>Ga0079037_100000269_pt1 | contig 22043 bp, 15 predicted proteins | sample Mud3Dept4metaG_FD_71479 | JGI IMG/M metagenome (GOLD analysis project Ga0079037, IMG submission 71479) | Freshwater wetland microbial communities from Ohio, USA, analyzing the effect of biotic and abiotic controls - Mud 3 Core 4 Depth 4 metaG | ecosystem: Environmental > Aquatic > Freshwater >... | reverse complement strand
TACCCTGTTCCGGCCGCCGTCCTTGGCCTGATACAAAGCCTGGTCCGCGGCATTCACGAGGCCGTTCCAATCCTTTATCCCCTCCTCGAGCGCCGCTGCTACGCCAATGCTCACCGTAATCTTCACGGTCGTGCCTTGCCAGACAAAGGAGCGCTTTTCAATCTCCCGCCTCAACTTGTCGGAGACCTCCATGGCCAAATCCTTGGTGACTTCAAGGAGAATAATACCCATCTCGTCTCCGCCGTACCGGGTAACGATATCCGTGTTCCGGACGCAATCTTTCAAAAGGCGTCCGACCTCTTGCAGAATGAAGTCCCCGCAAGGATGGCCATAGTTGTCGTTCACATCCTTAAAACGGTCGATGTCAAGCATCAGCAAGGCAAACCGGTGATTGTAACGACGAGCCCGTTTGTATTCCGTATCAAGAACGCGCATCAAGTAACGATAGTTGTGCAAACCGGTGAGCCCATCCGTGGTCGAGAGTTCCTCCAGCATTTTGTTTGCCTTGAGGAGTTCAGCGGTGCGCTCCTTGACTTGGATTTCCAAATCGGCACGGGCTTTTTCCAAGGCCTCCTCAGCGCGCTGCCCTCTGGCATGAAGGAGAGCGTTTTCAATAGCCATGGAGGCAAGGCTGCTGAGGGCGGTGTAGAAAAAGAGATCTTCTTTCTGGAACCGCTGCGGCTCATGCATGGCATGCATGTACAAAACGCCGATGGGCCCGGCTTTGCTGAGAATCGGGACACAGACGATGGATCGGATGCGGCTGAGCTGAATGCTTTGGGAAAAGCGTTCCTTGCCTTCATCCCAGGTGTCTGAGATCATGATCGCCTTGGCTTGATCGAAAACCCGTCGAACAATCGTCCGGCTGAAGGGCGGAATGCCCGCTCCAGCTTGGTCTCTGACCCGAGAGGCCACTTCTTTCAGTTCCCCGCTTTTTTCATCGACCAAAAGGATGGCCCCACCGTCGATTCTTTTGAGGAAAAGGAGAAGAGAATCCATGATCTTGCCGCAGGTCTCTTCTACCCCTGCGGAGTGCCCAAGCCCGAGAGCAAGCTGATAAATCTGCTCTAGTTTCTTTTTGTCAGTGAAAAGAGTGTCTTTCTCTAAGCGGTCATCTCCCTGTTGTGAAAAGTTCCAGGATAGATCAAATGAGAATTCCCGGCTCGCAGGGTTCTTTATGCAGGCCTCGCCGAGACAGATCAGGATGTTCCCAATGGCAACAGGAAGACCCTCTGCCAGTTCATAGGGTTCTCCGCTCTTAAGTGCGGCACCGTCAATCCAGGTTCCGTTCTGGCTCCGGAGGTCTTCGATAAAGACCTTGGAGTCCTTCTGAAAGACTTTGGCGTGCTTGCGAGAAATAGAAGGGTCCTGAATCTGGATGTCGTTATCCGTGTCTCTTCCGATGAAGAGGTTCTTGGAATCGATGTCAAAAGAACGGCCCGCCAGGGGGCCGTTTAAAAAATAGACTTTGGACATAGCTCTCTACTTTGATTCTCCTTGTCGAGCAGTAGGTATTCTTGCCGAGCAGGCGCTCTTTAGCACACGTAGAAAATGAAAAACAGGAGCGCGAGAGAATGATCTAAGCAGGGGAAGTGAAGACGCTCATTAAAGGACTCGACCGTGCTCTAGAAAGATACCTTTTCCCGAATTTTTCCCATACAGCAAGGGTGTGTGTTCAAAAAGAGTCATGAACCGTCGATGAACATGAGTTTGAACCCCATTCGAGAAAATTTAAGCAAAAGTATACCACAAAAGACGCTCAACTTCAATGGATTATTCATCCTTTACCGTGGTCTCGAACTTGAGGCCGTATTTCTCAATTCTTGAGTGAAGGGTGGGCCTGGAAAGGCCAAGGAGTCTTGCGGCTTGAGACCGGTTCCCTCCGGTGATGGTCAGGGCTTCGCTGATCAGAATCCGGGCAAAGCGGTCGACACATTTCTCAAAGAGATCTTCCTCCGGTCCTGAAAGGATCTTGTCCCTGACCCACTGGCGGAGGGACTCATCAGCCCCTTCTCCTCCAGTTGCCGGACCCGGGGCGTGGCCGCTGATCGCCTGAGAAATAATCTCCGGGCTGATCGGCATGCCGCGGTTGAAGATAAGGGCCTTCTGGATAGTGTTCGCAAGCTCTCTCACATTCCCGGGCCAGGGGTAGTGGTTGAGGATGGACAGCGTTTCCTTACTAAGCCCGGGATTGGGCATGCCCATTTCTGCAGCGTAGCGGGAGAGAAAATAGTCCGTCAGAAGGGAGATGTCGCCGTCTCTTTCCCTCAGAGGGGGGAGCCAGATGGTGACCACTTTTAAGCGGTAGTAGAGATCTTCCCTGAACCTTCCTTCTGAAAGGGCTTTCTCAAGGTCCCGATTGGTGGCTGCCAGAATCCGCACATCCACATCGATCGGGTCTCTCCCACCGAGACGCTCGATGCTTCTTTCTTGGAGGAGCCTCAGGATTTTGGACTGAATGCTGAAAGGCATATCGCCGATTTCGTCTAGGAAAACCGTGCCCTGGTTGGCCTGCTCGATTTTGCCGACCCGGCGAAAAGAGGCTCCGGTAAAGGCCCCTTTTTCATAACCAAAAAGCTCGCTCTCCAGAAGAGTTTCAGGAATGGCCACGCAGTTGATCACCAGGAAGGGCTTGCCGGCTCTCAGACTGTGATGATAAATGGCCCGCGCCACAAGTTCCTTACCCGTGCCGGATTCACCGCGGATGAGGATGGTGGCGTCCGTGGAAGACACTCTTCCGATCGCCTTGTAGACATCCTGCATGGTTTTGCTTCGGCCGATAAGCGCCTCCCGGGAGCTCAGTTCGGGGTCCGTATTCATGTCCACAGGAGAGCGCATGAATCGGCCCGCCTCGAGCGCTTGTTTGATCTGGGAAAGCATGTCCGGAATGTCAAAAGGCTTCAGGATGTAATCAAAGGCCCCCATTTTGGTCGCCTCAATGGCGGTTTCTGTGGTTCCATAGGCGGTCATGATGATCACGGGCAGCTTCGGCTCGATCTCGTGAATCGCCTTAAAGGTCTGCAACCCGTTCATTCCAGGGAGGCGCACATCCAGAATCACCAGATCCGGGACCTTGGCATGAACCATTTTGAGTCCTGCTTCTCCGGAGGAAGCGCTTTTAACCGTGTATCCTTCTTCGGTGAGCAAGCGCTCGAAGCTTTTGCGCAAATGCTCATCGTCATCAATGATCAAAATGGTGTCCACCGTTTGACTCCTTTCGATCTGTACCTCTTATTACGGTTCTCCTTGACGATTATGAAAAAAACCCTCGCCTCCAGTACGGATTTTGCACCACGATGCAGGCACAAAGTTGCAAAGGCACATAGGCACAAAGCGGAGGGCAACGCAGACAGTGACATGACTTTGTGCCTTTGCCTCTCTGTCCCTCTGTCCCTCAAGCTGTCGGCATCAGCCGACAGCGGTGGCCTTTATGGCCGCGATGGGCAGGATCAGGGAGAACTCGGCTCCCTGTCCTTCCCTGGATTCAAGATTTAGACGGCCCCCGTGCTCCTCCACGGTGCGGACCGCAATGCTCAGCCCCAAACCAGAACCTTCCTCTTTAGTCGTAAAGAACGGTTCAAAGACTTTTGCTCTGAGACCTTCGGCGATGCCGGGACCGTTGTCACGGATTCGAACCACGGCGACCTGCCCGAGCGAGGCGTCAAGGGCTTGCTCCTCTCGGATGACAATAGCCCCGCCCCCTTTCATTGCCTCGCAAGCGTTCACCATTATGTTTACGAGAACTTCCTTCAATCGATCAGGATCCGCCCGGACGACCGGCAGGCGATCATTGCGGTCGATCTTCACGTTCACCTGGTAAGACTCCAGCCGGTGGGTCATGAGCTTCAGAGCCAGGTCAACGATTTCAGAAGGGCTGATGTTCTGCATTCTGAGTTTGGGAGGACGCGAGAATTCGAGAAAGCTTTGAACAAGACTGTCAATGTGAAGAATCTCCTCCGAGATCACCTGGAAATCCTCCTTCTGCTGCGGATTCAGATCGAGGCTGCGGTCCAGAGAAAAAAGGCGCATTTTCACAGAGGTCAACGGATTGCGGATGCTGTGAGCCATGCCGGCAGCGAGTTTTCCCACCACCACCATCTTCTCAGCTTGGAGGAGGTGCTCACGGCTCTTCTCCAGTTCGGTCTGCGTCTGGTCGATTCCTTCAATGAGCCCCCGGACACTGCGGCTGAGCGCCTTGACCTCGTCTCCGGTTTCCTCCGGCCTTGCCCCGGGATTGGCTTCGTGGGCCAGTCTTCGCAGGGGCTCCAGAATGTCGTTGACCAGCACAAAGGCAAAAACCACTCCCAGGAGGAGAACCACAAGAACGGCTGTGCCGGCAATCAGCCGGAGCCTTTCCGCCTGGGCATAGCTCTTCTCTTTGATCAGCGCAATCCGTCCGGTGTAGAACTCCTTGTACTGCTGACAAAGCTGAAGGACTTTTGAGAAGTGCTTGCCAACCTCCTTGTGGAGACTGGCTCCTGTATCGATGTCGCCGGCTTTGTAGAACTCGATGACCTGATCCTTTAGGATCATGTAACGGAGATACTCCGACTCGATTCGATCGAGGATTTGTTTCTGGGATTCAGATAGCGTGAGAGCACGGGCCTGGTCGAGTCGCTCTCTGAAGGTTTTTCTATACTCCTCAAGGTGTTCCAGCCACTGAGGGTCGCCGTCTAGAATAAAATACGAAACGTCACCCTTCTGATGGATCAACGCGGACTCCAGGGCCTCTGCTGCCTGGTAGGCGGCAAGGTTCTTGTCCACCAGATCAGCGAGAAGGCTCTCCATCCGGTAGGTGTACCAGACCATGATCAGGCCGCCCACGAGAGTGATCGCCACCAGTGCGGTCAGGACGGTGTAGATCCGGACACGAAGGTTGATTTTTCGCCATGACTTCAAGTTCATTGCATGACACCCCTCAGGAGGGCATCCCGTATTTCTTAAGTTTTGCGTGGAGCGTTTTACGGGTAATGCCGAGGCGCCTTGCCGCTTCGCTCTTGTTGCCTCCGGTGATCTCCATGGCGTTCAGGATCGTCGCCTTCTCCACTTCATCCAGGGGAAGGTCTCCTGAAAGCGTCTCCCTTGAAAAAAGCTTTGCGGCATCTTGCGCAAGGAGCGGGAGGTCTGCCGTGTCCAGGTATTCCGTCCGGGTAAGGACAACGCCGCGCTCCACCGCATTCATCAGCTCTCTCACATTGCCGGGCCATTCATGCTTGAGGAGCTGATCCATGGCCTGGGGAGTGAATCCTTTCATTTTCTTGCGGTTCTTCTCGGAAAAGGCTCTCAGAAAGTGCTGAGCCAGCAGAGGGATATCTTCCCGACGCTGTCGCAGAGGAGGGAGAACGAGCGTGACGACGTTGAGGCGATAGTAGAGGTCTTCCCTGAATCGGCCGATTTCAATTTCCCGGAGCAAGTCCTTGTTGGTCGCGGCAATCACTCGGACATCCACCCGGATGACTTCTTCGCCGCCCACGCGGATGAACTCCCTTTCCTGAAGCACACGCAGAAGCTTGACCTGCATGGCAGAAGACATTTCGCTCACCTCGTCCAGGAAAAGGGTTCCCCTGTGGGCCTGAAGAAAGCGCCCCTCTTTTCTCTTGTAGGCGCCTGTGAAGGCTCCTTTCTCGTGTCCGAAGAGCTCGGATTCCAGAAGAGTTTCCGTGATGGCGGCGCAGTTGATCTTTACAAAGGGAGCTTCTTTGCGTGGACTGTTGAAATGAATGGCACCGGCGATCATCTCCTTTCCGGTCCCGGACTCCCCTGTGATGAGCACCGTCGCCTCCGTGGGCGAGACCTGGGCCACGGTTTCAAGGAGCCTGACCATGGCCTGGCTTCTCCCGATGAGGTTCCTCCGGTCAAAGCGAGTGCCAAGGCTTTCACGAAGAAGGCGGTTCTCCTCCTTCAAATGGAGGTGCTCCATGGCTCTTTCCATGGTGAGGCGAAGCTCGTCAAAATCAAGGGGCTTTGTCAGATAGTCATAGGCACCGCTTTTGAGAGCTTCGACGGCAGTCTCCACCGAAGAAAAGGCGGTCATGATGATGACCGGGATGGAAGGGTTGAAGGCCTTGATTTCCGTAAGGGCCTGAAGCCCGGAGATCTTGATCATCCGGATATCCATGAGCACCAGATCGAAAGCCTGATGCTGAACCTTTTCAATAGCGGCGGCGCCGTCGTCAGCCTCTGTGACGGCATAGCCCCATCCCGAGAGGAGGGTGCGGAGCATGGTCCGGTGGCCCGGATCATCGTCGACAACGAGAATGGCAGTTTTCTTTTCCATGATCTAGGCCTCCGTCACCGGCAAAAGAATGGAGACCGTGGTCCCGCGCCCGATTTCGCTTTCTGCCCTCACTTCCCCTCTATGGGCTTCAATGATCTTGTGAACAATGGCCAGACCGAGCCCTGTGCCGCTCTGCTTTGTCGTAAAATAGGGATCGAAAACGTGCTCCAGGTCTTCTTTGCTTATCCCCTTTCCCGTATCGGAAACCATGATCTTCACCCAGGGAGATCTTTTTTCCCTGTAAAGCGAGACGGTGAGCCTGCCTCCTCGCTCCATCGCTTCGATGGCATTCAGGTAAAGATTCAGGAGCACCTGGTTGATTCCGTCCGGGTCCAGGTCGACCTCCTTCACGTCGGAGGGCAGGTGGGACAAGACCTGAATTTCTTTTGCCGAGGCCTGCCTCTCGATCATCCTGAGAGAGTGCTGGATCAAGCTCTGAAGAGAAGCCCGCTTCTTCTGAATGACCGGGGGACGGGCAAACTCCAGAAGCTGGGTGATGACTCGGTTGAGCCGGTCCACCTCCTGGATCATAATCTCGGAGGTTTTCTGATCATCCGGATTGTCTCTGTAACGTTCCTTGAAATAAGTCGCGAATCCCTTGATGGAACTCAAGGGGTTTCTGATTTCGTGGGCGACTCCTGCTGCAAGTCTTCCAAGGGAGGCGAGGCGTCGACTGGTTTCCACTTCCCTTTTGAGGCTTTGAACTTCGGTCAGGTCTCTGCACAGGATGATGGTGCCCCAAACGGCACCGTCTTCTCCTTTCAAAGACGAAAGAGTCACGTCCAGCGGGACGATTCTTCCGTCGGGAAAAGAGCAGTCAAACTCCTTTCCAATAGCGGTTCGGGTGCTGTCTTTCAACGCTGCAACCATATCCAGCACCTGGCGAGGCAGCACCTCAGAAGCGGTTCTCCCGGTGACTTGATACGAAGGGAGTCGAAGAGTCGCTTCGGCCGCCCGGTTGAAGGAAATGATTCTTCCCTTACCATCCAAGGCCACCAATCCGACAGGCATCCTCTCCACCACATTGTCTGAAAAGGCTTTGATCCTTGTCAAAGAGGTCCGGGTTGAGCGATAGGCCTGGGCAAGAAAAAGAGAGACCACGCCGGCAAATCCAATCAGGAGAAGAATGGAGGCCAGCAGGATGGTGTTGGTCGTGTCCTGCTTCCTGACCGCTTCGATGGGTCCCATGTCCAGGCCTACAAAAATGATCTCTGGTTGTTCAGGGGGAGGAATCTCCTCCCGCATTTCATTTGGCCATGGGCCCTGCATCCGTCCTCCATGCGGGCCACGAAAAGGGACTCGCGTGGGCGAAAAACGCCGAAAGACCTCAAAGGTGGAGGCTCCGTCCGGTCTGGAAATCTGTCGCCACTGCACCTTTTCCGATCGCGAAATGCGCTGAAGATCCAGGTCGGCCCCATGCGTTTTTCCGATCTCCGCCTCATCACTGTGTGCAACGATATTCCCGGTCGCGTCGGTGACCATGAGATAGACAATGTCCGGTGTTTGTGCGGTCTCGCTGATGAGACGTTGAACACGGAAGCCTCCTCCGCGCATTCCCATCATTCCGGTCCTGGTGCCTGCTTCTATGGATCGGATCAGAGCAGATCCTTTTTCCGTGAGCAACCTGACCACATACTCCCGTTCTTTGCTGATGTTCTGAAGGGTCCAGAACACAAAGATGGGAACAAGAATAGCTACGGCTCCCAGAATGATCCACGGTGGAACCGCGATCACGTACTGCCTCAATCCTCTATTCATGTTTGACGCCTTTTCATAGACCACTCATCGAAGCAAGATACATACCAGTAGATTTCTCCATTGATTCGCGCACAAGGACAGATAAGCTTCCTGCTGCTCTGGATACTTTCTACCCATTGAGATCAAGTAAATGGGTAATTATTATCCACATTCAGGGGTAACTTTCAAGACCAGGGTATTATTAGAACGAGAGGAAATCAATTTTCCGATATAATGTCAAATGGTTATATTCAGTATCCACGTTCTGGCACGACCTTTGCCTTATCATAGAGGCATAAGAAAACAATTCCTTGGAGGAGGTAAGAAGAAATGAAGAGAGCATTAGCAATTATTGGTATCCTGGCTTTGGTGGCGTTCATTGCAGTTCCGGTACTGGCCCAGGCCCCAGGAGCAGGAAGGGGTCGGATGATGCAAGGTTATGGCCCGGGCGGGCCCGGGGATTGCCCCCGCCATGGAGCATCGGACGATAAGCTCACGGATGAGCAGAGAACTCAGCTCGACAAGCTTCATCAGAAGTTCTTTGACGAAACGGCCGCGGTGAGAAGCCAGCTGGCGGCTAAGCATTCTGAACTCAACATTCTCATGAACACATCCAACCCTGACCTGGAAAAAGCTAAGGCACTTCAGAAAGAGATCAGCGATCTGAAAGGCAAGATGGGTCAGGAGAGAATCAAGCTGTTTGCTGAAGAGCGAAAGATCAATCCTGATGCTCGTTTCGGCATGGGTTGGGGCCGCGGCGGGATGAAAGGCGGCGGTGGCATGGGCATGGGTTACGGACGAGGAATGGGACGCGGCATGGGTGCGGGACCCTGCTGGAACTAAAGATCAAAAGAGGAGCGGATCTACAATCCGCTCCTCTTTACCGCTTTTACCAACCTTTCTCCTGAATCAACCTTTTAACCTTTTCCTGAATTTTCTTTTCCACCAAAACCATCTTTTGAGCGCTGGCCTGATGAATCTTTTCCGTGAGGATCTTCAAGTCCGCCGGCTTTTCAATGAAATCCATAGCTCCGAATTTCATGGCCTCCACGCCTTTCTGAACCGTGGCATACCCGGTCAGCAGAATGATCTGGAGCTCAGGCCTTTTTTCTTTCATCGCTTTGAGAACCTCAAGCCCGTCCATTTCAGGCATCATGAGGTCCAGGACAACGGCATCATAGGCGCCTTCCTCCACCTTTTTGAGGGCGTCGGCCGCGGAGGTGGTGGTCGATACCTCCATGCCACGGTCCTTCATTCTGGTTGCCATGGCTTCCAGAAAATCCTGTTCGTCATCGACCAATAACACTTTTTCGGGCATAGCCTTCTCCTTCTCTTTATTTTTCGTCTCAGGCACCAATGGTCCCGGGTTTACCTCTTGGCTTCTGCCGGGAAGGTTAGGTGCAGTTCCCCCAGCTCTTTCTGGATCACCAGGTCGGCGTTCAAGGCCTGGAGCAGGGCGGTTTCACGTTCTCCGGGAAAAGATCCTGTCTCCCTCTTTGCTAGATCTTGGAGTTTCGAAAGCCGGATCTTTGCTCCCCTGTCGATTTTTTCCGCCCTGAGGACAACCGTTTTGCCTGTCCCCGTCGATCCCATGGCAAAGTCCAGACAAAGCCATATAAAATTCTGAAGGAGGAAGGGGTTGGTGATTATCGGAACCTGGGTTGAGGGCGGATCGAGTTCCAGGGTGACTCCCCGCATGGAGGCAAAGCGGCCTGATAGGGTGCACATGAGCCCGAGGGTGTCGTTGAGTTCCACCTGCCTCCATGGTTCGTCAACGCTGTGGGCAAAGCGATTCATGCCCTTGATAATATCGTCTCCTCGCCGGATCTGCTTCATGATCCTGTTCGCCACGGTCCTCAGGCGCTGGGGGTCAATGGGCATGCCTTTTTCCGCCATGACCGTTAAGTCTTCAAGAAGGCCTGCATTCTCATTGATGATGGCCATCACATTCTTGATTTCATGGGAGATAGATGCGGACATCATCCCGAAGAATTGCAGCCCTGTCTCGCTGATGACCTCCCAATTCCAGCTCATGGTCTAACCTCGCTCGCGTTCATCAATTCGTTCATCTTCCGAATTAGATCCTCGATGTTCACGGGTTTGACCAGGTAACAGCCTTCACCGGTTTCCGCAGAACAGTTTCTGAATTCGTCTTCCGAACCGTGACCGGTCATGAAAATAAACTTCATGGCCGGTATTTTGGCATGAAGCCTTCTTTTGAGCTCAAGTCCGCTGATCCTTGGAATCTTCACATCCAGGACCGCCACATCATAGGTGTTCTTTTCCGTCAGTCTCATCGCTTCTTCCCCATTGGTCGCCCAGTCCGCCTGGATGCCTCTAAAGGAGAGTCTCTCCGCGAGCGTAGAGACCAGTTCGTGTTCGTCATCTACCAAGAGAACCTTCATTGGATGGCTTCTCCTTTTTTTCGGTTTGGATGGGTAGAGTGAGGGTGAAGCTCGTTCCTTTTCCGACTTCACTGTCTACGCTGATGTCTCCGCCCAATTCCTGAACCAGGCCGGAGGTAATGGATAGGCCGAGCCCGGTTCCGCCCTTGCCGGTCCTGGTAGAAAAGAACGGTTCAAAGACGCGTTCCAAGTCCGCCTTGGGAATGCCGCACCCATCGTCTTTGACGGTCACGGAAACCAAATGCTCTTTATGTCGCCTCACCGTCACCTCCAGATGTCCCCCGTCCTGCATGGCTGCAAAAGAGTTGTTGATCACGTTCAGGAGGATTTCTTGCAGCCTCCCCTGGTCGCTTGTGATTTGCGGAACGTCTTCATCCACATGAACGGAGATATGGAAAGACCGGTATTCCGCCTCTTTACTCAGAAAAGCGAGGACCTCATGAATGGTCTCTCCCAGATTAATCCGTTGAATCGTGACGCCCGAATTTCGCATGAAACTCAAAAGCCGTCTCGTAATCTTGGCGCAACGTTCCACGGACGACAGGACGGCATTGATGGTGTTCATGAGTTTTTCGTCTCTTGCGCACTCCTCTCTCATACTGAAGAGATCCTTGATCAGCCCTGCCTTTTCATTGATCACCGCAAGCGGGTTGTTGATCTCGTGGGCCACGCCTGCAGCGAGACGGCCGATCGTCGCCATCTTGTTGGAATACTCCACCTGGTGCAGCATGGTGAGCCGTTTCTGGTCCGCCAGATAAATGTTGTTCACCAGGTAGGTGGCGACCCCCAGAATGACGACCAGGATAATCGTAATGCTTGCGGCCAGAAAACCCATGAGCTGCAAACGGGTCTTGTACCAGGGTTTCATGAGTTCCTTTTTGTTCTTTACGATCATCAAAATGAAGGGGGTGTCCTCAACATAGGCATAACCAACGGCATTGAGCTGCCCTTGCCCGTCTTCCGTTTCAATGAGTTCCGTGTTTGGAGAGGAGGCAGGAACAGGCAGGGAGATGGTGTCCAGGACCCTGCCGTGCGATAGGGATGGGGTTTGCAGTTTGCCTTCCCTGTTGATCAGAAAGGCGTCGCCTCCCCCTGCGACTTCCGGATGCGAAATAAGATGATTAAAGCGTTCTGTGTCCAATGTCGCTCGAAGCACGAAGTGAGCGCCGCTCCCAACCTCATGCTTCACGGCGATGATCAAATGGGGGACCTGTCGAAATCCGGGAAAAACATCACTGATGTAAATGCCTCGCTCCAGCACCTCTCTGTACCAGGCCTGTTCGCTGTAGTCGACGCCTTCGAGCCTGTAAGGCCCTGCGTAGATTCTTTGATAACCAAGCGGATCGATCACTCCAAGGTCTGTGAAGCCTCCAAAGGTGCTCTTGAGATTTTGCAGAATGGCCTGGAGCCGTTCGGGATCATTCAGATCTGCAAAGCTGTTGTCCCGGACGATGAAATCAAGCGCCGATCTCCTCTCCGCCAGAAAAAAGGAAACGGCCCGGCGTGTATTCGATACCAGCCGTGAGGTGCGCAAAGCGATTTCCGACTCAATGGATTTCTGGGTCACCTGATAGTCGATGGCTGTGATCGCAACGAGGGGTACCAGCGCGACACCCGCCGTCAACAAGACGGCGAGCTTCCATATCCGCCGGAAGTTGAAAAGATGCGCGAACGGGCCTGCCGCCGCATCTACATAATCCCAGAACTTAGGTTTAAATTTTTCCCAAACGGTCATTGATCGTCCACGCTATTCCTGTGGCCCGATTGCTCGGGTAGAGAAATCTTCTCTCTTCCTCCGCTCCTTCGCGAGTTGCACCTTTTCATTGGCTCGCTTGAGGGTTTCACTCAGGACCTCAATATCCACCGGCTTTTGCAGATAGGCGAAGGCGCCGAGGTTCATGCATGTTTCCCTGTCCGATTCTGATCCGTGACCCGTGAGGATGACCACCTCAATCTCCGGTCGGGTTTCCTTGACCCTGCGCAAAACCTCTATGCCGTCGATTCCTGGCATTTTGAGATCAAGGATCATGACTTCAGGTTCATCCTCCGCGATCATGTTCAGGGCTGATTCCCCATCATAGGCCACGGCAGACCCCATATCTCGCATGAGCAGCCGCTCGGACAGGGTCTGGACGAATTCTCGCTCATCATCCACGAGGAGGACTTTAGAAGGCAATTCAAAATCAAATTTCCGGTACACGTCTGTTTGATAAAAGCCTTTGCCCACCTTGGGTTCAACACTCTTCACGCCGTCTACCTTTCCGGCAATCGTTTTGAGTTCTTCTTCGAGGCGGCTCAGCATCAGGACATGTTTGTTGATGGTCAGGCTCACATGGCTGCTCTTCGCCGTGACACCGACATGATGGCCTTCTTCCAAGAGCGCGATTTCCACTCTGGAAGCCAGGAGGAGATCGTCTAGGGCTCCTTTCGACAATGCGGTCGGCTTGAGGATGTCCGACTCCGCGCTCCGAATGATCAGGGTCGCCGCCTCCGCCACCTCTGTCCTGCCCATGGGGATAACGATATCGTAAAGCGACGCATCCCAGGGGTCGACTTTCTGGAGAGTGGTGTTAACCCAGGCTGCGCGATCTTCGTCCTGCTTATGAAGCACTTTGAAGACTTCTTTTTCAGACAGTCCATGCCCTACCATGGCCAGAGAGGTTCTGAACTTCATGTCCGCAATCAGGCAGACCCGGAGAACATGACTGATCTCCTTGGGAACCAGCAGAGCGGCAAATCCGGAGAGCAAAAAACCGTCTCCAGACAGCAAACCCGCGACAGCGAGTTTCAGGTAAGCAATGGATCGTTCTTTTTCGTGGGTGAACTTGTTGAAAACAGATGTTCTTGCTGAAAAAGCCCTTTCCAACTTGGCTTCAGCGATTCCGGATAACCTGCTCGCTTCGGCCACCACCTCTCTGTCGGAAAAGAACTTGTTTCCTGTTCTGGACTGAACTTCGCCGCACACCTGCTCCTCTTTGCAGAAGGTCCCGCTGAAAATCGTAATCACAGACATTTTCAACCTCTCATCTATAATGTCTCAAGGCAACGGACACACCCTCAGTAATGGGCAGAGTTCTTCCCACGCATCTCTGTGAGTTTTGGGATGGATGGACATGACGGCTTTCTCCATGGTCGGGAAGATATGATCCTCCCCAATTTTTTCTCTGAGATAAGTCCGTTTGAGCACCTCTAGGACGGTTTCGTTGACCCCGCTGAGGGAAACATCCACGCCTCCACTTCGGATCCGATCCACAAGCAAAGATAGAGTTTCCTCGCCAGACGCGTCAATGTCATTAATTCCGTTGGATACAATGATGATGTGCCTCAGGTACTTTCGGTTTCGCATGATCTCGGTGATTTTGTCTTCAAGATAGCTGGAGTTGGCGAAAAACAAAGGTCCTTCAAACCTCACCATGGCGATGTACTCGCACTCTTTGAGGGCGTGGGTAGTGGCACAACGGAAAGCCTGATCCTCATGTCTGGAAAGGGAGGCGATCTTGGGCCGCATGCTCTTGTAAAGGAAGACGAGAAGGGACAGAACCACGCCCACCATGATCCCGCGGTCCAGGTGAGGAGCAAAACCCAAGGTACAGAGGAAGGTGATGACGGAGATTACCCCATCATACCATTTGGCCCTCCAGGCGTGAACAAATCCGGAAACGTTGATCAGCCCGACCACGGCCATCATGATAATGGCAGCCAAGACGGACTGGGGGAGGTGGTAGAGCAAGGGAGTGAGCAAAAGAAGTACGATCACCACGGCAAGGCTGGTGAAAACGCTGGAAAGGCCGGTGATGGCACCGGACTGAAGATTCACTGCCGACCTCGAGAATGAACCGGAAGTGGGATAGCTGTTTGTGAAGGAACCCAGGAGATTGGCCATGCCCTGACCGATCAGTTCCTGATTGGGGTCGAGCCTTTGCCCTGTTTTGGCGGCCATGGCCTTGGCGATGGAAATGGCTTCCATAAAGCCCAAAAGTGAAATAATGGCCGCGTAGGGCAGGAGGTGCAGCCCAATGTAAAGGTCAAATTTTGGCAATTCAAAAGAGGGAAGACCTTTCGGGATCGTTCCCACCACTTCACCTCCACCCATCAGTACGAGCTGGTCGGCTGCCAAGGTCCGGTTCCCCACCTTGATGCGCCACGTGCGGCTGTCGGTTTTGGCATCTGCGGGGAATTCCTCTTCAAGGTAGAACTCTTTGGTCCCATCCTGCAATTCCACGGCCTTGAAGAGCAGGCCTCGGAGTTGCTGCCTATAGAAATCCGCTTCATCCTTAAGCCATTCGATGTTCAAGAGGAGAACGTTAGAGACGTGCTCCGCGTCGATCAGACCTCGAATATCATGCCCTCTGCTAGCGCTGTCCAGCGCCCTGCTGACCTCGGTGCGTTCCTTTGAGAGGGATCTCAGGCCCTCCATGGTAGCATTGTAATTCCGGACAAGGCTCTGACCGTGCCAGGACTTGATCCGGTCAAGAGCAACGGTTTCATTATGTTCAAAACCGATAGCCCAAGAGATCAGCACGGTCACCGCAACCGCCACGAGAACATTCGGAATTCTAGGAGAGACACGCTTCAGTCCATACATACTTCCAAAGGCCACAGCTCCAAGAACAAAGGTGGGCCAGTGGGTATAATGGAAAGCCTCTCTCACCACAGCGATGACCGTGTCATAGTGGTGTGCCGCATTCTCCACATAGACGCCGAACAGCTTGGAAAGCTGAGAGGTGGCGATAATGATAGCTGCCGCGTTCGTGAATCCATTGACCACGGGGTGAGATAGGAAGTTCACCACCAATCCGAGCCTGAGGGCTCCCAGGAGAAATTGGAAAGAACCGACAATGAGGGCTAGGAGAATCGCGTACCCGATGTATCCCTGACTTCCGGCTGTAGCCAGCGGCCCGAGAGATGCCGCGGTCATGAGTGAAACCACAGCCACAGGTCCGGTCGCAAGCTGGAGGCTAGATCCAAAAAGAGCGGCCACCATGGGAGGAAGGAATGACGCGTAGAGCCCGTAGTAGGGCGGAAGCCCGGCCAGCTGAGCGTAAGCCATGGACTGGGGGATCAGAACGAGTGCGACGGTTAGACCTGAGAGAGCATCCAATCTGAGGCTGTCCACTCTGTACCGCTTGAACCATTTTAGGAAAGGGAACAGGGTTTCAAGCATTCATCTCGCCTTTCGGGGAAACGGGGTTCTGCAAAATTCTGCGACACGATTCGATCAATTCGCCGTAAAGAGCGCCGGCTTCATAAAGCCGAAACGTATTGAATCGAACCAGCCCATCGACCATGGAAAAAATAATCCATGCCATTTTCCGGGTGTGCGCTTCTCGGATACTTCCATCTTTCTGGCCCCGAGAAACGGATTGCTCGATGAGATCGAGAAAATAAGTGAAGATCTCTTCGAGGTGTCCTCTACAAATGGGGTTCACTTCAGCCAGTTCGTAAAGATCGTGCCGATGGAGAAGAAGGAATCGATCTTCCATGGTTGCAGCAAGACGAAAATAAAAAGAAATGATCCCTTCCAGCATCTCCAGCCCGTTCTTGAACTCGGCTTGGCCTTCATAATTTTTGAATTCCTCGATGATGTTCTTTTTGAAGTCCTCCAGGATGGCGACAAAAAGTTCCTCTTTGTTTTTGAAGTGATAAAAGATTGTCCCTTCGGCTGCGCCTGTGATTTTGGAGATTTCCGCCATGGGCGTTTCTCTGAAACCTTTCTCAGAGAAAAGCCTTGCTGAGGCTTTCAATATGATATCTTTTTTGTTCATTTTTCGACTGAGCACTCAGTCGAATTTATTATAATAAATAATTCGTGTCAAGCTTAAAATGCGTGTGCGTAGTATCTACACCTGTTTTATTTTTTAAGTGTTAAATCCCTTTGGGTGGTATTCCCCGCGGTTTGCCGCGAATTCGTCATACCGGCGAAAGCCGGTATCCAGAAAACAGGACTGGATTCCGTGTCAAGCACGGAATGACGATACAGTAACGAAGAGGATACCCGCTGCTTGCGGCGGGGTGCTTCATTTGAAATTTCGAATAGTTGCTTGATGAAAAGTCGCGGAGATGGTTGGATAAATCAAATGTTCAGCTTTTCCGACCTCAGAGCATAAGCCAGCGCAATACCCGCAATAAAACCCACGGCCAAGTTGGATGCAAGGGTGATTCCCACCATCATCAGAGGAACAAACAGATCCTTCCTTCCTTTTAAATCGAGGATCGTGAGAGCAAGCTGACTCCCGGCAAAAACCAGGAGAACGCCGAGGGCTGCCATGGGTATGAGGTAGACGACTGAGAGGGCGTGACACCCAAGAAGCAGGGCGAGGAGCAGGAAGAGGATTCCGCTGATGATATTAGACCCGCCGGTGCGGCCGCCAAAGCGAAAGCGGGAGGCCAATCCCCCTGCCCCATGGCACATGGGCATTCCACCGAAGAAAAAGCTCACGATGTTGGCTGCAGCAAGGCTCATGCAGATCGCAGGATAAGTGACTTTCTTGGATGACTCCCCAAAATACTCTTTGGCCAAATCCCCCGTGGCAATGACGGAGTTGCCGATGGTCATGGGCAACTGGGGAATGGCCAAGACAAAGAGGGCGGTGGCGAAATCGGCCCACGGAGGAATGCCTGAAGGCAACAGGCAGGGTATGTTTATACCCAGTTCCAACTTGTCCAGACCCTCGTGAGTTCCGAAGATCAATCCAAGTAGAAAACCTATGAAAACCACGACCAAGGCAGCGGGCAGCCTCCGGTTATCGAGCAAGAGAAGCGTTAGGAAACCCAGAACCACACCGATGAGAATCCCTATGGGTAGAGGGCCCAGGTGTTGGAGGGAGAGATAGGGTTCAGCTGCGCGATGAATGACCTGAAACTGCGAACTACCGAGCATCATTTTGACGCCCTGGGATACGAGGAGTATTCCGGTTGAAAGCTGGACTCCCCGGATGACCGGTTTGGGCGTATACTTGCCGATGAGCGTCATCGCCCCGGTCACTCCGACGACGAGGAGAAAAAGGCCGTTGATCAAACTGGCGGCAAAAATCTGGGGCGCTGCAATTCCCGTGGCAATCGCGTATGCGCCGATCACTTTCATCGGCTCCACAGGCATGGTCACGCCGAAGTAGATACCCGAAAATAGGTAATAGATGCCGACGCACGCGAAAAGCGCCAAGGGATCAATTCCGTTGATTACGATCATCCCTATGCCCAAAGGCAGAATCGTGCCCAGATCTCCGAGAGCACCGGCAAGTTCCATACGATTGAACTGATAGCGAGCCGCCATTGCATCCCCCTGTGAAAATGAAGAGGTCTTCAGACAGGTCCTATTCAACTCAAAGTGCCTGTCGTTGCGTTGACATATAGCATTTCATCACTACTAATTGAATATAAAAAAGGAGGGGAAAGGGCTATGGAAACCAAAAAACTTTCAGTACCGAACATCAACTGCGGACATTGTGTCATGACTATCAAGAGGGAACTGGGCGGGATCGAGGGGGTTTCCAAGGTGGAAGGGGATCCACAGAAAAAGGAGATCACCGTCGAGTGGAATCAACCGGCCAACCTGGAAAAGATCAAATCGACCCTGAAGGAGATCAACTTCCCGGCTGCCGGCTAGACTAATGCCGAATCAAGGAAGATGCATCCGCAAAAAGTGACCAAAGTCGTCACCCCGGCGAAAGCCGGGGTCCAGGAAATCTTGGCATTTCTGGATTCCGGCTTTCGCCGGAAGGACTGAATAATGAGTTTTTGTGATTTTTACGAGACGATCTGAGGAACTCGATATAAAGCATGGCTGAAAAAAACATCAACATACCTGTAACAGGGATGAGTTGCGCCAATTGCGCCCTGGCCATTGAAAGGACCGTGAAAAAACTCCCGGGCGTAAAGGCTGCAACCGTGAATTTCGCGACGGAAGAAGCTTCCCTGTTCTTTGATCCGGATCTGGTCCAAGTGGAGAAGCTTGTCGAGAAGATCCAGGATGCAGGGTATGGAGTGGCGAAGGCAACAGTGGACATTCCCGTGACCGGGATGACTTGCGCCAATTGCGCCATGACGATTGAAAGAACCTTGAAGAAAAAGGTCCCGGGCGTGGTGAATGCTTCGGTGAATTTTGCCTCAGAGAGAGCCAGCGTCGAGTACATCCCTTCCCTGACCGGCATCGATGAGATGATTCAGGCGATAGAAAAAGCCGGGTACGGTGCTATTCGACCTGACGATGCCCTGGAAGGGGAAGATGCAGAGCTTCAAGCCCGTCGCGCAGAGATCAGGGATCAGACGGCAAAATTCGCGGTGGGCCTCGTTTTCACCATCCCCCTGTTCATCCTCAGCATGGGAAGGGACTTCGGGTTCTTAGGTCCCTGGGCGCACGAGTCATGGGTCAACTGGCTTTTCCTCGTGCTGGCCACGCCGGTTCAGTTCTACACGGGGTGGGATTACTATTCCGGCGGTTTCAAAAGCCTCAGAAACCGAAGCGCCAACATGGATGTGCTGGTTGCCATGGGGTCTTCGGTGGCCTACGTCTACTCTCTCGCCCTTCTTCTCGTTCCGACTTTCGGGCATCACGTTTACTTCGAGACCTCTGCAGTGATCATCACCCTGATCAAGCTCGGCAAGATGTTGGAGGCCAGGACAAAAGGAAGAACCGGCGGAGCGATTCGAAAGCTGATGAAGCTTCGTCCGAAAACGGCCGCGATCGAGGTGGACGGTCAGGAGAAGGAGATTCCTGTTTCCCAGGTAAAAGTCGGGGATCGAATCATCGTTCGTCCCGGTGAAGCCTTTCCAGTGGATGGAGCAGTCCTTGACGGGGAATCGAGCGTTGACGAGTCCATGCTCACGGGTGAGCCTATTCCTGTGGACAAGCAGGCCGGGGACTCTGTGGCGGCAGGAACCATTAACGGCGAGGGGCGCCTGAAATTTGAGGCGAGGAAAGTGGGCAAAGACACAGCCCTTGCCAGAATCATACGTCTGGTGCAGGAAGCGCAGGGAAGCAAGGCTCCTGTTCAGGCCCTGGCAGACAGGGTGGCGGCGGTTTTTGTCCCCGGCGTGATCGGCATCGCTCTGCTCACCTTCATCCTCTGGTGGCTGATCGGAGGAGAGTTTGTGCCTGCCATGATCCGGCTTGTGGCTGTGCTGGTGATCGCCTGCCCCTGTGCTCTGGGATTGGCCACTCCTACTGCCATTATGGCCGGAACGGGCAAAGGCGCTGAAAGAGGCATGCTTTTTAAAAATAGCGAGGCGCTTGAACTCGCCTCTAAGCTTGACACTGTTGTTCTGGACAAGACAGGAACCATCACCGTGGGCAAACCCGCGGTGGTTGACGTTCTTCTCGCAGACGGCACGTTCACCAACGAAAACGAGTTTTTGAGGTTGGCCGCTTCAGCAGAAAGAGGTTCGGAACACCCTCTGGGCCGGGCGATCGTTGCTGAAGCGACTAAGAGGGGGCTTTCCCTCTCAGAGCCGAAGTCTTTCAAAGCGTCGAGAGGTCTCGGCATGTCTGCAACCGTCGACGGCCACCAAGTTCTGGCGGGAAAACCGGGCTGGTTCGTGGAGATGGGCTTTGATCTCAACCCGATGGAGGAAAAGATTTCATCGCTTCAGAACCAGGGCAAGACCGTGATGGTCATTGCTGCAGAGAACAAGATCGCAGGTCTGATCGGTGTTGCGGACCGGGTGAAACCCGAGTCAAAGGATGCCATTGAATCCCTTCACAAGCAGAATCTCAAAGTCGTGATGCTCACCGGCGATAATTCCCGGACCGCGCAGGCGATCGCTTCGGAAGTGAGCATTGATGAGGTAGTTGCAGAGGTTCGGCCTGAAGACAAGTCCTCACGGATCAAAGAGCTTCAGGAAAAGGGGAAGAAGGTAGGGATGGTGGGAGACGGCATCAACGACGCTCCAGCTCTTGCTCAGGCGGATGTGGGCATGGCCATCGGCACAGGAACGGATGTGGCCATTGAGACAGGAGACGTGATCCTTGCGAGTGGAAGCCTCAGGGGAGTTCCCAGGGCTATTGAGTTGAGCCGGGCAACGATGCGCACCATCCGTCAGAATCTTTTCTGGGCCTTCTTTTACAACGTCGTCCTGATTCCTGTGGCAGCGGGTGTTCTCTTCCCTTTTGAATTCCTCCCCTCCTACCTGAGACAGCTTCACCCGATTCTCGCAGCTTTTGCGATGGCCATGAGCAGCATCACCGTCGTCTCCAACAGTCTTAGGCTTTACCGGGCCAAAATAAACTAAACGGGTTTCGCCTCTTGGCGCGGGGCGATCAGACGACGGTTACACAATAAAAGAAAAAATAAAAAAATTTTGTCTTTCTTGACATAAGTCAAAGCGTACGGAAAGGCATGTGTGTAAACTTGGATCAAAATCGAGAAAAGAAAACGAACAACCGAAAGGAGAAAGTCATGTTTTGTTATCAGTGTGAACAAACGGCAAAAGGCGAAGGTTGCACCAAGATCGGTGTCTGCGGGAAACAGCCGGAAGTGGCTGCCCTTCAGGACCTGCTGGTCTACGCGCTGAAGGGTTTGTCCCTCTACGCAGTGGAAGGCCGCAAGAAGGGTGTCAACGATCACGAAGTGAACGTTTTCACGGTCAAGGCGGGGTTCTCCACTTTGACGAACGTCAACTTTGATCCGAGCCGATTCAAGCCTTTGATCGAACGCTCCGTACAGCTCAGAGAAGGACTCAAAGCCAAGGTGAAAGCGGCCGGCGGAAAAGTTGATTTTCCTGAAGGGCCCGCGACGTTCAAGCCGGAAGCCACCCTGGAAGGGCTGGTCAAGCAGGGCGATGCCGTGGGGCTGAAGTCCGACCCGACCATCAATGCGGACATCCTGGCTCTGCAGCATACGACGCTTTTCGGCATCAAGGGCGTGTGCGCTTACGCGGATCATGCCCAGATTCTCGGCAAGGAAGATGACAAGGTCTATGCTTTTGTCCATGAAGGCCTCGCAGCCACGTTGAACAAGAACCTGACCTTGAATGACTGGGTGGGGCTGGCTCTCAAATGCGGAGAGATCAACTTGAGGGCAATGGAACTGCTCGACGCAGGGAACACCGAGACTTACGGCCATCCGGTACCCACCAAGGTGCCTCTCGGTGCCAAGAAAGGGAAAGCCATCCTGGTGTCGGGCCACGACCTGAAGGACATGGAAACGATCCTGAAGCAGACCGAAGGCAAGGGAATCACCGTTTACACCCACGGGGAGATGCTGCCCACCCATGCCTATCCCAAACTGAAGAAGTACTCTCACTTCTACGGCCATTACGGGACAGCGTGGCAGAACCAAATCAAGGAATTCAGCCAGTTCCCCGGCGCGATCCTCATGACCACAAACTGTATCCAGAAACCTCAGGGGGCCTACCATGAAAATATCTTCACCACAGGCTTGGTGGGCTGGCCCGGAGTGAAGCATGTAGACAACAAGGACTTCAGCCCTGTCATTAAAAAGGCCCTGGAAATGCCCGGTTTCAAGGAAGATGCCAACGGCCGCTCCGTGACTTGCGGTTTCGGCCGGAACACGGTCATGAGCGTGGCTGACAAGGTCATTGGGGCTGTGAAGAGCGGCGCCATCAAACACTTCTTCCTGGTTGCCGGATGCGACGGCGCAAAACCCGGAAGGAACTACTACACCGAG
>Ga0079037_100000268_pt1 | contig 22046 bp, 19 predicted proteins | sample Mud3Dept4metaG_FD_71479 | JGI IMG/M metagenome (GOLD analysis project Ga0079037, IMG submission 71479) | Freshwater wetland microbial communities from Ohio, USA, analyzing the effect of biotic and abiotic controls - Mud 3 Core 4 Depth 4 metaG | ecosystem: Environmental > Aquatic > Freshwater >... | reverse complement strand
GCCGGGATCGCGCACGAGATCCGGAATCCGCTCGCCTCGATCTCGGGATCCGTCCAGGTCCTGAAGGGCATGGTGGCTCCCGGCTCCTCGGAGCTGAAGCTGATGGACATCGTCGTCACCGAGTCGCAGCGCCTCTCCCGCGTCCTCGAGGACTTCCTCCGCTACGTCCGCCCGCGCGAGCGGGCCGTCGAGCCGGTCGACGCCCCCGCCGCACTCCGGGACGTCCTGACGCTCCTCGCGCACAGCGACGAGATCTCCCCGCGCCACACGATCGACTTCGACCTCGACCCGCCCGTCGCGGTCCTCCCGGCCGACCCGGGGCAGCTCCGGCAGATCTTCTGGAACGTGGCGCGGAACGCCGTGGCGGCGATGCCGGCCGGCGGGCGGCTCGCCGTCTCGACCCGCCTCAGGGACGGGTACTGGACCGTCCGCTTCGTCGACGAGGGGCGCGGAATGACGTCCGAGGAGCGCGATCGCCTCTTCACCCCGTTCGCGCACAGCTTCCCAGGGGGGACCGGCCTCGGCCTCGCGATCGTCTACCGGATCGTCGAGGAGCACGGCGGGCGGATCGACGTCGAGACGGAGCCGCAACGCGGCACGACCGTGACGATCTCCCTTCCGGCCGGGGCCGCCCGCTCCGCCGTGCGGGAGGTCGCGTGACCGCAACCGGCCCCCGCCTCCTCGTCGTGGACGACGAGGCCGGCATCGTCGAGATGCTCGCGATCGTCTTCCGCGGCGAGGGGTACGAGGTCGTCACGGCCGGCTCCTGCGCCGACGGCCTCGCCCGCCTCGAGACCTCTCTCCCGGACCTCGTCCTGACCGACGTGAAGATGCCCGACGGCAGCGGTTTCGAGATCCTGAAGCGGACCCGGGAACTCTCGCCCTCGGTTCCGGTCGTCATGATCACGGCCTACACGACGACGAAGACGGCCATCGAGGCCCTCAAGGCGGGGGCCTACGACTACATCTCGAAGCCCTTCGACGTGGAGGAGATGAAGCTCGTCGTCGGGCGCGCTCTCGAGCGGAAGCGGCTCGCCGAGGAGAACGTCGCCCTGAAGGAGCGGATCGAGAAGGGCGCGCACGGCGTCGTCGGTGTCTCGCGGAAGATGCGCGCGCTGCTCGACCTCGTCGACCGCATCGGGAAGACGACCTCGACGGTCCTCGTCTCCGGAGAGTCGGGGACCGGCAAGGAGCTGATCGCGCGGGCGATCCACGAGGCCTCCCCTCGCGCCGGGCGGACCTTCGTCTCGATCAACTGCGGCGCCATGCCCGAGAGCCTCCTCGAGTCGGAGCTGTTCGGCCACGAGAAGGGGGCCTTCACCGGCGCCATCAAGGAGAAGAAAGGGCTCTTCCAGGAAGCCGAAGGCGGGACCCTCTTCCTCGACGAGATCGGCGAGACGTCGCTCACGATGCAGGTCAAGCTCCTCCGGGCCGTCCAGGAGCGCGTCATCCGCCGGGTCGGCGGCAACGCCGAGGAGCCGATCGACGTCCGGATCATCTGCGCGACGAACAAGGATCTCGCGAAGAGAGTGGCCGAAGGGGCGTTTCGCGAGGACCTCTACTACCGGATCAACGTTATTCCCCTTCCGATTCCGCCCCTCCGCGAGCGCCGCGAGGACATCCCCTACCTCGTCCGGCACTTCCTCAGGAAAGTCGCCCGCGAGCAGGGGGTTCCGGAGAAGAAGATCTCCACCGAGGCGATGCGCCTCCTCGAGGCCCACCCCTGGCCGGGCAACGTCCGCGAGCTGGAGAACCTGATCGAGAGGACGGTCGCCCTCGAGCCGTCCGACGTCATCACGTCGAGTTCGCTGCCAGAGGCCTTCCTCCACCCGGCCGGAGTCCCCCCCGTCGCGTCCCTCGAGGGGATCGACCTTCCGGCGGACGGGATCGACCTCGAGCGGTACCTCGAGTGGCTCGGCAAGCGGCTGATGCAGCAGGCCCTCGAGCGGACGGGCGGCGTCCAGATCCGCGCCGCCGAGATGCTCCGGATGTCGGAGCGCTCCTTCCGCTACTACGCCAAGAAGTACGGAATCCGGCGCGAGGGCGAGGAGGTGGTGGACGAGCGGGCCGGCACATCGGGGGAACGCTCCTGACGGCGCGCGGAGCGGCGCTGGCGCTCGTTTTTCTCCTCACGGCCTGCGCCCGATCCGGCTCCGGCCCGGCGGCGCCGGCCGGTCCCGCGGGGCCGCGCGTCGCCCTGCCGTCCGGCGCCACGGTCCGCGTCGAGCTCGCCCTGACCGACGTCGAGCGGGCCCAGGGGCTGATGTTCCGCGAGTCGCTCGCCCCGGGGACGGGGATGCTCTTCCTCTTCGAGACGGCCGAGATCCGTCCCTTCTGGATGAAGAACTGCCACTTCGCGCTGGACATCGTCCACCTGTCGAAGGACGGATCCGTCGTCGACGTCCTGCCGAACGTCCCCCCCTGCGACGCCGACCCCTGCCCGACCTTCACGCCCCGGGCCGCGTCCGACACCGTCCTCGAGCTGACGGCCGGTGAGGCCGCGAAGAACGGCCTCGCGGCGGGGGCGAAGGTCCGCTATCTGGAGGTCCCGGGGCGCTGAGGCTCGCCGCCGGACGGGACGAACCGGAAGAGTCCCCGGCCGACCGTCGCGAGGAAGAGTCCCCGCCTCTCGCGCGGACTCCCCGCCCACCCCGCGACCGTCAGGCCGGGCTCCGGAAGGGGGATCGGAACCGGATCCCCCTCCCCGTCGCGAAAGGTCAGGAGCCCCCGCTCCTCGTCGACCTCGACGCCGAGCGGCTCGAGACGGCGGGAGACGCGGGGCCGCCCGAACCCCCCCGAGAGCGGCCCCGAGAGCCCGGGCGTCGCGAGGGGGAGCCACGCCGTCCCGTCCCACGCCTGGAAGGCTCCTCCCGTCTCGGCGACGAGGAGAGGCGCGCCGGACGAGGGGCGAAGGACACGGCGAACGGACTCGACACGGACCGTGAGGTTTCCGAGGCGGGTCCAGGTCCGCCCGGCGTCGCGGCTCTCGAAGACGCCGGCGTCCGTCGCCGCCGCCACCGCGGATCCGTTGGCACACAGCGCGCGAGTCCCCCGCGGGAGCGTCCTCGCCCACGGGCCCGCTCCCGAGTCGGCCGCGAAGATCCCCTCGGGCGTCGCGGCGAGGAGCCGCCTGCCCACCGACGCGAGGGAGAGCACCGTGGCGGGGGGCGACACCGGAAGCCGCTCGGCGACTCCGGTCCCGGCGTCGACGCTCCAGAGGCCTCCCGCCGGGCCGTCCGCGGCGCGCGCCACGACGACGCGCCCGTCTCCCGGGAGGGCGACCGCAGAGAGACGCGCCTCGGCGAGGCCGGGCGACGGCGCGAAGCTCGTCCCGCCATCCTCGGAGACGAGCACCCCGTCCGACTCGGTCCCCATCAGGAGACGCGCCGGGCGGCGCGGATCGAAGACGAGCGCGTTGACGACGACCTCCGCCGAGATCCGCCGGAAGATCTTCCCCCCGTCGCGGCTCTCGAAGAGGCCCCCCGTCGTCCCGGCCAGGATCCGGTCCGGGTCCCGGGGGTCGATCCGGACGACGTGAGTCCGCCGGTCGGTCAGCCCCTCGCGGAAGCGGACCCAGCTCGCGCCGCCGTCGGCCGTCCGGTAGACCCAGCCGCAGGTGGCTGCCCAGATCTCGTCCGGGTTCGAGCGGGAGAAGTCGAGGCCGAAGACCTGGGTGTCCTCGACCATTCCCCCGGCGATCCGGGTCCAGTTCCGGCCGAGATCCGGCGACCGGAACGGATGGCGGAAGGAGCCGACGAAGAGAAGAGACGGGCGCGACGGATGGAACCCCACGAAGGAGATCCCCGCGCCCGGATCGAGCGGCGGAAGGGACCGCCGCCACGATCCCCCCCCGTCCTCGGAGATCTCGAGCCCGCCGTCCCCTCCCGTCACGACGACCGGACGCCCCTCGTGAGCCGAGAGAGCGACGGCCCGGGCTCCCGGGCGGTCGCCCCACTTCCGGATCTCCAGGAACGAGGCCCCGCCGTCCTCGGTGACGAGGAGCCGGCCACCCCGGACGATCCCTGTCAGGCCGACCCAGAGGGTTTCCGGGCGGAGCGGGTCGCCCGCGAGGACCGACACGGAGAAGCCCGGGAAGCGGGCCGCGCCGGAGGCGAGCGCCCAGGAGCGACCGCCGTCGGTCGAACGGTAGAGGCTCCCCTGCGCCGTCCCCGCCCAGAACGCGTCGGGCGTCGAGCGGTCCGCCAGGAGCGCCGTCACTTCGGCCCCCGGGAGCGGGTAGCGGAGCCAGACTCCGTCCGCCCCCTCTTCCGCGTAGGGAGCGGCCGCCGCGGTCGCGAGGAGTAGCGCCGCCGCCGATGCGGCTGAGAGGAGAGCCCCGGATCGACGCAACCGGCCCTCTCCTACGGATCCTTCTTCGCCGTCTCCTTCGGCGCGCCACCCGAACCCGCGGCGTCCGTGGAGCTCCCGGCGTCCTTCGGGCTCCCTCCCTCCTTCGACGGCGCGTCCGTCGCGGGCGCCGGGCCCGGGCGCCCGTAGTCGCTGACGTACCAGCCGCTCCCCTTGAACTGAAAGGCCGGGGACGAGAGGAGCTTCTTCAGCGCCCCGCCGCAGCGGTCGCAGAGGGAGAGGGGCGCCTCGGAGAAGCTCTGGATGACCTCGATCGTCCGCCCGCACGACTCGCAGAGATACTCGTAAAGAGGCATCGTCGCCGTCTCCTTCGCCCGTCTCCGGCGGGACCGTCAGCTTCCGCTTCCGGGAGCCGGGAAGCTCCCCGATCCGGTCCGCCAGTGAAGCTTCCGGATGCCGCTCGTCATCTCGCGGCGGAGGATCAGCTTCAGGACCCAGAAAGCGTAGAGGATTCTGGCGTTCAATGCGACGTCCCCCGGCCCCATCGAGACCAGGTCCCGGAGCGAGCGCGTGCCGTCGATCTTTCCGAGGAAGACGCGCTCGGCGGAGGAGAGCGACAGCTCCATCTTCTCCGGCGTCTCGGCCCCCTTCTCGAAGATGGTCCAGGAGGGGCCGAGTCGCCCCACGCACCGCTTCGGATCCTTCATCCGCCGGACGCCGTCGAGGATCGCCTGCGGCGTCGGGATGTCGAGGCGGATCAGCTCGTCGGCGCGGAAGGTCCCGACCTCGAAGGTCACGCCCCCGTTCTCCCAGTCGAAGAGCGACCAGAGGATCTCCTTCACCTGCTCGGTCACGGAGGCCCGGAGCTCGTCCTCCGTCAGCATCCCCTTCTCGACGAGGACGGTCCCGTAGCGCTTTCCCCCCGCGAGGAGCCCCTGCTCGCCGAGGAGGTGCTCGGCCGTGTTGATCCGCCGGGAGCGGCGGAGGTGGCTGCCGAGGGACTCGTTGCGGTCGTTCGACGTCGCGAAGATGACGTGCCCGCCCAGAACGTAGATCCTCTTCTCCGTGGCGTCGCGGACGGCCGTGAGGACTCCCGGCACCCGGTAGTGGAAGACGGTGTGGAGGATCTCGGGCAGGGGCTGCTCCGACAGGTCGCCCTGGAACCGGAATCTCTCCGAGGACATGGCGCGGATTCTAATCACTTGGCCCTCCGAGGGTCCCGGGGATCCGGATCCGGCCTTGTTACGATGCCGGCGTGATCTCCTTCGAACAGGCGCTCGAGCGCGTCCTCGAGTCCGTGAGGCCCTTCGGTCCGGAGCGCGTTTCCGTGTCCAGAGCCGCCGGGCGGATCCTCGCCGAGCGGGTCGTGGCGGACCTCGACCTTCCGCCGTTCGACGCGACGGCGATGGACGGATGGGCCGTGCGCGCCTCCGAGGCCTCTCCCGCGCCGGCGCGCCTCCGGGCCGCCGGGGCCTTCGGCGCGGGGGCGGCGGCGGGACCGCTCCCGGCCGGGGGCGCCGCGAAGGTGATGACCGGCGCGCCGATCCCGGAAGGCGCCGACGCGGTCGTCCCGGTCGAGGAAGCGGACGAGAGGGCCGACGGGACCGTCTCGCTCCGGCAGGAGCCGGAGCCGGGAGACCACATCCGGCGGCAGGGCGAGGTGATCGCGGCCGGGACGAAGCTCCTGGCGCCGGGACGGCGCCTCTCCCCCGCCGACCTCGTCCTCGCCGCCGCGGCGGGGCGCGACACGCTCGACGTGGCCCGGCGGCCGCGCGTCGGAGTCCTGGTCACGGGCTCGGAGGTCGTCCCCCCTCCGGCGCGTCCCGGCCCCGCCCAGATCCGGAACACGAACGGCCCCCTCCTTCTCGGCGCGCTCGCCCGCGCGGGGGCCGAGCCGCGCGACCTCGGCACCGCTCCGGACGACCCTCGGGCCCTCCGCTCCGCGATCGGCCGCGCTCTCGCCTCTGGTCTCGATCTCCTCCTGACGTCGGGGGGAGTCTCGGAGGGGGACTTCGACCTCGTTCCCGGCGTCCTCTCGGGTCTCGGGGCGAAGACGCGCTTCCACAAGGTCTCGATCCGGCCGGGGAAGCCCCTTCTCTTCGCCGTCGCCGGGGAAACGCTCGTCTTCGGGATCCCCGGGAACCCGGTCTCGGCGGCGGTCGTCTTCGACCTCTTCGTCCGGCCCGCGCTCCGGAAGGGGGCGGGCGTCTCCCCGTCCCTTCCCCCTCCGGTCGAGGCGATCCTCACCGCGTCGGCCGCGAACCGCGGGCCGCGCCTCGCCTTCCTCCCGGCGCGGCTCTCGCGCCGCCGCGAGGCGCTCCGGGCCGAGCCGGTCCCGTCGAAGGGAAGCCACGACGTTCTCGCCCATGCGCGGGCCGGTGGATACCTCGTCCTGCCGCCCCGGGCGCGCCTCGCAGAAGGGGACCGGGCCGGCGTCTACCTCGGGACGGAGGAGACGACTCTCGGGACCTTCGAATGACGCGCCGCCGGGTCGCCGTCACGGGGCTCGGCTGCGCGACGCCGCTCGGTGTCGGGCGCGAGGCCTTCGCCGCCGGCCTTCGCGAAGGGCGCTCGGGCGTCTCGCGGATCACCCTCTTCGACCCGTCCGACCTCCCCGTGTCGATCGCCGCGGAGGTGCCCGGGTTCGATCCCGCCTCCGTGATGCCCGCCTCGGAGCTGCGTCACGTCTCGCGCGTCGTCCCGCTCTCCCTCGTGGCCGCGGAAGAAGCCCTGTCGGACGCCGGCCTCTCCCCGGACGGATTCTCACTCGCCGAGCGGCGCCGGATCGCGGTCGTCTTCGGCTCGGGGGGTGGGCCGGTCGAGTTCTTCGAGCGGATGTACGGCCACTGGTACCGGGGCGACCTGAAGAAGGCGTCCGTCTACTCGATCCCGACCGGGACGATCGGGACGCTTTCCTCCGAGATCTCGATGCGCTTCGGCCTGAAGGGGCCGTCCCACGTCGTCTCGACCGGCTGCACCTCTTCGGCCGACGCGCTCGCGTACGCCTTCAAGTCGATCGCCTACGGCGAGCGCGACGTCGCCGTGACCGGGGGAGCCGACGCCGTCATCACGCCCGGGATCATGACCGGCTTCGCCCTGATGAAGATCCTCTCGACCGCCTTCGCCGGCGAGCCGGCGCGCGCAAGCCGTCCCTTCGATGCGGAGCGGGACGGTTTCGTCCTCGGCGAGGGGGCGTGGATCTTCGTCCTCGAGGAGCTCGAGCGGGCCCGCTCTCGCGGCGCGCGGATCCGGGCCGAGGTCCTCGGATACGGCGCCACCTGCGACGCCTACCACCGTGTCCGGCTCGACGAGTCGGGCGAGGAGCCGGCCCGCGCGATGGCGGAGGCGATTGCCGACGCCGGCCTCTCCGCCGCGGACGTCGACTACGTCCAGTACCACGGGACGTCGACCCTCCTGAACGACCGGATCGAGACCCGGGCGACGAAGCTCGCCCTCGGCTCTCACGCCCTCCGCGTGCCCGGCTCGAGCGTGAAGAGCCAGATCGGCCATCCGCAGGGGGCCTCGGGAGCGGCCGGAATCGCGGCGACCCTCGTCGGGATGGAAGAGGGGTTCCTTCCCGCGACCCTCAATCTCGAGAACCCCGACCCGGAGTGCGACCTCGACTACGTCCCCGGCGGCGTCCGGCGCGGCGAGATCGAGTTTGCCCTCTGCAACGGGATCGCCTTCGGATCGAAGAACTCCGCTCTCGTCCTCCGGAACGGCCGCGCCCTCTCCCGATGAGCTTCTGGGTTCCGGAGCGGGTTCCGTCCGAAGAGATCCTCGACGGCGAGGTCTCCGCCCACGAGGCCGAGGCGAGCCTCTCCGACATCGAGTGGGTCCACCGGAATCTCGGCGGGCGGCTTCTCCTCCGGCTCCGGCTCCTCCCCCTTCTCGAGGGCCTCGCGGACCCGGGGAGGGCCTTGTCCCTCCTCGACCTCGGCTGCGGGTCCGGGCACGTCGGGCGGGACCTCGTCCGCCGCCTCCGGCGCAAGGGACGCGAGCTTCGCGTCCTCGGCCTCGACCGGAAGCTCTCCCACGCGCGCCTCGCCCCCCGCGGCGGGAGCACGGCCGGCGACGCCCTCCTTCTCCCCTTCGCCGATCGGAGCGTCGACGTCGTCTTCTCGACGCTCTTCCTCCACCACTTCTCCGAGACGGAGCTTCGGGACGTCTTTCTCGAATCGCGCCGCGTGGCGCGCAAGGCGGTGGTCGCCTTCGATCTCTCGCGCCACCGGGTCGCCCGGGCGCTCATCTCCGCTGTCGGCCCGCTCGCCTTCCGGACCCGGATCTCGACCCTCGACGGCGAGGCGAGCGTCCTTGCGGCCTACACGAGGAGGGACGTGGCCGCCCTCGTGGGCGACCTTCTCCCCGGGGTCCGCGTCCGGTCGGCCGGCCCCTTCGTCTGGCAGCTCGTCTGGAGGCGCCCCTGAGCGCGATCGCCCGCGACGTCGCCGTCATCGGCGGGAGCCTCGCCGGGAGCGCGGCCGCGGCGGCTCTCGCGCGGGGCGGGGCCTCCGTCGTCGTCCTCGAGAAGGCGCGCTTCCCGCGGCCGAAGATCTGCGGCGAGTTCCTATCGCACGAGGCCCTTCCGGTCCTCGAACGACTCGGCGCCATGGACGCCGTGCGCGCCGCCGGTCCCGAGACGATCACGCGCTTCGCCCTCGTCCGGCCGGACGGAAGGCGCGTCGAGGCCGACCTTCCCGCCCCGGTCCTCTCGCTGTCGCGAGACCGTCTCGACTCCGCGGCAGCCGACGCGGCCGGACGGCACGGGGCGCGATTCCGCTTCGGCGCGACCGTCGTCTCCTTCGAAGGAGATCTCCGGGAGGGGTTCCGCGTGTCTGCCGACGGCGCGACCATCCGCGCGCGGGTCCTCGTCGGCGCCTGGGGGCGCTACAGCCCTCTCGACGGCCGCCTCGGCCGCCGGTTCTTCGGCCTCCCCGCCCCGCTCTTCGGGTTCAAGAAGCACCTCGCGGGGCGCCACGAGCACCTCGCGGGGCGCGCCGTCCTCCATCTCTTCGACGGCGGCTATCTCGGCCTCTCCCGCGTCGAGGGAGGGACCGTCAACCTCGCGGCGCTCGCGACGCCTTCCGTCGCGCGGGACGCCCATCACGACTTCGACGAGCTTCTCTCCCGGCTGAAGAAAGAAAGCCCCGCGCTCGCGGCGGACCTCGACCGCCTCTCGCCCCTCCCCGGCCCCGTTCTCCTCACCGAGCCGGTCCATCTCGGAGCAAGAGAAGCCGTCGCGGGAGACGTTCTCCTCGCGGGAGATGCCGCCGGCGTCATCGATCCCTTCACCGGAACCGGAATGGCGCTCGCGCTCCTGTCTGGCGAAGCCGCAGCCGCGGCGATCCTCCGCTTCCTCGCCGGACGGATCGACGCGGACACGCTGAAACGCGAGCACTCGGCGTCCCACCGGAGGATAGCCGGCCGCCGCTTCGTCTTCTCGCGCCTCTTCCGCTCCGTCTTCTACGGCGGCGTCGCCTCACGCTTCGTCGGCCCGGCCGCCACGCCGATCGCCCGTCTCGCCGTCCGGCTGACGCGCCCCGCCTAGCGGCGTCGGGCCTTTTTCGCCGGCCGGGCCCGAGCCGGGCTCTTTGCCCTCTTCTTCCCCGCCTTGGGGAAGAGACCGGTCCGGATCGTCTCGATCTGGCGGAGATGGTGGCGGTCGTGCCCCGCGTACATGTAGACGAGCTTCCGGATCGACTCCTCGCCCCTCTCGGTGTGGAGGCCGACGCGGTCCCAGGCGCCGTCCGGAAGCCGGTCGAGGAGGCCGAGGTTGACGGCGCGGGCCATGGCGAAGTCGTCAACGAGGTCGGCCGTCTTCGCGTTCGCGACGCCGAGCTTCGCGACGAAGGCGTCCTGGTCGTAGGGGGCGATGGGGGGCCGCTCGTGCGAAGCGATGAGGCGGTAGCGGCTCCCGAGGATGACCTCGCCGTCCGCGAGATGAGCCGCGATCTCCCGGATCGACCACTTCCCCGGCGCGGGGGGGGTCGAAAGCTGCCGCTCCGTCAGCCCCTTCAGGAGCGCCCGCAGCCGGTCGGGCGAGGCGGCCATCACCTCGATCGGGTCGTCTCCGCCGAGGGCCTTCCGATACGTCTCCGGAATCACCGGACCGGACTTTCCAGCCGCCATGGCGTCTCCTTTCGTCATCGTTTCGCGGGGATCCCGCGCGCGAGGGCGCCGAGGAACCCCAGGTTCGTCCCCGTCAGCCAGTGCCCGCCGTCCACGGGAAGGCAGGCGCCGGTCACGTAGGCCGCGCGCGCCTCGTCGGCGAGAAACGCGATCGCCTCGGCGACCTCCTCTCCCGTCGTGAAGCGACGCATCGGAATCGAGTCCCGGATCTCCGCCGCGAGCGTCTCGTCGAGCCAGAGATTCTTGTCGGTCCCCTCCGACCGGAAGGGGCCGGGCGAGACGGCATTCGCCCGGATGCCGAAGCGCGCCCACTCGACGGCGAGGGTCCTCGTCAGCGCGAGGACGCCCGCCTTGGCCGAGGCGGAGTGGATGACGCCGGGCCCGGCGCCCCAGGCGTAGTCCGCCACGACGTTCACGAAGGAGCGGGCCCGTCCGTCGGCGCCGTGGGCGTCGATCATCGCGAGGCCGAAGGCCCGCGAGACGAAGAAGGTCCCGTTGAGGACGATCTCGATGACGGCGCGCCAGCCGTTCGGGGAGAGCTTCTCGGCCGGGCAGACGAAGTTTCCGGCGGCATTGTTCACGACGACGTCGAAGGGGCCCCAGGCGCCGTGGAGGGCGTCGGCCATCTTCGCCACGTCGTCGTCGTACCGGACGTCACAGGTGACGGCCCGGGTGTCGGCCGCCCCCGCGGCCCGGAGAAGGTCCGCCGTCGCGGCGAGCGGCCCCTCCCGCCGTCCGCAAACCGCCACGCGCGCTCCCTCCCGCGCGAACCGGAGGGCCGTCGCCCGGCCGAGCCCGCTGCCGCCCCCGGTGATGAGGACGTTCCGGAGCGGCGGCACGTCAGAGGCCCGCCGCGCGGAGGACCTGGCTCGCCGTCATCGCTTCCTCGGACCGGTGCCGGATCTTCCCGGCGGTCTCGTGGACGATGAAGTACGGGAGCTGCGGGATGCTCAGCTCCTTCTGGAGCACCCCCTCCGGATCGAGGAGGACGGGGCGCCGGAAGAGGCGGGCGACGCGGGAGCACTCCTTCACGGTGCCGCCCGTCACCACGAACGTCGTCTCGACACCGCGTGCCTCGAGCTCCTCGGCGAGGGCGACTGCGGACGGGATCGACTCCTGCGTTTTCACGTCCGTTCCGAGAAGGAAGAGGAAGCAGCCGTTCGCCTTGCAGTCGCGGGTCGAGCCCTGCTCGAGGTTCAGGTCGAAGGCGACGAACTTCGGGAGGTTCACGAAGGGGACCCGCTGCGGAGGGCGGAGGAGAAGATAGAGGCCCCAGGCGACGAGGGCGATCGTCGCGAAGATCGTGCTCAGCTTCGGGCCGAGCGGCATTCTCTTCTCGGGGATCCGGATCCGGACGGTCGTCTGCGTCGCCAGGGACGACCCGTCGACGGGCGGCGCCGGCTCGCCCTGTCCAGGGGTCCCCGGGGCGACCGGCTTCGGCGTGCCATGAGAGCTCACGGTGCCCATGGCCGTAGTTTAGGGGACGACGGAGGCCTCCGGACGGAAGACGTCAAGGCGCGGCGGGAGCCCTTTTCAGCCTCACGACCCCGGCCGCGGTGTGGACCGAGATCTTCGGTCCGCCCCCGCCCAGCTTCCCCTCCGCCCGCTGCAGCCCCTCGCGCTTCACCACGGCCACTTCCGGGAACTGCGAGAGGATGTAGTCCCCCTCGGAGTCGACGCCTGTCACCCGGATCTCCACGTCGCCCCGGTAGTTGGCGGGAAGAACGAGCGTCACGTCTCCCCCGCCGGATGCCACGTCCACCCCGGGCCGGTCGGCCGCGACGACCTCGCAGAGGACCGTCCCGCCCGACGTCCGCGCCACGACGGGGCCGCGCACCTTCCGGAGGGTGATGTCGCCGGCCGAGGTCCGGGCCGTGACCGCCCCGCCGCCCCCCTTCACGACGATGTCGCCGCCGCTCGTCTCCAGGCGCGCGTCGCCCGAGACGTGCCCGGCGCGGATGTCGCCCCCCATCGTCGTCGCGGTCAGGTCGCCGGTCACGGCGTCCACCGAGATCTCCCCCCCGGCGGAGGAGAGATCGGCTCCCCGGCCGGCCGAGGCGACGCGGACCTGTCCGAACTGCGTGCCGACTTTCACGCGCCCGGCCACCCGGCCGAGCGTGACGTCGCCCTGGACATCGTCCGCGACGAAGTCGCCGGCAACGTCGCCCCGGACGACCGGCCTCCGGACGCCGGCGGGGTCCGGGGGCTCGGGAGGCTCCGGGGCCTCGGGCGCGTGGACATGCGGCGGCGGAACGGGCGGGGCGGGCCCCGTGAAGACCCGGACCGAACGGGGCGGCGTGGTCGCCGCTTCCACGATCCGAGCGTGCCGGGCCGAAAGGAGCGGCCGCGCCTGCGCCTCAGACGTTCCCTCGGCGAGGAGGGCGATCCGGCCGCTCAGGTTCGACATCCGGACCGTGGCGCCCCCCGCTCCGACCGTCCCTTCACAGGAGCGATGGAGATTCACCGATACCTCGCGCGCGATCTCGGCCCCCATCCGGGCGAGCTCGCGGCTCATCTCCGCGAGCGACCGGTTCAGCTCCTCCAGGTCCCTCGCCGCCGGCAGGTCGCCCCCCTCCCGATGGGCTGCCTGCCTCCCGGCCGCGGCCCGGGCCCTTTCGGAGGCGAGTCTCTCCCGGTCGGCGCGCGCGGCGGCTCCGGCCTCTTGGCCCGGAAGGCTTTTCAGAGCGACCGGGAAGGTCGACACGATCCCGCCGCTCATGGTCCGGCCTTCGAACCGGAATCCGGCCCCGGCCGGGAGCCGGAGGAGAAGGTTTCCGCTGACCGACTTCAGCTCCAGCTCTGCCCCCTTCGGCAGTTCGGCCACCGACGCCTCGACGTCCCCGTTGACCGTGTGGAGCTTCAGGCCGCGTCGCGCCCCGGAGACGTCGATCCTCCCGTTCACGGTCGAGAGCCGGAGGTCGGCCGTGATTCCCTTCACGGAGACAGGGCCCGAGACGAGAGACGCCTCGACCGGCACTCCCGAGGGGAGCGTCACCGTGTAACGGGCTTCGACGCGGCCCGGGTCGAAGTCGCGGACCTCGACGTTCCAGCGGCCGTCGCGCCGCCGCCCCGTCGTCCCGGGGAACTCGGTGGAGAGCGACAGCTCGCCGTTCTCGTTGGTGAACCGGCAGGTCATCTCCTCGAGAATCCGCCGCGCCTCGCGCGCGCTCCGGCCCCGCGCCGTCAGCTCCACGGCCGCCCGGAACGTCGGCCCGGCGACGATCTCCACGCTTCCGTTGACGTTCTCCAGCGTGAGGGACCGGAGGGAACCGGACGCCGTGAACTCCTGGCGGCGCGTCGCCGTCCCGCCGGGCCCCTGCCCCTCGGCGCGGAGAGCCGCGGCGAAGGAGAGGGCGAGGAACCCGACGATCAGGGTGACCCAGAGGAGGACGCGCCGGACGGGCTCGAGGGAGTCGTGTCTCATGTCCCGGAGACGTTTCGCGGCGGAAAAGGTCACGGCCTCACAGCTCCAGCTTCGAGAGGGCCTGGGCCGCCTGGACACGGACGTACCCGTTCTCCCGCTCGTCCGCCGCGCGCGAGCGGAGGGCGTCGAGCGAGGCCGGGTCCCTCAACGCCGTGGCGGATTTCGCCAGCCCCTCGACCGCGAGGATGCGCACGGCCGGGTTCTCGTCGGTCCGGAGAGCGAGGATCAGCGCGTCCCGCGTCGCCGGCGACGGAGGAAGCTGCGCCAGCGCCTCGACCGCCTTCTTCCTCACGCCCGGGTTCCGGTCCCGCTTCACGGTGTCGGCGAGGGCGGCGACGATGTCGGGCGACGCGCCGGCCGTCCCCTTGGTCGTCTGCGAGACCAGCTCGATGGCGCGTCCGCGCGCCCCTTCCGTGTCGGCGGCACCCGACATCAGGTAGACGAGGAGGTCGGCGATCCCCTTCTGATCGGGGCGCCCGGTGATCGTGTAGCGAGTCGTGACGTCGAAGGCGACGCCGATCCGGCCGGAGGGGTCGGACGGACGAAACGACACGTTGGAGAGGCGCGGCCGGTTCGAGAGGTCGGGTACCGCCTCCGTGACGTCGACCGTCCTCTGGCCGACGACGGGGAACGTCGGAGTCTGCGAGGGTCCGAGCGCACCGCCCGACTGCGCCACCCGAGCGAGGAGGAAGCCTCCGGCGGCCGCGAGGAGGAGGGCGGCCGCCTGAAGGAGCGGCGCCGCGACCCGCCGGGAACGCGGCCGGAAGGGGGCCACGGTGGCGACCGGCGGCGCGGACCGCCGGCCCACTTCCTCCGTGAGAAACGATTCGGTCCGGGCGAGGAAGGAGCGCGACGGAACGGCGCCGCGGTCCTCTCCGAGCCTCTCCCAGACGGCGGCGAGATGCCTCTCCTCGGCGGCGCAATCCGCGCAGCCGGCGATGTGCCCGTCGAGCCACGTCCCTTCGGAGGGCGGCAGCTCGCCGGCGAGCCGTAGCACGGCCGCTTCCCGGGTTCTTACGACGTCGCGGCAGTCCATGGGGACTCTCCCTCGGAGAAGACGTCTTTCAGCTTCTCCACGGCCCGGAAGACCCGGGTCTTGACCGCCCCCTCGCTGATCTCGAGGGTGCGGGCGATCTCGGAATACGGAAGCCCGTGATAGCGGGCGAGGATCAGCGCCTCACGCTGGTCGTCGGAGAGGAGGGCGAGGGCCCTGCGGACGAGCCGGCGCCGCTCGGCCTCCACGAGGACCCGGTCGGCGGGCGGGTCGGACGCCGCCGCCTCCGGAACGGCCTCGAGCGGAACGGCGGCCCGACGGCCCGCGCGCCGGAGGCGGTCCCGGCAGGCGTTGGCCGCGATGGCGAAGAGCCACGAGGCGACGGGGGCCCGGCCGTCGTACTGGTCGACGCGCGTGATGACCTTGAGAAAGACCTCCTGCGCGACCTCCTCCGCCTCGGGGCGGCTCCCGAGAAGCCGGTCGGCGTACCGGAGGACGGGTCCCGAGTATTTCCGGAAGAGCCCGGTCGCCCCGTCCGGCTCCCCCTCGCGGATCCTCCGGATGAAGGAGCGGTCCTCCTCCTCCACTCGTTCCTCCGTCTCCGGCCGAGCCGACGCCATCGCTTCCGGGAGACGTCCGGCCGCGGGAAAAGTTTCGCCCCCCGAGCCCGTTCAGGAGAAGAAACCCGGATGGGCGGAGGAGTCCGGGGCCGCGGTCACCCGGGGAAGATGAACTTCCGGGCCCTCGCCGAGGCGAGGAGTTCGGTCCGGAAGTCGGGATGGGCGATGTCGATGAGCGCCATCGACCGCTGCCGGATGTTCTTCCCCCAGAGGTCGGCCACGCCGTACTCCGTGACGACGTACCGGATGTCGCCGCGGCTCGTCACGACGCCGGCCCCCTCCTCGAGGGCCGGGCAGATCCGGCTCACCTTGCCGTCCCGGGCCGTGGACGGGAGGGCGATGATCGGCCGGCCCCCCCGGCTCCGCGAGGCGCCGCGAATGAAGTCGACCTGCCCTCCGATCCCGGAGAAGAAGCGCCCGCCGATCGTGTCGGCCGCCACCTGTCCCGTCAGGTCGACCGCAAGGGCCGAGTTGATCGCAACCATGTGGTCGTTCCGCGCGATCTGGAACGGATCGTTCGTGAAGCTCGACGGGCGCATCTCGAGGGCCGGGTTGTCGTGGACCCACTCGTAGAGCTTCTCCGAGCCCATCAGGAATGACGTGACCATCTTCCCGGGGAGCAGCGTCTTCTTCTTCCCGGTGATGACCCCCGACTGCGCGAGGCGCATGACCCCGTCCGACAGCATCTCCGTGTGGATCCCGAGGTCGCGCCGGCTGCCGAGGCACGCGAGGACGGCGTCCGGGATCCGGCCGATCCCCATCTGGAGGGTCGCGCCGTCCCCGATGAGCCCGGCCACGTGGAGGCCGATCTGCCGGCAGACGTCGTCGATCGGCTCGACCGGAAGCTCCGGCAGCGGATAGTCGACCGGGACGAGGTGGGCGATCTTCTCGACGTGGATGAACGAGTCGCCGTGGGTCCGGGGCATCCGGGGGTTCACCTCGGCGAGGATCAGCCCCGCGGAGTCGACCGCGGCCCGGACGATGTCGACCGAGACCCCGAGGCTCACGAAGCCGTGCCGGTCGGGGGGACTGACCTGGATCAGGGCGACGTCCACCGCGACGCGCCCGCTCGAGATGACGAGCGGGATCTCCGAGAGGAAGACGGGCATGAAGTCGGCCCGCCCCTCCTGGACCGCCTGACGGACGTTCGCGCCGATGAAGAAGGCCGTGTGCCGGAACCGCTCCTGGAGGCCGGGAGCGACATACGGGGCCGGCCCCAGCGTCAGGAGGTGGACGATCTCGTTGCCGAACAGGTGCGTGCCGTGCTCGACCATCGACTCGACGAGGCGGGCGGGTTCCCCGGCGCCCGACCCGATCAGGATCCGACGCCCCGGCGGGATGGCGCGGATCGCCTCCTCGGGCGTCGAGACTTTCCAGCTGTAACGGGTCTGCCAGTCGTTTTCGCTCATAACGAGGGGATTATTGGACGCTGCAGAATCGGATGCGATGGGACCTTTGCATCCCTCCGGCTCCCCGGCCGTAACATGGCGGAGAGAAAGGTCGGCGGACGTGAAGACTTCCTTCCGGGTGGCGCGGATCGCCGGCATCGACATCAACGTCCACGTGACGTTCTTCCTGATCCTCCTCTTCGGAGCGATCCAGTGGGGCATCCCCTGGGGCCCCCGCGGCGCCCTCTTCGGCGCGCTCCTCATGGTCGTCCTCTTCGCGTGCGTCGTCCTCCACGAGCTGGGACACTCGCTCGTGGCGAAGGCCTTCGGCATCCCGGTGCGGGACATCACCCTTCTCCCGATCGGCGGCGTCGCCCGGATGGACCGGAACCCGTCGAAGCCGGTTCACGAGCTCCTGATCGCCGCGGCGGGACCGCTCGTGAACGTCGTCATCGCGCTCGCCCTCCTCGCGGCCACCGACGCGGGGGAGCGGCTCGCGACGCTCTCCGGGGGCGACCCGACGAAGCAGATGACTCCGGGGCTGGAGACGGCCCTCCTCTGGCTCCTTCTCGCGAACGTCTTCCTCGCCGGCTTCAACCTGATCCCGGCCTTCCCCATGGACGGCGGCCGGATGCTGCGGGCCCTCCTCGCCCTCTTCCTCGGCTTCTCCTCCGCCACGCGGATCGCTTCGGCCGTCGGACAGGCCCTCGCCCTCGGGCTCGGCCTCGTCGGGCTCGTCTCGGGCAACCTTCTCCTCGTCCTCGTGGCGATGTTCGTCTTCTTCGGGGCCGGTCAGGAGCGGGCCGAGGAGCAGGCCCGCGTCGTCCTCGGGACGACCCGCGTCGGCGACGCCTACAACCGGAACGCGATCACCCTCGCCCCCGGGACGCAGGTGACCCAGGTCGTCGACCACATCCTGACGAGTTACCAGCCCGACTTCGCCGTGATGCAGGGAACGAAGCTCCTCGGCGTCGTCTCGCGGGACGACATCCTCAAGAGCCTCGCGACGGAGCTGTCCGACGCCTACGTGACCGGCATCATGCACCGCGACGTCCTGGCCGTCGACGCGGGGCTGACGCTGGAAGAGGTCCGGGAGCAGATGGCCGCGACCGGGCAGCGGCTCGCCGCCGTCTACCGCGGGGAAGCGTTCCTCGGCCTCGTTTCCCGGGAGGACCTCGCCGAGGCCCTCCTCGTCATCGGGTTCGTCAAGGCGCAGGAGGCGCGGCGCCAGACCGCCGGCTCCGCGGTGTAACCCGGACGGCCTCTCCTGCGTACCAACCGCGATGCCCTTCTGCCATTCGACCGAAAGAAAGCGCCGGGCCCCCCGGCGCGGGAAGGAATCCAGCAGATGACCGTGAAAAAAGGTCTCACCCGGCGCGAGGTCGTCGGGCTCGGATCGGCTACTCTCGCCGCCGCCGCCATGCCCAACCTCCTCTTCGACTTCGGCGCCGCCCTCGGCGCCGGGCCCACCCCCGGGATCCGGCACTTCGCCCGTTTCGGCGTGACGGAGGCGATGCTGAGGGAGACGCTCGCCGCCGCCCTCTCGCGGGGCGGGGAATACGCCGACGTCTACTTCCAGCACCGGCTTTCGAGCAGCCTCTCCCTCGAGGACGGGGCCGTGAACCGCGCCTCCACCAGCGTCGAGCTGGGCGTCGGCGTCCGGGTCGTCCGGGGGGACCAGACGGGCTACGGTTTCACCGAGGACCTGACGCTCGGGTCCCTGAAGCTGGCGGCGAAGACGGCCGCGGCCATCGCCGACGGCCCATCGCGGCCGGCCCCGGAGGGCTTCCGCGTGACCGAGAAACTCCCGGAGCGCTATCCCGTGAAGCTCCGGTGGGAGGACGTCCGGCCCGACCAGAAGCTCCCGATCCTGAACGGCCTGAACGAGCGGGCCTTCGCCGCCGACAGGAGGCTGAAGAAGGTCAACCTCTACTTCGCCGACCAGACCTCGGCGATCCTCATCGCCGACTCCACGGGCCGGATCGTGGAGGACCTCCAGCCGATGACGTCCCTCGGCCTCTCGTGCGTCGCCGAGCAGGACGGCAAGCGCGAGTCGAACGGCTACAACGTCTCGGCCCGGGCCGACCTGTCCTACTACTCTCCCGAGCGGCTCGACCGGGTCGTCCGGGAGGCGGTCGGCCGCACGACCATCCTGTTCGACGCCGTCGTCCCGCCGGCCGGCGAGATGCCGGTCGTCCTCGCGGCCGGCTCGTCGGGGATCCTCCTCCACGAGGCGATCGGGCACGGCATGGAGGCCGACTTCAACCGGAAGGGGATCTCGATCTACTCCGACAAGATCGGAAAGCCGATCGCGAAGCCCTTCGTCAACATCGTGGACGAGGGGACGCAGACGGCCGCCCGCGGCGCCATCAACGTCGACGACGAGGGGAATGCCGTCGGAAAGACCGCGCTCGTCGAGAATGGCGTCCTCACGACCTACCTCCACGACTCCATCTCCGCGAAGCACTACAAGGTCGCCCCGACGGGGAACGGCCGGAGGGAGAGCTACCAGTACGCCCCGATGCCGCGGATGCGCTCCACCTACATGCTCCCCGGCCCGCACCGGAAGGACGAGATCATCGCGTCGGTGAAGAACGGCATCTACTGCACGAACTTCACCAACGGGCAGGTGAACATCGGCGCGGGCGACTTCACCTTCTACGTCAAGAACGGCTTCCTCATCGAGGACGGAAAGCTCACGAAGCCGATCAAGGACGTCAACATCATCGGGAACGGTCCGAAGGTCCTCGAGAAGGTCGACATGGTCTCCGACGACCTCGCGATCGACGAGGGGGGCTGGACCTGCGGCAAGGACGGGCAGAGCGTCCCCGTCTCGCAGGGACTCCCGACGGTGCGCGTCGCCTCCATCACGGTGGGCGGGCGCGGGAAGAAGGGCTGAGCCATGGCGACCAACCACGACAACCTGAAGGACGTCGCCGAGAGCGCCGTCCGCCTCTCGCTGAAGAAGGGGGCGAACCAGGCCTCCGGCCGCGCCTACCGGGTCCGCGAGGTCTCCGTCACCTGGCGCGACGGGAAGCTCGAGAAGATCCACGAAGCGACGACGCGCGGCGTCGGGATCTCCCTCTACGTCGACGGCCGCTACTCCACGGTGAGCACCAGCGACCTGCGCCCCGAGGCGCTCGAGACCTTCGTCGGCGACGCCGTGGCGCTGACGAAGTCCCTCGCGAAGGACCCCTTCCGCGCCCTTCCCGACCCGAAGCTCTACGAAGGGCAGGCGAAGATCGACCTGAAGCTCGAGGACCCGAAGTACGCGGCCGTCACTCCCGAGGAGCGGCGCCGGATCGTCCGGGAGATCGAGGCGGCCGCGCGCGGCGTCAAGGGGAGCGAGGCGATCATCTCCGTGACGACGGACTTCTCCGACACGCTTTCCGAGAGCTGGCGCGTCGCCTCGAACGGCTTCTCCGGCGGAAGGCGCGACACGACCTTCTTCGCCAGCGCGCAGGTCTCGGTGAAGGAAGCCGACGGCCGCAAGCCCGAGGACTACGCCTTCGCCGGCGCGCGCTTCTTCGGCGAGCTGCCGGAGGTGGCGTCCGTCGGGCGCGAGGCCTCCGAGCGGACGATCCGGTCGATCGGCTCGAAGAAGGCCGACTCGGCCGTCCTCCCGATGGTCCTCGAGAACCGCGCGGCGGGGCGGATGGCGGCCTTCCTCCAGGGTCCGCTCTCCGGCGGTTCGCTCCAGCAGAAACGGTCGTTCTACGAGGGGAAGCTCGGCCAGACGATCGGGAGCCCTCTCCTGACCGTCACCGACGACCCGCACGTCCCGAAGGGCTTCGGCTCGCGCCTCTTCGACGGCGAAGGGCTCGCCGCGAAGGTGATGCCGGTCTTCGAGAACGGCGTCCTCCGGAATTACTTCATCGACACCTACTATGCGAAGAAGCTCGGCATGGCGCCGACGACCGGCGGCCTGTCGAACGCCACCTGGGCGCTCGGGACGAAGGGACGCGACGCCCTCCTTTCCGGGATCGCCGACGGCATCCTCGTCACGAGCTTCCTCGGCGGGAACTCGAACGGCACGACCGGCGACTTCTCGCTCGGCGTCCGCGGCTTCCGGATCCGCAAGGGGGCGATCGCCGAGCCGGTCTCCGAGATGAACATCTCGGGGAACCACCTCGAGTTCTGGAAGCGGCTCGTCGCCGTCGGAAACGACCCGTATCCCTACTCGGCGATCCGGACTCCGACGCTCGTCTTCGATGCGGTCCAGTTCGCGGGTGTCTAGAGCCGGAAACCTGACGCTCCGCGCGGCGGCCGTCCGGACCGGCCCGAGGCGACGGCGGACGCCGCCTCAGGCCGGCCGGGCGCTCAGTCCCCTTCGACCGGGCTCCAGCTCCGGTCCGGGTTGTACCGCTCCATGGTCTTGAAGTTCTCGAGCGTCTTCGCGCCGAAGTCCTTCTCCCAGACGACGCCGTCGTGGCTGACCATGAAGGTCTTCACGCCGGTCACGCCGTACTCCGCCGGCGCCGCGACGAGGGCGAAGCCGCCGATCATGGCGCCCTCCACGACGAAGTCCATCTGCCCCAGCGGCGCCGCCGGGCCCTGCCCCTTCAGGACCTTGAAGTAGTAACCGTGGTACGGCTCCATCTTGTCGTGGTAGCCCTCGGCGATCGCTTTCGCGATGTTCTCCCCCACCGGCCCTTCCCACTTCCCGTCGGCCGTCCGCCACGCGAGGCCGTCCTGCTTGCCAGGCGACGAGATGATCCGCTGCGCGTACTGGTTCACCCGCGCGCCGTCGCGCTTCTTCGAGGCGTACTCGTGCTGCGCCTCGACGTACCCGCGGCAGATCTGGATCGCGTCCAGCTCGTTCTCCCCGACCCGGCGGTAGAGGATCTCCCGGGCGCCGGTCTTCGAGTCGAACCGCCACCATTTTCCGGTGCTGACGATCGGGATCGGCATCGGCCAGTCGTCCTCGCCGACAACGAGGGTCGCCTTGTCCGGGTTCTTCGGGTCGGCGACGACCGACATCTTCGCGCGCGCCTTGGCCGCGAAGGCCGTCGCCCGGTTCTTGTCCTGGACGGCGTCCTCCGAAGTGACGAGACTCGCGCCGTGCGGCCCGAGGATCTCCTTGAGGGCCGGCACGTCGTAGGTCGCGGCCGCCGCAATCAGCGCCGTAGCCGCCTCTTGGGCGCTGCCGAAGGCCTTCTGCTTCGGGGCGGGCGCCGCGGCCG
>Ga0079037_100000267_pt1 | contig 22078 bp, 20 predicted proteins | sample Mud3Dept4metaG_FD_71479 | JGI IMG/M metagenome (GOLD analysis project Ga0079037, IMG submission 71479) | Freshwater wetland microbial communities from Ohio, USA, analyzing the effect of biotic and abiotic controls - Mud 3 Core 4 Depth 4 metaG | ecosystem: Environmental > Aquatic > Freshwater >... | reverse complement strand
AAGCGCACCTATCAACCGAGCAACCTCCATCGCAAGAGGACCCACGGCTTCCGTGCGCGCATGGCCACCAAGGGCGGTCGTCTCGTCCTGAGCCGTCGCCGTGCGAAAGGCCGCAAGCGTCTGTCGGTCTGATCACCGGACCCTCACGTACTGACCCTCTCCCCGCTGCGCAGACACTGCCGCGGGAGCGACGCCTCACCGACAAGCCGCAATTCGACGCCGTCCATCGCGAGGGCCTGCGCGCTTCGGATCCACTCTTCATGGTGATTGCCCGGCCGAACGGCCTGACTCATGCGAGACTCGGCCTCGCGGTCGGGGTGAAGGCCGCGGGCAACGCAGCCAACCGAAACCGAGTCAAGCGCGTCGTCCGTGAAACATTCCGTCACCGCCAGCAGGAGCTGCCGCCCGTGGACCTGGTCGTGAACGCAAGGCCCGCGGCGGGCAAGGCGACGAACGCGCAGATCGTGGCGAGTGTGGTCGCGCTCTGGGCTAGGATCCGCGAGCGATGCGCAAGATCCTGATCGGTTTCATCCAGCTCTATCGGTGGTTCATCAGCCCGCTGCTCGGGCCGAACTGCCGCTTCTATCCAACCTGTTCCTGTTACGCGCAGGAATCGCTCGAGCGCCACGGTGTCCTGCGCGGCGCCTGGCTCGCGGTCCGTCGCATCTCGCGGTGTCACCCATGGCACCCGGGCGGCTACGATCCGGTCCCCGATTCGCTGCCGCCCCTATTCAAGCGACCGTCTCATGGATAACCCACGCATCTTCCTGTGGATCGGCCTGGCCCTCCTCGTATGGATGAACGTCATCCAGTGGAACCGTGAATACGGGGCCGAGTCTGTCGCGCCTCCCGCGGTCAGCGCGCAAGCGCCGGCGACAGGAGCGCCCGCAGACGCGGGAGCGACCTCCACCGCGCAGCTGCCAGCGATGCCGTCGGCGCCGTCTGCCGCCACCCCGGCTGCCGCGGCCGCGCCTGATGTCGGCGCGGTTCCAGCGGCCACCGCGGCTGTGGCGGACCGGTCGCGCGTGCGTGTCATTACGGACGTGTTCGATCTCGACATCAGCCTGCAGGGCGGTAATCTCGTGCGCGCCGATCTCGCGAAGTACCCGCGCGACAAGCGCGCGGGCAGCCCGCCGGTACGGCTGTTCACGACGCAGGAACCGGACTTCTACGTCGCCCGCACGGGGCTGCGCGTGCTCAACGGGCGCGCCGAGCCGACTCATCTCGCGGCGTATTCCAGCAGTGCGGCCGAATACCGGCTCGCGCCCGGCGCGCAGGAGCTGCGCGTGCCGCTGACCTGGACGGACGGGCAGGGCGTCTCGGTCACGAAGACGTTCGTGTTCAAGCCTGGCTCGTACGCGATCGACGTCCTGTACGACGTGGACAACCGTTCGGCGGCCGAGTGGTCCGGAGCGTCGTACGTACAGATCGCGCGGCACGTATTTGAGCAGAAGCGCTCGATGTTCGACGTCGAGAGTTTTGCCTACCGTGGCCCGGCGATCTACGACGGCAACAAGTACCGCAAGCTGGACGTCAACGATGACGAGGACGGCAAGTTCGCGGAGAACGCGACCGACGGCTGGATGGCCTCGATGCAGCATCACTTCGTGAGCGCCGCGGTCCCACCCAAGGGCGAGGAATATCACTTCACGCTGGGCAAGGAGGGCAGCCACGCGCTGCTCACCTACCGCGGCCCGCTGAAGACCGTGCCGGCTGGCACCACCGGTCGCTTTGCAGAAAAGGTATTCGTAGGCCCGAAGCTTCAGGCACAGCTCAAGACCGTCGGTCCCCGTCTCGAACTCACCGCCGATTACGGCAAGCTCACGATCCTGGCGCAGCCGCTGTTCTGGCTGCTGCAGAAGGTCCACGGCTTCATCGGCAACTGGGGCTGGGCGATCATCATCGTGACGATCCTGCTGAAGCTGCTGTTCTACAAGCTCACCGAGACCAGCGGCCGCTCGATGGCGAAGATGCGCACCATCTCGCCGCGCATCAAGAGCATCCAGGAGCGGTACAAGGACGACCGCGAGCAGCTCGCGAAGCAGATGATGGAGCTCTACAAGCGCGAGAAGATCAATCCGGTGGCGGGCTGCCTGCCCATCGTGGTTCAGATCCCCGTCTTCCTCGCGTTTTACTGGGTACTGCTCGAGAGCGTCGAGATGCGCCAGGCGCCCTTCATGGGCTGGATCCAGGACCTGTCCTCGAAGGACCCGTTCTTCATCCTGCCGATCGTGATGGGTGCCGCCATGTTCGGGCAGTTCAAGCTGAATCCGGCGCCACCCGATCCGATGCAGGCGAAGATCTTCGCCTTCATGCCGGTCATCATGACGGTGATGATGGCGTGGTTCCCGTCGGGGCTGCTGCTTTACTGGACCACGAACACCCTGCTGTCGATCGCGCAGCAATGGAACATCAACCGCGTGGTCGAGCTCGAAGCCAAGAAACGCACCGCTTAAGTCGTTGCATATGCATCAGAGTGGCATATAATGTGACAAGCGCACATACAGGCCACCTGCAGCCATGAGCTCCAACGTCCTTGCACAGCCAGAGCCAAGACGCGTGCTTGCCACGGCGCTGGTCAACGCCGGCAAGGAGCTGGGGCTCACGCAACATGACCTCGGGCAGGTGATCGGCAAGGACCGCACGGTCCTGAGCCGCGGCGGCCTGGATCCCTGCAGCAAGCCAGGCGAACTCGCGTTACTCCTCATCCGCGCATACCGGGCGCTGTTTGCCCTGACCGGTGGCGACCGCGAGGCGATGCGTCACTGGATGCACACCGAGAACCTGCACACCGGCGGCGTACCCTCGGACCAGGTCCGCAGCGTCCAGGGACTGATGCGGGTCGTGGAATACCTCGATGCCATCCGCGGCAAGGTCTGATGAGCGACATCTGGGCGGCATGCGGTTCACGCGCGCACGCCGTCGAACTCGCCGGCGAGGTCCTGCGCATGGTCGAGAGCCAGGAGCAGGTCGCCACGCAGCGGCTGGTCAGTAATCTCGCCGAGCAGGACCTGCTCGAGTCCCTGCTCGAGGAGTCGAAGCCCGCCCGCCCGGCGAACACCGCGGGTCTCGACTACCTGCTGGCCACTCCGTTTCGTTATCCGCCCCTGCCGCACGGCTCCCGATTCGGACGGCGACACGAACCCGGCCTGTTCTACGCCGCGCGCACCCTGTCGACTGTACTGGCTGAGGCCGCGTATTACCGCTTCGTATTCTGGCAAGGCATGGCAAAGGCGCCGCCACGCATGCTGCGCACGCAGCACACGTTGTTCGCTGCGCGCATCCAGGCGCAACGCGCGTTCCGCTTGCACCAGCCACCGTTCGACGCACATCACGCTGAACTCGCCAGTCGCGCGGATTACAGCGCCACTCAAGCGCTCGGGACCGCCCTGCGCGCGGCTGGCGCCGAGGCAATCGAGTACCACTCCGCTCGCGCCGCTGACGGCGGACTCAACGTCGCGCTCTACACCCCCGCGGCGTTCGCCCAGCCCAGACCGACTGTCCGCGAGGAATGGTTCTGTGAAACGACGGCGGACAGGGTCAGCTTCCGCGCACGAATCACGTTAGGCGTGCACACCTTGCCGTTCAGTCAGTTCACGGTGGACGGCGTCCTGCCGATGCCTGCGGCATGAGTACGATCGCGGCCATCTCGACGGCCCCGGGCCGCGGCGGAATCGGCATCGTCCGTGTCTCGGGCCCCTCCTGCGCCACCGTGGCCCGCGGCGTGCTCGGCAGGCTGCCCGCGGCCCGCACCGCCGAGTTGCATCGGTTCCTCGATGCGCAGGGCGACGCGATCGACGAAGGCATCGCGCTCTACTTCCCCGCTCCGAATTCCCTGACCGGAGAAGACGTGCTCGAGCTGCAAGGACATGGCGGGCCGGTCGTGCTCGACCTGGTGCTGGGCCGCACGTTCGAACTCGGCGCGCGTCCCGCCCAGCCGGGCGAATTCACGCAACGCGCGTTCCTGAACGACAAGATGGACCTCGCCCAGGCGGAAGCGGTCGCCGACCTCATCGACAGCGGCTCGGTTGAAGCGGCGCGCGCCGCACTGCGATCCCTGCAGGGAGAATTTTCCGCTGAAGTGCACGAGCTCGCCGAAGCGGTGCTGGAACTTCGCATGTGGGTCGAAGCCGCGATCGACTTTCCCGAGGAGGAGATCGACTTCCTCGCCGACCGGACGCTCGCCACACGCATGGACTCCATCCGCGGGCGTTTCGGCGATCTCGCCGAGACGGCTCGCCAGGGCGCGCTGCTGCGCGACGGCCTCACGCTCGTCATCGCCGGTCGCCCGAACGCGGGCAAGTCGAGCCTGATGAATCGCCTCGCCGGCTACGAGGCGGCGATCGTCACGTCGATCCCGGGCACCACGCGCGATGTGCTGCGCGAACGCATCGAGATCGACGGGCTGCCGCTGCACGTGCTCGATACGGCCGGGCTGCGCGAGTCTGCAGACGAGGTGGAAGCGGAGGGCATCCGGCGCGCGCACCGCGAACTGGAGCGCGCCGACCGCGTGCTCTTCATCGTCGATGCGTCCGATGCGGAGGCCGTCGCCGCGGTCGAGGCTGATCTCGCGGCGTTGCCTACGCAGGCACCGTGCACGGTGGTGATGAACAAGATCGACTGTATCGGGCGGGCACCGCGGTTGGAGGCGGATGAGGTGCCGCGCGTCCACTTGAGTGCGCGGACCGGCGACGGGATGAACCTGTTGCGCGAGCACCTGAAGGACTGTGTGGGATTCCACCCGGCGGGCGGCGGCGCGCTGTCGGCTCGTGTGCGACACCTCGACGCGCTCCGCCGCGCTCGCGCACATGCGGACGAGGCGCATCGGCTGCTCGTCGAGCGGCACGCCGGGGAGTTGGTCGCCCAGGAGCTCACCGAGGCACAGCGCGAGCTGGGCGAGATCACGGGGCAGGTGAGCAGCGACGACCTGCTCGAGCGCATCTTCGGGTCGTTCTGCATCGGAAAGTAGCTTGCCGGTGGACGCGCCCTACGCCCGGAAGTACGCTGCTCGGCCCCAACGGGAACTCTCCAAATGAAGCAGCTATCCGGCACCGACGCGATGTTCCTCGCCGCCGAGCACGGCAACAACTACATGCACGTGGCATCGCTCGCGATCTACGACCCGTCCACGGCGCCGGGTGGCGGCGTGCGCTTCAAGGACGTGCTGCGGCATTTCACCTCGCGCATGGACCAGTTTCCGCAGTTCCGCCGCCGCCTCGTCAACGTGCCGTTCATGCTCGACCGCCCCTACTGGGTCGAGGACGCGACGATGGACGTCGAATACCACGTGCGTCACATCGCGCTGCCCCACCCGGGCGACTGGCGGCAGCTCTGCATCCAGGTGGCACGCATCCATTCCCGTCCGCTCGATCGAACGAAACCGCTCTGGGAAGCCTACGTGATCGAGGGCCTGCACAACGTGAAGGGCGTGCCGCCCGGCAGTTTCGCCCTCTACACCAAGATGCATCACGCCATCGTAGACGGCGAATCCGGGACGGAGATCATGCGGGCGCTGCTGTCGACGACGCCGGACGCCGCCGAGGCCGAGACCGCGGCCCTGCCGAGCCGCCATGCCGCCGACCGTACGCCGACCCTCGTCGAGCTCTACTCGCGGGCGCTGGTGCACAACGCACAGAAGGTTCCGAGCCTGGCCCGGTTTTCGCTCGGCACCGCGAAGCGCCTGGCGTCACTGGGAGCGGAGGCGGTTGGCGTGGTCAAGGAGTATGCCGCTGAGACGCAGCAATCGGTCACCGCAGTCCTGACCGGCGATCTCGGCGCCCTGTTGCCCAAGCTTCCACCAGAGACGCGTTTTACGGGGGACGTGTCTGCCCATCGCGTGTTCGAGGCTGTGGGTCTGCCCCTCGCGGACTTCAAGGTCATCCGCGAGCAGGTCGGTGAAGCCACGGTCAACGACCAGTTCCTCACCATCGTCGGTGGTGCCGTGCGTGAGTATCTTGCGAGCAAGGGCGAGCTTCCCGACGAGTCGCTCCTCGCCATGGTGCCGATGACGCTGCGCGGGTCCGACAAGGGCGGCGACCGGGGCAACCAGGTGGGAGCCACGGCGATCTCGGTGCACACGGAGATCGAGGACCCGGTCGAACGCCTGCGCGCCATCCGCAAGAAGGCCGCGACCTCCAAGCGGCTCACGGACAAGCTCGGCAAGGAACTGATGCGCGACCTGCTGGATAACTTGCCGAACCTCCTCGCCAGTCCGCTGGGGCGGCACATGAAACTGCCGAAGATCGGGCTGGTCGTTTCGAACGTGCGCGGTCCTGACGTGCCGCTCTACCTCGCAGGCGCGCAGCTGGTGAACTACGCACCGATCAGCATTGCGGTCGATCGCATGGGCCTCAACGTCACGGGATTCAGCTACGCGGGAACGATGTGGATCTGCGCCGTATCCTGCCGCGAGATGCTGCCCGATCCGGGGTACTTCGCGGAGTGCCTGCGCAATGCCTTCGCAGCCCTGAAGGATGCCGCTGCGCGCGAAGCGGCAGCCAAGGCCCCGGCCGCGTCGCCACGTCGCAAGGCCGCCCGCCCGGCGCCGCGCAAGAAGGCGGCGTCGAAGTCACGGCCCGTGGCGAAGGCACGGGGTCGTCGGAAGACCGCACAACGAGCCTGATCCCTTGGTGCGCACGGCGGAACGCATGCCGACCCGGCTGCGCGAAGCGCTCGAGGCCCTCTTTGGGGACCGTGTGGACGACGTCGATGTCGTCGAGCACTCCTGGTATGTGCGCCTCCACGGCGGGGCGCGTGCGACCACGCGTCGCAATCGCATCCTGCTGCGCGGATCGGCCGACGAGTTCTTCACTGACCCGGCGCTGCTCCTTCACGAGTATTTCCACGTGCTGCGGCAGTGGAATCGCGGCCGCCTGAGCCGGTGGGTGTACGTCGTCGAGTTGCTGCGCCACGGCTATTGGCAGAACCGTTACGAGCGCCAGGCACGCCGCTTCGTGCAGCTGCGGCTCGGCGCCTTCCGGGCGCTGCTGGACGAACGGTCCTGAGCGCAGGGCAACCCCGTACAATGCGTCCCTCGCGGGGGATCGTGGCATGCGTCTGTCGGACACTTTCGACGTCATCGTAGTCGGCGGCGGGCACGCCGGTACCGAGGCCGCCCTTGCGGCGGCGCGGATGGGTTGCCGCACCCTGCTCGTGACCCAGAGCATCGAGTCGCTGGGCCAGATGAGCTGCAATCCGGCGATCGGCGGCATCGGCAAGGGTCATCTGGTGAAGGAGATCGATGCGCTGGGCGGGGCGATGGCGCGAGCGACCGACCGTGCCGGCATCCAGTTCCGGACCCTGAACGCCAGCAAGGGTCCGGCCGTGCGGGCGACGCGCGCGCAGGCGGATCGCCAGCTCTACAAGCGCGCGATCCGCAGCCTGCTCGAGAACCAGCCAAACCTGACGCTCTTCCAGCAGGAGGTGGCCGACCTGCGGCTCGACGCCGGCCGGGTGACGGGAGTGATCACTCGGGTCGGACTCGAATTCGCCGCGCGGGCAGTGGTGCTGACCGTGGGCACGTTTCTGGGCGGCCGCATCCACGTGGGCCTCCAGCAGTATTCGGGCGGTCGCGCCGGGGACCCGCCGTCGAACCGCCTCGCCGAAAAACTGCGCGCCCTGCCATTCCGCGTCGGCCGCCTCAAGACCGGCACTCCGCCGCGCATCGACGGCCGCACCGTCGACTACTCCGGCCTGCAGGTGCAGCACGGCGACGAGCCGGCGCCCGTCTTTTCATACCTCGGCCTGCGCGTCGAGCATCCGCGGCAGGTACCTTGCCACATCACGGCGACGAACGAGCACACGCACGAGCTGATCCGCGCGGCGACCGACCGCTCGCCAATGTTCACCGGAGTGATCGAGGGTGTGGGTCCGCGATACTGCCCGTCGGTCGAGGACAAGGTGGTGCGCTTCGCCGACAAGGCGTCGCACCAGATCTTCATCGAGCCCGAGGGTCTCGACACCCACGAGGTCTACCCGAATGGAATCTCGACCAGCCTGCCGTTCGACGTGCAGCACGAGTTCGTGCGCAGCATCCGCGGCTTCGAGCACGCGCATATCACGCGGCCAGGGTACGCGATCGAGTACGACTTTTTCGACCCGCGCGACCTGCGGCCGACGCTCGAGACGCAGCACATCGCAGGACTATATTTCGCCGGGCAGATCAACGGCACCACGGGTTACGAGGAGGCGGCGGCGCAGGGCATCGTCGCAGGCATCAACGCGGCGCTCGCGGTCTCAGGCGGCGAGCCTTGGTGGCCGCGTCGCAGCGAGGCCTACATCGGCGTGTTGATCGACGACCTCACCACGCGCGGCGCGCCCGAGCCGTATCGAATGTTCACCAGTCGCGCGGAGTACCGCCTGACGCTGCGCGAGGACAACGCGGATCTGCGCCTCACCCCGGCCGGTCGCGGGCTCGGGCTGATCGACGACGAGCGCTGGGAGTTGTTCGAGCGCAAGCGTGTGGCCGTGGACGCAGAACTGGAGCGGCTGCGCGCAACCTGGGTTCGTTCGCACGAGCAGCGCGCGTTCGAGCTGTTGAGGCGCCCCGAGGTCTCCTACGAGGCACTGATCGGACTCGTCGGCAACAGCGCGGGCGACTGGCGCGACGACGAGCGCCTGGCCACACAAGTACCGCTGCAGGTGGACGTGCAGGCGAAGTACTCGGGTTACATCGAGCGGCAGCGGGAGGAAATCGAGCGCCAGAGTCGCAACGAGGACACGCGCCTGCCCGATGATCTCGATTACGGTGAAGTGCGCGGCCTGTCGAACGAGGTGCGCCAGCGGCTCGTGCAACATCGCCCCGCGACACTCGGGCAGGCTGCCCGCATGCCCGGCATCACCCCGGCGGCGATTTCCCTGCTGCTGATTCACCTGAAGCGCCGCAACGCCGTCGGCACGCGGCCGCCTCACGCTGCGCGTGGAGCCTGAGCAATGCCTCATTTGACAGCGGCGCTGCTTGCGCTGGCGTTGTGCGTGCTCGCGGCGTGCGGCGGGGGTGATTCAAAACCCGGGTCCGGCGCGGCTGCTCCGACCACACCGTTGGACCTCACGACCCTGCGCCGGGGCAACGGGCCCGAGCCGGACTCGCTCGACCCGCAACGAGCCCGCACCGACGCGGCCTTCAACATCCTGCGCGACCTGTTCGAAGGGTTGACCGCCGTGGGTCCCGACGGAGACGCCGTGCCGGCAGCCGCCGAGTCCTGGACGGTTTCGGCCGACGGCCTCGAATACACGTTCCGGCTGCGCGAGGGCCTGCGCTGGTCCAACGGCGACCCGGTCACCGGCGGCGATTACGTCGCCGGCATGCGCCGGCTGGCAGACCCGGCCACGGCCTCGCCCTATGCGCAGGTGCTCGAGCCGGTCGTCAACGCGTCCGCCATCACGCGTGGCGAGAAGCGGCCCGAGGACCTGGGCATCGCCGCGCCCGACGACCGGACAGTCGTGATCCGTGTGCAGAATCCGACGCCGTACCTGCTGGGCCTCCTGGCCCATCCGAGCACGTCGCCCGTGCATGGCCCAACGCTCAAACAACACGGCGCGGAGTTCGCGCGTCCGGGCCGCATGGTCTCGAACGGCGCATTCGTGCTCGAGGACTGGATCGTGGGCTCGCACCTCGTCGCGCGGCGCAACAAGCACTACTGGAACGACGCCGGGACGCGGCTCGAGCGTGTGCACTACCTGCATCACGCCGACGGCAGCTCGGAGTTCCGGCAATACCGCGCGGGCGAGATGGACGTCACCGCCGTGGTGCCGTCGCAGCAGTTCGGCTGGATCAAGGAGAACCTGCCGGGCGAGCTGCACATCGCGCCGCAGCTCAGCGTCAATTACTACGGGTTCAACCTGACGCGCCCGCCGTTCAAGGGCAACCCGGGCCTGCGCCGCGCGCTGTCGCTGGTGATCGACCGCGAGAAGCTCACCAGCGCAGTGACGGGCGTGGGCGAAGCACCCGCGTACGGCTGGGTGCCGCGAGGCGTGGCGGACTACACGCCGCAGCAGTTCGACTACGCATCGAAGCCCTACGCGGAGCGTGTGCAGGAGGCTCGCGAGCTCTATCGGGCAGCGGGATATTCACCCGAGCACCCGCTCGCGGTCGAGATCCGTTACAACACGGGTGAGGCACACAACCGCCTCGCCGTCGCCGTCGCGGCGATGTGGAAGGACACGCTGGGTGTCGAGACGACGTTGTACGCGGAGGAGTTCCGTGCCCTGCTACAGAGCATCCAGGCCCGCAGCGAAACCCAGGTATTCCGCTCCAGCTGGGTGGGTGACTTCAACGACGCCTATTCGTTCGCGCAGCTGCTGCAGACCGGCTTCGGCATCAACCTGACGGGGTATTCCAACCCCCGTTACGACCGCCTGCTCGCCGAGGCGACCCGGCAGCCGGACCCGGCGCGGCGCAGGGCATTGCTCGAGGAAGCCGAGCGCGTGATGCTCGCGGACCACCCGGTGCTGCCGCTCTATTTTTATGTGAACAAGCACCTCGTGAAGCCGTACGTGCGCGGCTGGACCGATAACGTCATGAACGTGCAGTACAGCAAGAACCTGTGGCTGGAGAGGAGTCCCTGAGGGTTCCGTCACAGTTCGCGTTTGACAGAAGCGCCGGGAGTTGAGTGGGAGACCGGGGACTTGCGACCATTGTGGCCCCGCAGAATCCAACGAACGTATGGTCTGGTTTGCCCTATTCGCAGTGACGGTATTCGGCCTGTATTTCTGGCGCGAGTACCGTGTGCAGCAGCAGGAACTGCAGAGCGCCTCCGCGCCGCATCGGGCGGGCGAGCGCTATATCGGCCAGGTGCTCACGCTGACGGACGGCATCCGCGAGGGCTCCGGCCGGATGAAGCTCGGGCAACGCCGCTGGATCCTGCGTGGTCCGAACCTGCCGGCCGGTACCCGGGTTCGTGTGACTGGCGTGGACGGCAGCGTCCTCATCGTCGATCGACTGCCCGGCTGATCCCGCCTGAAACCACGGCCGGCCGCCTCGCGAACGGTCGGCATGGCGAGCTTCTTCGATTTCACGGTCGCCGGTATCGACAGCGAACCGGACCTGCTTGGTCCGCTGCGCGGCAAGGTCGTGCTTGCCGTCAATGTCGCGAGCCGCTGCGGCTACACGCCCCAGTACACCGGCCTCGAGCGACTGCACACCGAACTCGTCCAGGAAGGCTTCGCGGTCGTCGGCTTTCCGTGCAATCAGTTCGGGGCCCAGGAGCCGGGCACCGACGCCGAGATCCGCGAGTTCTGCAGCACGCGTTACGACGTGACCTTTCCGCTGTCCACCAAGCTCGAAGTCAATGGCCCCCGCCAGAGCCCGCTCTACGCCTGGCTCACCGCGCCGGAGAACGGCCACCCGGGCGCCGTCCAGTGGAACTTCGAAAAGTTCCTGATCGGGCGCGACGGGCGCGTGGTCGCTCGCTACCCCTCCGGTACACGGCCGGACGACAAGGGGCTTCTGGGTGACATCGCGGACGCACTCTGATCGTTGGCGGAGCGTTCGAGAGCCTGCTTCTCTATCTCAGAAAACTTTACAATACTGAAGAAATACTCAATTGAAACTGGACCACAGAGACACGGAGATTAATAAATAGGTCTGGCTCAGATCACGGCCCGACGACCAGGTCATACTCTGCCGAGACGCTGGCTGAAAACTTCATCTCCCCCGGCTGGTAGGTTGCTTCGGGAGCCATGCCGGCATCGGCGGCCATCGCCATCCTCGCCTTGTAGAGCGGCACCACCGGACCGGACGCCGACGCATTCAATGCACGGACCGGGCCCAGCTTTACGCCTGCCGCGCGAGCCAGCGTCTCGGCATTGAGCTTTGCATCCTGCACCGCCCTGGTCATGGCCTCGCGTTCGAGATCCTTGCGCTTGCTCGAGTCGAGCACCGGGTCGTTGACCTGGTTCACGCCCGCGTCCACCGCGCGTTCGAGCAGCGTGCCGAGTTGCTCGAGGTCGCGTAACTCCACCTGCACCTGGCGGCTCACCATATAGCCAAGCAGGATCCGCTTGCGGTCCTTTTCGTTCCAGCTGTATTCGGGCTGCACCTGTACGCGCGTCGCGTTCACGAGCTTCGGGTCGATCTTGAGGTTCCGGCAGAGAGCCAGGACCCGGTCGACTGTCGCCGCTACCTCGGCGCGTGCCGCATCCATGGTCGGCTGGCGCGACTCGACACCCAGAGTCACGTAGGCGAGGTCGGGTTCTGCGGACACCTCACCCTGACCGGAGACGGCAGCGGTCCTTGGTCGCGGTTCCTCGCCATACGCGACGGCCAGTGGCAGAGCGGCGCTGGCCAGCAGGCCAGCCAGGCACAGGGTACGGATCGACATCGTTGGCTCCTCGTCCGGGGTACAAGTGGCGTGACCGCAGTCTATGACAGCGCCGGCTGATTCGACTCGCGAAAGGCTTTTGATTAACATGCCGCCCCTTCGGCCCGGGGCGGCCGTCGTTCCGCACGGAGTGTGACATGACCTCGAGATCGGCCTGGCTCGCGTTGAGCCTGACCATCGCGATGCTCGGTGCGCCGAGCCTGGCGTCGGCCGGCGACGCTGCGCGTGGAGCGAAGCTCGCGTACACCTGCCATGGCTGCCATGGCATCCCGAACTACAAGAATGCCTACCCCGTGTACAGCGTGCCGAAGCTCGGCGGCCAGCACGCGGCCTACCTGATCGTGGCCCTCAAGGCCTATTCGAGCCAGGAGCGCGCGCATCCCACCATGCACTCCCACGCGATCACCATGTCAGGGGCGGACATGCAGGACATCGCGACCTACCTGAGCGGCCAGGAGTTGAAGCCCACCGGCCGCGCGGTCGGCACGGCGCCCAAGGCCAGCCAGACCTGCGTGGCCTGCCATGGCAACGACGGCATCGGCATCCTGCCGGAGTACCCGAACCTCGCCGGCCAGCACGCCGACTACATCGAGGTGTCGCTCAAGGCCTATCGCAGCGGGCAGCGCAAGAATCCTGTGATGGGCGGCATGGCCGGCGTGCTGACCGACAACGACATCAAGGAACTCGCCGCCTATTACTCGAGCCAGCGCCCGGGCCTGTGCTCGACGGACGAGGTGCGCAAGGGCGGCAAGTGCAAGGCGCTCTGATCGTCGAGCGAATGAGGTGATGCCAGGGAGGCCGGGCCGGACCCGGCCTCCTTGTTTTCGGGGCCACGGCACAGCACCCTAGTCGGCCCATGACCGAATCTGCCAGGACATCCCCGACCCAGCCGCCGCTCGCCCAGCCGCTCGGCAACGGCGTTTACCTCGTCGACACGCTGTACCTGCGGCCAGGTCTCGCGGCGAGCCACCTGGTCGTCGAGGACGGCCGCGCTGCGTTTGTCGATACCGGCGCCGCGCCGGCCGCGCCGCGCCTGCTCGCTGCCCTCGACGAACTCGGCATCGCCCGCGAACAGGTGGACTACCTGTTCCTGACGCACGTGCACCTCGACCATGCGGGGGGCGCAGGCCAGCTCATGCAGGTCCTGCCGAACGCGCGGGCCGTGCTGCATCCCCGCGGCGCGCCGCACCTCATCGACCCGACGAGGCTGATCGCCGGCTCGATCGAGGTCTACGGCAAGTCCCTCTACGAACAGCTCTACGGCGAGCTCATACCGGTTCCGGCCGATCGCGTGATCGTCACCACGGACCGGCAGCGAATCAAGCTTGGTACACGAACATTCGAGTTCATCGATGCCCCCGGTCACGCGAAGCACCACCATTGCCCGATCGACCTCGACCATCGCGAGGTCTACAGCGGCGATAACTTCGGTATCTGCTATCGCGACCTGGACACGGCGGCGGGACCGTTCATGCTGCCGACCACGACGCCGGTGCAGTTCGACCCGGAAGCGTTCCATGCCACGATCGACCGACTGATGTCCTACCACCCGCGCCGCGTCATGCAGACCCATTTCGGCCCGGTCGGGGATGTCGAACGACTCGCCCGTGACCTGCACACCTCGCTCGTCGAACTCGTGCGCATCGCCCGCCTGCACGCGAAGGCGCCGGATCGACGAGCCCGCATCGAGGCGGACATGTTCGACTACTTCAGCGCGCGCCTCGACGATCACGGCTACGGCGGCGATCTGGCCACCCGTCACCGCCTGATCGACGAAGACGTGCGGCTCAACACGTCCGGCCTCGAGGTCTGGTTAACACGCGCGTAAGCGCGTCTTCACTACCCCCTATCCCCTATCCCCTGATCACCCCCCTCTCCCATGACGCCCTTCACCGCCTACCGCATCCACGAAATCGATGGCAGCATCGTGCCGCGCTTCGACCAGATCACCCTCGACGACCTTGGCCCCGGTGAGGTCGTCGTCCGCGTGCACTACTCGGACATCAACTACAAGGACGCACTTGCCGCCACCGGCGCGGGACGCATCTTGCGCAAATACCCGCTGGTCGGCGGCATCGATCTCGCCGGCGAGGTCGTGAGTTCCACCGATGCGCGCTATACGCCGGGCCAGCAGGTGCTCGTGACCGGCTGCGGACTGAGCGAGACGCACGATGGCGGCTACGCGCAGTACGCGCGGCTCAAGGGCGACTGGGTGATCCCGCTGCCGCCCGGCATGGACACGGTCGACGTCATGAAGCTCGGCACCGCCGGTTTCACCGCGGCACTCGCGATCCACAAGATGGAGCACAACGGCCAGCAGCCGTCGAAAGGTCCGGTCGTCGTCACGGGCGCGACGGGCGGCGTGGGAAGCATCGCCATCAACATGCTCGCCGGTCGCGGCTATGACGTCGTCGCGGTGAGCGGCAAACCCGAAGCCGACGACTACCTCCGCGAACTCGGCGCCTCACGGATCCTGCGGCGCCAGGAGATCGACCTCGGTTCTAAACCCATGGAAAAGATCCTGTGGGCCGGCGCAATCGACAACGTCGGTGGCGAGCTGCTCACGTGGCTCACACGCACCGTCGACCTGTGGGGCAACATCGCGAGCATCGGCCTCGCGGGCAGCGCGGACCTCCACACGACCGTGATGCCTTTCATCCTGCGCGGCGTGAACCTGCTCGGCATCAACTCGTCGGCCACGCTACGCGAGACGCGGCTCGTCGTCTGGCAGCGCATCGGGACGGACCTGCGTCCCGCCAATCTGGATCGCATCTGCACGAAGGTCGTCGATTTTGCTGATCTGCCCGCGCAGTTCGACGACTACCTGAAGGGCCGCGTGACGGGCCGCACCGTGGTGAAGATCGGGTGAATCCCCGCACCCTCACGCACCTGGAGCGCCTGGAGGCCGAGAGCATCCAGGTCATGCGGGAGGTGGTCGCCGAGTGCCAGAAGCCGGTGATGCTCTATTCCATCGGCAAGGACAGCGCGGCGATGCTGTACGTCGCGCTCAAGGCCTTCTACCCGGCGAAGCCGCCGTTTCCGCTTCTGCACGTGGACACGGGCTGGAAGTTCCGCGACATGTACGTGCTGCGCGACCGCCTCGCGCAGCAGCTGGGCCTCGAGCTGATCGTGTACCAGAACCCGGAGGGCGTCGCGCAGGGCATCAACCCGTTCACCCACGGTTCGGCGATCCACACCGACGTGATGAAGACCCAGGCACTGAAGCAGGCGCTCGACAAGTACGGCTTCGATGCAGCCTTCGGCGGCGCGCGCCGTGACGAAGAAAAGAGCCGTGCCAAGGAGCGCATCTTCTCGTTCCGCTCCGCGCAGCACCGCTGGGATCCGAAGAACCAGCGGCCCGAGCTCTGGCGGATCTACAACGCCCGCAAGCACAGGGGCGAGAGCATCCGCATCTTCCCGATGTCGAACTGGACCGAGCTCGACATCTGGCAATACATCTACCTCCGCGACATCCCGATCGTGCCGCTGTACTTCGCGGCCGAGCGACCGGTGGTCGAGCGCGATGGCGCGTTGATCATGGTGGACGACGAGCGCATGCCGCTCTACCCGGGCGAGAAGCCGATGCTGAAGAAGGTGCGCTTCCGCACGCTCGGCTGCTACCCGCTCACCGGTGCGATCGAGAGCGAGGCGGACACGTTGCCGGCGATCATCCAGGAGATGCTGCTCACCACGAGCTCCGAACGCCAGGGGCGGGTCATCGACCACGACCAGTCGGCGTCCATGGAGAAGAAGAAGCAGGAGGGGTACTTCTGATGGCTCACGTTTCCGACCTGATCGGGAAGGACATCGAGGCGTATCTGCACGCGCACGAGCACAAGAGCCAGCTGCGCTTCATCACCTGCGGCAGCGTGGACGACGGCAAGTCCACGCTCATCGGACGGCTCCTGTACGACTCGAAGCTGATCTTCGAGGACCAGCTCGCCGCGCTGGAAGCCGACTCGAAGAAGGTCGGCACGCAGGGCGGCGAACTCGATTTCGCGCTGCTGGTGGACGGACTCGCTGCCGAGCGCGAGCAGGGCATCACCATCGACGTGGCCTACCGTTACTTCTCCACGGACAAGCGCAAGTTCATCGTCGCCGACACGCCGGGTCACGAACAGTACACGCGCAACATGGTCACGGGCGCGTCCACCGCCGACCTCGCGGTGCTCCTGATCGATGCACGCAAGGGCGTGCTCACCCAGACGCGCCGGCACAGCTACCTGGTATCGCTGCTCGGCATCCGCAAGGTGGTGCTCGCGATCAACAAGATGGACCTGGTGGACTACTCGCGCGAGATCTTCGAAACGATCCTCGCCGAGTACCTCGACTTTGCCAGTCAGATCGACCTGCACGACGTGGTCGCCATCCCGGTGTCCGGTCTGCGCGGCGACAACGTCACTCAACCGAGCGCACACACGCCCTGGTATCACGGACCCACGCTTATGGGTTACCTGGAGACGGTCGAGATCGAGGACCACCTGCAGCACCAGCCCTTCCGCATGCCGGTCCAGTGGGTCAACCGTCCGAACCACGACTTCCGAGGTTTCGCCGGCACGATCGTGAGCGGTACGGTCAGCACGGGAGCGAAGGTGCGCGTGCTGCCGTCCGGTCGCGAGAGCCAGGTGGCGCGCATCGTCACGATGGACGGTGATCTCGAGCGAGCGGTGGCCGGCCAGTCCGTGACGCTCACGCTCGCGGACGAGGTCGACGTGAGCCGGGGCGATGTGCTTGCCTGCATGGCCGCGCCGCCGGGCGTTGCCGACCAGTTCGAGACCACGATCGTCTGGATGGCCGACGAGCCGATGCTGCCCGGTCGTCCCTACTGGATGAAGATCGGCACCCGGCAGGTGACGGCCACGATTACGGAGCCGAAATACAAGGTCAACGTCAACACGCTCGAGCACCTGGCGGCAAAGACGCTGGGCCTGAACGAGATCGGCGTGTGCAACGTCTCGCTCGACCACGTCATCGCCTTCGACCCGTACTCGGAAAACCGGGACACGGGTGGATTCATCCTGATCGACCGGTTGAGCAACGCGACGGTGGGCGCGGGGCTGATGCACTTCGCGCTGCGACGTTCCCAGAACATCCACTGGCAGGCGCTTGACGTACACAAGGCCGCGCGGGCCAGCCTGAAGGGGCAGAAGCCCTGCGTGCTGTGGTTCACCGGTCTCTCCGGCGCGGGCAAGTCGGCGATCGCCAACCTCGTCGAAAAACAGCTCCATGCGCTCGGCCGGCATACCTACCTGCTCGACGGGGACAACGTCCGTCACGGCCTGAACCGGGATCTCGGGTTCACCGATGCCGACCGCGTCGAAAACATCCGGCGAGTCGCGGAGGTGGCCAGGCTCATGGTAGATGCGGGCCTGATCGTGATGGTGTCGTTCATCTCGCCGTTCCGCGCGGAGCGGCGCATGGCGCGAGGACTGTTCGACGCCGGAGAATTCTACGAGGTGCACGTCGACACCCCGCTGGCCGTCGCGGAGCAGCGCGATCCCAAGGGGCTCTACCGGAAGGCGCGCCGCGGCGAGCTCAAGAACTTCACGGGCATCGACTCGCCCTACGAACCGCCGGAGAACCCCGAGATCTATATCGACACGACCCGGGCCCCGGCCGAAGAGTCGGCGACCGCGATCGTGGACGAACTGCGCAAGGGGGGATTCCTCGGGCCGGCGGCCTAGCCAGCGGGTCCCTCTCGCGGGGCGCCCATCGTCGTCTTCTGCGCTATCATCGCCATCCACTTCTTGCACTGCGAGATGAGCCGCCCATGACCGCATCGACCTCCGCAGGCGCCCGGCTCCGGGCGGCGCTCGCCCACGAGCGACCGCTGCAAGTGGTCGGGACCGTCAATGCCTTCAGTGCGCTGCTCGCCGAGCGCGCCGGCTTCCGGGCGATCTACCTGTCCGGGGCGGGCGTGGCGAATGCCTCGTTCGGCTTGCCCGACCTCGGCATCACCAGCTTGAACGACGTCTGCGAGGACGTCCGGCGCATCTCCTCGGCGAGCGACCTGCCGCTGCTCGTGGATGCGGATACCGGCTGGGGCGCGGCCTTCAACATCTCCCGGACGATCGCGGACCTGATTCGCTCCGGCGCGGCCGGGTGCCACCTCGAGGACCAGGTGCAGGCCAAGCGCTGCGGTCACCGGCCGGGCAAGGCGCTCGTGAGCTGCGAAGAAATGGTGGACCGCATCAGGGCCGCCGTGGACGGCCGCACCGATGGCCAGTTCGTGATCATGGCGCGCACCGACGCGCACGCCGTCGAGGGACAGCAGGCCGCGATCGATCGCGCCCTGCGCTACGTCGAGGCCGGGGCCGACATGATCTTCGCCGAGGCGCTCACGACCCTCGATGAATACCACCAGTTCACGAAGGCCGTGAAGGTGCCCGTGCTCGCCAACATCACCGAGTTCGGCAAGACACCGCTGTTCACCGTCGCCGAGCTCGCGAGCGCGGGCGTGCAGCTCGTGCTTTACCCGCTCTCCGCGTTCCGCGCCATGGCGAAGGCCGCCGAGGCCGTGTATGGCGCGATCCGCACCGAGGGCTCGCAGAAGAGCGTCGTGGACCGCATGCAGCCCCGCACCGAGCTGTATGACGTCCTCGGCTACCACGAGTACGAGCGGAAGCTCGACGAACTCTTCAAGCGCGAGGGCGCCGACAAGTAGCACCCCGCCCGGCAGGTTTCACCCAGCGACGAGCAGCAAACCATGAGCAGCGAAACGACACCCGCCACCGGCTTCAAGCCCAAGAAGTCCGTCGCCCTGTCCGGCGTGGCGGCCGGCAACACGGCGCTCTGCACGGTCGGCCGCAGCGGCAACGACCTGCATTACCGCGGCTACGACATCCTCGATCTCGCCGACAACTGCGAGTTCGAAGAGGTGGCCTACCTCCTGGTTCACGGCAAGTTGCCGAACCGGGCCGAGCTCGCCGGTTACAAGGCCAGGCTGAAGGCCCTGCGCGGCCTGCCGGCAACGGTGCGCGCGGCGCTCGAGACCCTGCCGGCCGCGAGCCACCCGATGGACGTGCTGCGCACGGGCGTGTCGGTGCTCGGCTGCACGCTGCCGGAAAAGGACGACCACGGTGTTGCGGGCGCGCGGGACATCGCCGATCGCCTGCTCGCAAGCCTCGGCTCCATGCTGGCGTACTGGTACCACTACAGCCACTCGGGCCAGCGCATCTTCGTCGAGACCGAGGACGACTCGATCGGCGGCCATTTCCTGCACCTGCTGCACCGCCGCCCGCCGCCGGCGTCGTGGGTGAAGGCGATGCACGTGTCGCTCAATCTCTATGCGGAGCACGAGTTCAATGCCTCGACGTTTACAGCGCGCGTGATCGCCGGCACCAGCTCCGACATCTATTCCTGCATCACCGGTGCGATCGGCGCCCTGCGCGGCCCGAAGCACGGCGGCGCGAACGAAGTCGCATTCGAAGTGCAGAAGCGCTACGAGACTCCGGACGAAGCCGAGGCGGACATTCGCCGGCGTGTCGAGGCGAAGGAAGTGGTCATCGGTTTCGGCCACCCGGTCTACACGATCGGTGATCCTCGCAACAAGGTCATCAAGGAAGTCGCGCGCCAGCTGTCGGCGGAGGCCGGCGACATGAAGATGTTCGAAATCGCCGCGCGCCTGGAATCCGTGATGTGGGACATCAAGAAGATGTTCCCGAACCTGGATTGGTTCAGCGCAGTGTCCTACCACATGATGGGCGTGCCCACCGCCATGTTCACGCCCCTGTTCGTGATTTCGCGCACCACCGGCTGGGCCGCGCACGTAATCGAGCAGCGCATCGACGGGAAGATCATCCGCCCGAGCGCCCAGTACGTGGGGCCCGAGGAACAGGTGTTCGTGCCGCTCGCGCAACGGAAATGAAGAAAGGGGATAGGGGGTAGGGGATGGGGGATAGTAGGAAGGCCGGCATCGCCGGCGCTGTTCGCTGTCTTCCACGCCCTGTCAGTCGGCACCTCCGACTAACCCCTGACCCCTATCCCCTTTTCTCTCTGCTCATGAACACCGAACACCGCAAGCCCCTGCCCGGCACCGGCCTGGATTACTTCGACGCACGTGCCGCGATTGATGCAATCCAGCCCGGCGCGTACGATAGGCTGTCGTACACCTCGCGCGTGCTGGCCGAGAACCTGGTGCGCCGTTGTGACCCGGCGACCCTGACGGATTCCCTGAAGCAGATCATCGAGCGCAGGCGCGACCTGGACTTCCCCTGGTTTCCGGCCCGTGTGGTGTGCCATGACATCCTCGGCCAGACCGCGCTGGTCGACCTCGCCGGACTGCGTGATGCCATTGCCGAAATGGGCGGGGATCCGGCCAAGGTCAACCCCGTCGTACCGGTGCAGCTGATCGTCGACCACTCGCTGGCGGTCGAATACGGCGGCTTTGACAAGGAAGCCTTCCAGAAGAACCGGGCCATCGAGGACCGCCGCAACGAAGACCGCTTCCACTTCATCGACTGGACCCGGAAGGCGTTCAAGAACGTCGACGTGATTCCGCCGGGCAACGGCATCATGCACCAGATCAACCTGGAGCGGATGTCGCCGGTGATCCACGCGAAGGACGGCGTGGCCTTCCCAGATACGCTGGTCGGCACCGACAGCCACACCCCGCACGTCGATGCGTTGGGTGTCATCGCGATCGGTGTCGGCGGCCTGGAAGCCGAAAACGTCATGCTTGGCCGCGCGTCATGGATGCGGCTGCCGGACATCATCGGCGTAGAGCTGACCGGCAAGCCGCAGCCCGGCATCACCGCGACCGACGTCGTGCTCGCGCTGACCGAATTCCTGCGCAAGGAAAAGGTGGTTGCCGCCTACCTCGAGTTCTTTGGCGAGGGCGCATCGGCCCTGACGCTCGGCGACCGCGCGACCATTGCCAACATGGCTCCCGAATACGGCGCCACCGCGGCGATGTTCTTCATCGACGACAACACGCTCGACTACCTGCGACTCACGGGCCGCGACGACGAGCAGGTCAGGCTCGTCGCGATCTATGCGAAGGAAGCCGGCCTGTGGGCGGATTCGCTGACGACCGCGGTGTACGAACGCGTCCTGAAATTCGATCTTTCGACCGTGGTCCGCAACATGGCGGGTCCGTCGAATCCGCACAAACGCCTGCCGACGGCGGATCTCGCGGCGCGCGGCATCGCCGGCAAGTGGGAAGAGGTGCCTGGCCAGATGCCGGACGGCGCGGTGATCATCGCCGCCGTCACCAGCTGCACCAATACCAGCAACCCGCGCAATGTGATCGCCGCGGGCCTCCTGGCGCGCAACGCCAACGCACGCGGGCTGACGCGCAAGCCCTGGGTGAAGTCGTCGTTGGCGCCTGGCTCCAAGGCCGTGCAGCTCTACCTGGAGGAAGCCAGGCTGCTGCCCGAGCTGGAGAAGCTCGGCTTCGGCATCGTGGCGTTCGCCTGCACGACCTGCAACGGCATGAGCGGCGCGCTCGATCCGAAGATCCAGCAGGAGATCATCGATCGCGATCTGTACGCGACCGCCGTGCTCTCGGGTAACCGCAACTTCGACGGCCGCATCCACCCGTACGCCAGGCAGGCCTTCCTGGCCTCGCCGCCGCTGGTCGTCGCCTATGCGATCGCCGGCACGATCCGTTTCGACATCGAGAAGGACGTGCTGGGCACCGACAAGAACGGCAAGCCGGTCACGCTCAGGGACATCTGGCCGAGCGACGCCGAGATTGACGCGATCGTCGCAAGCAGCGTGAAGCCCGAGCACTTCCGCAAGGTCTACGAGCCGATGTT
>Ga0079037_100000266_pt1 | contig 22114 bp, 20 predicted proteins | sample Mud3Dept4metaG_FD_71479 | JGI IMG/M metagenome (GOLD analysis project Ga0079037, IMG submission 71479) | Freshwater wetland microbial communities from Ohio, USA, analyzing the effect of biotic and abiotic controls - Mud 3 Core 4 Depth 4 metaG | ecosystem: Environmental > Aquatic > Freshwater >... | reverse complement strand
ATGATGGTCGGGACCGACGCCGGCCTGCTCCTTCGCAGCAGCAGGGACTGGGCCGGGGCTTTAAAGAAGATGACCGGATGAAAAAGAAGCGTGTAGGCGAGTCGGGGTCGGCAGTAAAGGGCCGGGAGCGGGGAGTACTGGCCGGGGGCGAGAACAGAAAAAATTTTTTGCAAGAGGATCAAAAATGGTAATTTTCCGGGTTGCGCTATTCATTTTCATCCTGGGCTTGCCAACGAGTCTTCCCGGCCAGCAGCCGAGTCCTCCGAATGCCGATGCGGTTCTCCAGCGTTTGGAGGCGGAAATCGGGCGGGCGGCTAGGCTTTCCGGGGGGACGGTTGGAGTAAGCGCACTCCATTTCGAAAGCGGGCAGCGGGTTTCCCTCAACTCAAAAGAGCGCTTTCCCATGGCCAGCACCTACAAGGTTCCCATTGCCGTTCAGGTTCTTGCCCTCGTGGATCGGCAGGCGCTTTCCCTCGGGCAGATGATCGACGTGAAGCAAAAAGACCTCCACCCGGGCAGCGGAATCCTGACGACCACCCTGAGCAAACCGGGACTCATCCTTTCCATGCGCAACCTCCTGGAGTTGATGCTTTTGGTGAGCGACAACAGCGCTACCGACCTGCTGCTCGGCCTGGCCGGCGGCCCCCAGGCGGTAACGGAAAGAATGCGGGCCCTTGGGATTCCAGGCATTGCGGTCAACCGGCCGACGGTCCATCTGATTGCCGATTCGAGCGGCTACCTGCTTCCGCCGGAAGAAGAGTGGAAACCGGAGTTATTCAAGCAACTCTATGAAGGAACGACCCCGGAATCGCGCAAGAGCGCCGTCCTAAAATTTCTGGGGGACCCCCGGGACACGGCGTCCCCGGAAAGCATGGTTTCCCTCGTCGAAAAGATTTACCGCCGAGAAGCTCTTTCCCCTGAAAACACGTCTTTGCTGTTTGAAATTTTGGAGCGCTGCCAGACGGGCAGGAATCGAATGCGCGGGTTCCTCCTCCCGGACACGGTCGTAGCCCACAAGACCGGCACAATCGCCGGAACGGCCGGCGATGTGGGCCTGATTACCCTTCCGGATGGAGCCGGGCATGTGGCGGCGGCAATATACTTAAAGGGGACGGATAAAGAAGCGGGGGAGAAGGAGAAAACGATCGCCCAGATCAGCCGGGCGATCTATGATTTTTTCTTATTCCGCAGACCTTGAAAAAGCCATTCACCACGGAGAGCACAGAGAACACAGAGAGGTTAGATTCGAAAGGCCAAAGGGGAAAAATCCTGCCCTATCCTGACGATTATTCCCCTCTGTGAGCTCTGTGCTCTCGGTGGTGAATAAGTCGTCCGTTCCTACTTCAGCCGTGCCTCGGCGGCTTTCCATTCGATATTCTTGAAGAAGGAGGCGATGTAGTCGGGTCTCTTCAGGCCATAGTCGATCATGAAAGCGTGCTCGAAGACATCGAGGATCAAAATCGGGTTACAGCCTGCCAAATGGCCCACGTCGTGCTCGTTGATCCAGCAGTTGCAGAGCTTGCCGGAAACGCTGTCCTGGTAAAGAACGGCCCAGCCGATTCCCCTCATGGCTCCCACACCCTTGAAATCCTTTTCCCATTCTTCGTAACTGCCAAAGTCACCGGCGATCTTCTTGCCCAGCTTCCCGCCTTTGTCGAAAGCCCCTTTGCCGCCGAGGTTCTCGAAATAGTATTCGTGAAGCCGCATGCCGTTGAACTCCCAGCCGAACCGGCGCTTCAGTTCGGCGTATTCCGGGGTCCCGGTTTTTCCTTCTTTCAGCATCTGCGCCAGGGTGTCAACCAGTTTGTTGGTGTTAGTAACATATCCCTGGTAGAGGGTGAAGTGGTTTTTCAGAAGAGTTTCGCTGAACCCCTCCATTCCGAGAAGCTTGCTGTACTCCTTAGCCGTGTACGCCATTTGGGTCTCCTTTCTCGCTTCCGCGAGGGTTATTTTGGAGGAGGGCGAAACCAAAACCGCCCCCCCGATTGCGGTCAGGGCAATGAATTTTCTGCGGGAGATTTTCATGATCTGAAGTCCTTTCCCGGCTGACCAAGCGCCTAACCCGATCTTTTCTGAAAGGTAACATGGGACACCAGGAAAAGACATGGGGCAAATTATGTATTTTTGGAGGAAGAGCGCCGTATTTTTTTAATCCTCTTTCGATGCCTGCCTTCCTAAAAAGATTCGTTATTTTTCGAGCATATTCTCTCCCGAGAGAATTCTGGGTTTTGCCAGGGAGGATAAAAGGGAAAGCAACCTGATGAAAGCAAAGATATAAAATTACTTTGCTCCGCCTTCAACGGCTCAGACCCTGACGTTATCGAGGAATTTAATCCCGGCTGCCCGGGTAATTTTCCCCTTGTAAACAAAAGAGATTTGTCTCAGGGCGGCGGCCTGGTCAAAAGGAATCAGGGAAGAAATCGCGTCTTCGGGGACGACAACCTCGTATCCTCGAAGGTAGGCCGACCCGACGCTGTGGAGGACGCAGATGTTCGCGACTGTTCCGGTAATCACCAGGGTGCGGATGCCTTTTTGACGCAGAAGGAGGCTGAATTCCGTCCCAAAAAAGGGGTCATAGGTTTTTTTATGGATGAAAAAGTCAACGGACATCGGCTTCAGCTGAGAAACTACTTTTGCTCCCGGAGTTCCCGCAACCGTATGCGGAGGCCAAAGGGAAAATTCTGGGTCGTCTGACCGATGCCAGTCTTGAACAAAGAATATCGGAGAGTTAGCCCTTCTGGCCTTAGAAATCAGATGAAGAATCTTGGGAATGGTTTTCCGGGCTTCGGGGACGAAAAGTCTCCCTTTAGGGCTGACGAAGTCGACCTGCATGTCTCCGACCACCAGAGCCGTCGCCCGAGGGTCCAGTTTAACTTCAGGGAGGATTTTGTATTCAGGAACCGTGATTTCCATTTTTTCCTCCTTTCACCGTTGTAAAGGGGGGGTGGGGGATTTTCCCCAAGTCGGGCCAAGACAAATCCCCCTAGGTCCCTCTTTTTCCATTTTACCCCAAATGAAGGGATTCGCAAAGTTTAACCCGCTCCCGAGATCCTTGGCGGGTGGCTTATCCTTTCCTTGACTTTCCCCGTTGATTTCAGTAGAAAGAATAAAGAAGCATTTTCTTTGACGATGTTTAAAACATCACCTCTTTCTGCTGCGAGAATCCTATGATTACGAAGAGATCGACGGAGATACCTCCATTCATTGTCATGGAGGTGATGGAAAAAGCCGCTGCCATGGAAAGGGCGGGGGAGAATATCATCCATCTCGAAGTAGGCGAGCCTGACTTCGACACGCCGGAATGCGTCAAGGAAGCGGCAATCCGGGCGATCCGCGAGGGGAAGACCCATTATACCCACAGCATGGGATTGCTGGAGCTGCGGGAAGCGATCGCCGAGCATTATTTTATCTCTTATCGAGTGAAGATCAGCCCGGACCGGATCCTGATAACCTCCGGCACCTCTCCGGGAATGCTCCTTTTATTTATGAGCCTCCTGGAACGGGGAGACGAAGTCATCCTCCCCAATCCCTATTACGCCTGCTACCCCAATTTCGTGCGCATGGCGGAAGGAACTCCGGTTTTTGTGAAAGTCCGCGAGGAGGAAGGCTTTCAGTACCGGCCGGAGGAGATCCAGCTGCTCTTAGGGACGAAGACCAAGGCCATTTTCCTGAATTCGCCGGCGAACCCGACGGGAAACCTGACGCCCCCGGAACGAATGAAGGCGATTGCGGATTTGGACCGGATGATCGTTTCCGATGAGATTTATCACGGGCTGGTGTACGAAGGGAAGGAACATTCCATCCTGGAATACACCCCCAAGGCCATGGTGATTAATGGGTTTTCCAAGCTCTACGCCATGACCGGCTGGCGCCTCGGATACCTGATTGTGCCCCCGGAGTTCGTCCGCCCCTTGCAGAAGATGCTCCAGAATTTCTTCATTTCGGGGAATGCCTTCGTGCAGTGGGCCGGCATCGCCGCTCTGAGAGGGTCGGCGGCCGATGTGGCCCGGATGAAGGAGATCTACGACACCCGCCGGAAATTTATCATCCCCAGACTCAAAGAACTGGGATTCGGGATTACCGTGGAACCGACCGGGGCCTTCTATGTCCTGGCCAATGCCAAGAAATTCACGAAGAACTCTTTCGAGTTCGCCTTCGACATCCTGAAAAACGCGAAAGTCGGATGCGCCCCGGGCATCGATTTCGGATCCAATGCCGAAGGGTACCTGCGGTTTTCCTACGCAAACTCCCTGGAGAACATCGACGTGGCGATGAAGCGTCTGGGGCGGTATTTGCAGGAAAGGTTTCCCGGGATTCAGGGCTGAGGCATTCCGTGAAAATTCTGTCCGCCGAATTCGTAACAAGCGCCACGAAACCCTCTGAGTACCCCGGCGGAGGGTTCCCGGAGTTGGCCATTGCCGGAAAATCCAACGTGGGCAAATCCTCGCTGATCAATGCCCTTGTCAGTCGGAAAAACCTGGCCAAAATCAGCTCCACGCCGGGGCGGACGCAGATGATCAATTTTTTCCGGATCAACGGAAAAATATCCCTTGTCGACCTCCCTGGTTATGGGTATGCCAAAGTGCCCCTCCATGTCCGGTTCACCTGGAAACCCATGGTGGAAAGCTACCTGCAGACGCGCGAGGACATCCGCCTGGTGATCCTGATCATCGATGCTCGGAGAGGGGCGTCGGCCGAAGATCTCAACCTCATGGATTGGCTGGATTACCATCGGATCCCGTCCCTGCTGGTCCTGACGAAGACCGACAAACTCAGCCAACTCGAAAGAGCGAAGCAGAAGAAGAGCCTTTCGGCGAATCCGCTTCTTTCCGGCCGGCCTTTTCTCTTTTTTTCAGCCATAACGGGCGAGGGGAAAGATGAACTCTGGAAAATCATCCGGCAGCATTTGAAGGCCGATTTATGAGAGGGGGCGATCATTCCTGAATCTCCCGCCTCGGCGGGATTGGGTGCCCTGGATGGCTGGTTTAAAGTAGGTAAAGAAATCGACCCTCAGGGCTTCTGCAGAATTTTAAGCAGACGGTCGGGGTAATTGGTGATGATGCCGTCGACGCCCCAACCGACGAACTGTTTGATCTCTTCTTCCGGATTTACGGTGTAAACGTTGATCTTTTTTCCCGCCTTTCTGACTTCAAAAACTTTCTCCCGGTTCAGGTGGATGTTGCGCAGGTTTAATACCGAATACTCCCGACTCCCCGGGATGTCCCCCAATGAATTCCAAGGGCGGTGAAACAATAAGGCGGTCTGGACCCTGGGCTCTTTTTTCTCGATCCATTCAAGAGCGACGGGATTGAAGGAGGAAAAAATAACTTTGTCCATCATCCCCGCTTTTTCCACTTCCCGCAACGTTTTTTCAGTCAATTTGGTGATAGAGTACCGCGGGTGGGTCGGATTCTTAATTTCAATGTTTACCAGCACCCGGCCTTTGGCCAGGTTGAGGACTTCTTTCAGAGTAGGAATCTTCTCCCCGGCGAATGCCGAGCCGAAGGATGAGCCGGCGTCGAGCTTTTTCAGGTCGCTGAGGGTGTGCTCGGCAACCAGCCCTTTTCCGTTGGTCGTCCTTTCCAGGGTTTCATCGTGGATCACTACGATCTCGCCGTCGTGGGAAAGGTGAACGTCCAGCTCGATCAGATCACTCCCGATTTCGATGCCTTTCTGAAAGGCGGCCAGGGTGTTCTCCGGCGCGGCCCCGGAAAAACCGCGATGGGCCATCACCAGGATGGGAAATTTACCAGTCCAGTAAGGGAATTTGCCGCCCTCGACTTTTTTCGCCGCCCAGCTCATGAAACCTCCGCAGACCAGGAGCAGGATGACCAACCGGAAAGCGATCTTACCGTATTTCATGGTCTAATTCTTGATTTGAAAGGATGAGAAAAAAACAGCCCCCTGCCCCAAATTTCTCATTCTTTATCACCCCACCCTGACCGTCCCCCGTCGAGGGGAGGGAACCATCAATCCCCAGACGCGGGGTCGCACTCGCACTCACACTATTCTATTTCTCCGTTTCCAATAGCCCGTGCATGAAATATCGTTGCATGAGGAGGACGATCAGCACCGGAGGAACCAGAGCCATCATCGCCACGGCCATAACTAAATTCCACTCCGGCGGCTGGGTGCCCGTGGGAATGGTGGAGGCGATGCCCACGACCACCACGCGCATGCGATCGGAGCTGGTCACCATGAGGGGCCAGAGGTACTGGTTCCACCCGTAAATGAACATGACCACAAAAAGGGCGGCGATGCTCGCCCCGGAATTGGGCAGGAGAACGGACCAGAGAAATCTCAGGGGGCCGGCGCCGTCGATTTTGGCAGCATCCACCAGCTCGTCGGGAATGGTGAGATAGAACTGCCGGAATAGAAAAGTAGCCGTGGCCGAGGCGATCAGAGGGATGGTGAGCCCCATGTAAGTATCAATCCAGCCGAGCTCGCTGATAACTTGATAGGTGGAAATGATCCGCACCGGGACCGGAAGCATCAGGGTGACGAAGATCATCCAGAAGAAGATCTGCTTCCCGCGGAAATTGAAATAAACGATGGCAAAGGCCGAAAGAATGGAGATGGCGATTTTGCCGATGCTGACGGTGAGAGCCACGATGGAGCTGTTCATCAGCAGCCTGCCCATGTTAACCCGCCCCCAGATCGTCGTGTAATTCTCCCACAAATGGGAAGAGGGCCATAATTTTTGTGGAGCCTGGATTACATCCTGCATGGTCTGGGTGCTGATCACGAAGGCAAAGTAGAGGGGAAACCCGATCAGCATGATCGAGAGGATAAGAAGGACGTGGGTTAAAATTTTGGACCAGTCGCGGGGTTTTCGATTCATGAGCAATAATCTCGGTTTAAAGAGTTACGCAATCCTCCGTTTACACCTTGTTTTGAATTCAGCAAATCTCTGCGCTCTCTGCGATGAAATGATTGTTCCCTCAATAAAACACCTTCTTCTCCGTGTACCGGAACTGCATGACGGTTAGGAAGATGACCAAAGCCATCAGAATGGCCGACTGGGCGGCGGAAATCCCCAGCCGCAAATGGTGAAACCCGTCCATATAAGCTTTGTAGACCATGATCGTAGTTGCGTCTCCCGGGCCGCCCTGGGTGACGGCATGAATGATGCCGAAAGTTTCAAAAAAGGAATAGACCATGTTCATGATGAAAAGGAAAAACGTAATCGGCGAAAGGAAAGGGAAGGTGATGTGCCGAAAAAGCCGAAACCCGCTGGCCCCGTCGACCCGGGCCGCTTCTTCGACGGCCATGGGAACGGTTTGCAGGGCGGCCAAATAAAAAGCGAAATTGTACCCCAGATGGGCCCAGGAGGCGGCGAGGATGACCAGAATGAGGGCGATCCAGCCTTTCAGCAGCCAGTTGAATTCATATGTTGTAATCTGGGCCAGGCCGTAGCTCAGAATGCCGTAGGTGGGGTGAAAGATGAAGAGCCAGATAATCCCCGCCACGGGCGGGGCTACGCCGAAGGTCCACAAAATAGCCGAGCGGTAAAAGGCCATGCCCCGGATTTTTTGGTTGGCGAGAACAGCCAGAAAAAGGGAAAGAGACAGAACCAGGAAGGTCACCCCGAGAGAGAAAATAAAAGAATGGTAGACGCTGCGGTAATACTCGGGGGAAGTGATCAGGTCGACAAAATTATCCAGTCCCACAAAAATCTGCTGGTCGCCGAAGGGGGTTACTTTGAAAATCGAAAGGCGCAGGGTTTCAATGGCCGGCCAGAAAAAAAAGACGAGAACGACGAGCAGCTGCGGGGCAACCAGCGCATAGGGCAGCCATCGGCTATAGAAAATGCTTTTCTTCATTCAGATTTATCGTTTTCGAAGTGACTTTTTCCCCTCCCCCTTGTCGGGGGAGGGGACGGCAGGAAACAATGATTGGTTGGGACTAACCGTTAGGCGCTTTATTGCTTATACATCGAAGCGAATTCTTTAAGGATTGCGTTTCCTTTTTTCACGGAGTCATCCATTCCTTCCTTGGGGGATTTCTTTCCCGAAAGGATGTTTTCCATCTCCCCTTCGATGGTATCGCGGACCGCGGCAAAATTGCCGAGGCGGATTCCCTGGCTGTTGGCCGTGGTCTTGCCTTTGGTGATCTGGGCGAAAGCGGTCCATAGGTTTGAATTGTTCCGGAAATGATTTTCCGGCAGGGCTTTAATGGCTGCGCGGGTCAAGGGGAAATACCCGGTCTGGGCATGCCACCAGGCCTGCTGTGCGGGCTGGCCGAGGAATTCCAGGAATTTTGCCACTCCTTTGTAAACCTCTTTGTTATGCCCTTTCAGGACCCAAAGGCTGGCTCCGCCGATGATGGAGTTCCCCTGGGGATATCCGGCCAGGCGGGGCAAGTTGCCGGTGCCCCAATCGAATTTGGAGGTCCGAGTCATGGTACCCACGAGGGCAGTGGAGGCCAGGCCGATAGCCGCCTCGCCGTTGATCGTGGGTTGGTCGCCCGAGGCTCCCCTCCCGGAATAGGTGTAAATCCGTTCTTTCTGCCAGCGGGTGAGCATTTCAAAAACCTGGATGCCCATTTTTCCGTTGATTTTCAATTGGGTGGCCATCCCCGTGAAGCCATTTTGGTTGTCGGCAAAAGGCTGGTCGTGCCAGGTGTGCATGTTTTCCACGAGGATCCAGGAGGGCCAAGAGGTGGTGAAGCCGATTTTGGCCGCCCCTTTGGACAAAACGGTCTTGGCCGCCTTTTCGATCTCCTCGAAAGTCGCTGGCGCAACCTGGGGATTGAGCCCCGCCTTTTCGAAGGCGGTTTTGTTGTAATAGAGAATCGGGGTGGAAGAGTTGAAGGGCATGGAGTAGAGGTTGCCGTCCTTGGAGTAATAGGTCTTGACTACGCTGATAAAATCCTCCCAATCGATTTTGATCCCCTGTTCCTTCATGAGCAGGAAAACAGGGTAGATGGCTCCGGAGGAAAGCATGGTCTGCGTTCCCACCTCGAAGACCTGGATGATGTGAGGGTGCGTCTTGGCCCGATACGCGGCGATTCCGGCGGTCAAGGTTTCATTGTAGCTTCCCTTGTTGAGGGCTTTGACCTCATAATCTTTCTGACTCTCGTTAAACTTTTTGGTGAGGTCATTCACCCTTTCCCCAAGAAACCCGCCCATCGCGTGCCACCAGACGACTTCGGTTTTGGCCCAGGCTGCGCTTGAGAAGACCCCGATCAAGGCCAGGGTTGCAACGATCGCGAAGAACTTCGTGCAGAATTGCATAGCCATCATTCACCTCCAGGTTTGGTTGTTGGGAAGAACAAGAATCACCTTTTCCTGCGGATCCGAGCGTGACGATAATTTTTTCGTTAACATTATGTTAAATCCAATATAGATGTCAAGGCGAAATCGCAACCTCTTTCCCCTTGACTTCACTCAAAAAATTTCATATAAAAATTTGTCACCCCGGCTTCTTGGCAGGGGCGGGGAAAATATCAAAACCGGAGAAAACGAATTGGAAGCCGGGAAGGACCGCCCTAAGCTCAGAAATATCGACGCCTTTCCCGCCGAAGTTTCAGGGCAGAAAGTGATCTGCCTCCGAGACCCCCTCAACCTTTCCGGTAAGATTCTCTTTGTCCCTATTCCCGCTTTTTTCCTGATCAGCCTCCTGGACGGAAAGCATTCCATTCAAGATATCCAGGCCGAATTCATGCGCCGTTTCGGCGAACTCCTGTACCGAGAGAAAATTCAGTCCCTGGTCGAGCAACTGGATGATCACTTTTTGCTGGAAAGCGAGCGGTTTTGGGAGATGGACCGCCAGATCCGCGAGGACTTCAGGAATTCGCCCTTCCGCCCCATGGTGCTGGCCGGGGAGAGCTATGAGGGAGACCCGCAGCGCCTTGAAGAGGAGATCCGCGGCTTTTTCCGCAAACCTGAAGGGCCGGGAGAGCCCGCCGAGAACGGAGGGAAAGAGAGGCTGGCCGGAATCATTGCTCCGCATATCGATTTTCACCGGGGCGGGAACTGCTATGCCTTTGCGCACAAAACCATTCGGGAGGCTGCCGCGGTCGATCTGTTCCTGATTCTGGGCACGGCCCACGGCCCCACGAAGATGCCTTTCGCCCTGACCCGCAAGGATTTCGAAACCCCCTGGGGGATCGTCGAGACCGACCGGGACTTTCTCGCGGATCTCGAGACGGAATGTCCTCTGAATTTCTACGAGGATGAATTCGTCCACAAAACCGAACACTCGATCGAGCTTCAGCTTGTTTTCCTAAGAGCCCTGCGATCTTCGGCGAGGCCCTTCCGGATGGTTCCCGTTCTCTGCGGGTCTTTTCACGAGGCCATTTCCCGCGACCTCAGCCCCCTCGATCTCCCGGGGGTAAAAGAATTTCTGGAGGCGGTCCGGAGGGTCCAATCCAAACAAACAAGGAAAATCTGCATCATCGCCAGCGCGGATTTAGCCCATGTGGGCACCCGGTTCGGCGATCCCGAAGCGCCGGATCAAACGGCTCTGAAAATCCTGAGGGATAACGATCAACGTATGCTGGAGCCGGTCTGCAACCTGGATGCGGAAGGCTTCTTCTCTTTCCTGCGGGGGGAAGAAGACCGGCGCAGAATATGCGGCTCTTCGGCGATTTTCACCCTGCTGAGCCTGATTGAATCGCGGGGCGGCGAGCTTTTGAAATATGGCCAGTCCGTCGAGCCAGGCGGTCAGTCGGTCGTAACCTTTGCGAGTATCGCCTTTTATCAAAGAGAAGGGGGAAAAGGATAAGAGGGAAAAAGGGGAAAGCGGAGATAAATTTAAAAGGGAAGCAATTTGTACTCTGTATTTCCAAGGAGGGGGAAAATGAAAGAATCGATCTCGTTGAGTGCCGGCAGAGGGGTTTTGGCGGCGGTCCTGATTGCCGGGATCTGGCTGGGAGGAAGTTTTTTGCTGCCGGATTCTAAGCCCGCGTTCGGCGGCGCTTTTCCGGGGCAGATGACCCCCCAGGGATCCAGGTACCAGATCGCGGGATGCGACGCCAATTCGGCCTGGGTGATCGACGCGACCCTGGGGGATGTTTATCTGATTTACAGCAACGGGAAATGGAAAGAAGTGGGAAGTATCATGGACGAGAAGATGAGGATTAGGCCGAAAGGCAGGGATTGATTTTGCGGTGACCGTTCTATCGAAGTGGAGAAAAAAAGGAGAGCGAGCGAATCCAAATTGAAAGTGGAGGTGGATTATGGACGAGAAGACTCGAAGCGCGATAAATGAAGAGGAGTTTGTCCTGCGGGCCGTCAAAAGGCTGCGAAAGCCTCCCTACAAAGGGATCCACACGGTTTACAGCGGGTTCAACCAGGCGTTCAAGGAGCAGTTTGGAAAGAATCCGGTAGAGGCCACCAACCGTATGGCCGAGGAGGGGAAAATCGTGACCCGGCCGGTCCGGGGAGGCGTGATGCTCTACCTGCCGGGGGAAGCGCCGGTATCCCCCCAGAAAGGGGCTCTGGCGAAAATCCTGAGCGAGGAGAGCGACCTCAGGGAGCGCCTCCGCATCGGGACGGATCGGCTGGACGAGATCAACGCCCTCCTGCTGGATCCCAAGAGCCGGGTTGTCAACGACCTCCTGAAGGTCGTCGCCAAATATGGTACCCCGGAGGAGATCAACGCCAAGGCGGCGGAAGCGGGGAAGTTGGAGAACTTGCTCAGCCGCCTGGAACGGGAGAACTCCCCTTATCTGGCCGACCTGAAGTGGCTGATCGCCCAGCGGGAGGCCGGAGCCTTCATCACGGTGGACGAATACCGCCGCTCCGTGCTGGGTGAAAAAGCCGCCAAGATGAAGTTCAAGGACGAGTTTGCAGTCATCCTGGAGGTCAGCGCGGCGCAGTATTTCCCCTGGGTCATGGCCGAGGCCAAGCAGGCCATTGCCAACAAAGAACTCATGCCGGGGCGATTCATCCGGGTGCGGAAAATGAAGGAGCAGGAGAAGGATAGCGGGGATATTCTGGCCTTTGCGGCGGCGATGCAGATCATGGGGGCGACGTTCGTGGAGACCCTGGACACCAAAGGGACGGACGGGTCCAACGTCCACCTCGGCGGGCCCGAGACCATCACGGGCTATTTCGGGGGAATCGGCCAGCCTAACGACTATCCCCTCCGCTATATCGACGAGTTTTTGTATTATTATACCAACTACGGGATCCGGCAGGTGTTGAACATCAATCCCGGGACCGTTCTCGCCGGGTACCTGCTGCGCAAACTCGGGGTCCACAATGAATTCAAGATCTCGGTCTTCATGGGGAACGACAACCCTTACGCGGGACTGTGGACGCTCCTCGGGGCCAAGCTCTTTTCCGCTGAGGATGGGTCCTGCCCCCTCATCGGGTTCAACCTGAGCAATTCGGTGAACAACGAAACGATCGAGATCATCGCCGAAGTCCGCAAAGCCCTGGGCCTTGAGAACATGGTGCGGATCGAGCACCACATCACCGAAACCTGGAAGAGCATTGTCCGCCAGCCCTACAACCGGCGGAAAGAACTGGTGGAGATCGCCGACCACGTGGCCAACGTCGCCGCCAAGCATGAAGGCGGGGAGCCGGAGAGGGAGAAGACGAGGCCGCACCCTTCGGATATTCTCGATTACTTCCGGGACAAAAAGGAAATTGAGGAATCCGGGGCCATGGCGGACCTGCTCCAGAACTATTTGGACAAGCACGAATCGACCAACCTGACGGCGCGGGCGCTCACTGAGAAGGGCCTGAGTTTCGTCGCCGCCCCGAAACTGCATCACCGGTAGGAAAATATCAGGGCCGCGAACAAGCCGGGGCGGGATTTCCTCCCCCGGCTTTTTTTCAGATCGATTGATAATTGCTTCGAATTGCGCTATTTTGGGCGCGAAAGGATTTCCCGGAGATCGGCGAGGGGAAAGAAAATACCCGGAAATCGGGCAAGTGGAGGAAGAGGAGATGGTCATTCCGTTGACTCCGGTTCGTTTTTTCGAGTACGCCGAGAAGATTTTTTCCGCCAAGGAAGGCGTGGTCTGTGAGGAGAAGCGATTCACCTACGGGGAGTTCTGCCGCCGGGTCCGAAAGATGAGCAATGCCCTGATCGGGCTGGGAGCGGGGAAGGGGGAACGGGTGGCGTATTTAGGGTACAACTGCCACCGGCTCCTGGAGCTCTTTTATGCGCCCGTCCTTCATGGGGCGATTCTGGAGCCGCTGAACATCCGGCTGGCGGCCCGCGATTTCGAGTATATCATCCGCGAGTCGGCCCCGCGCATTCTCTTCGTGGACCCGGACTTTGTCGGGGTCATCGATTCCATCCGCGAGCGGATCTCCGAGGTGCGAGAATTCATTGTCCTCGAAAAGACCCAAGGGCTTCCGGGCTGGATTTCGGGGAGCTACGAGGAGATGGTGGAAAGCGCCGCGACGGGGCGGTCCTATGCACCAGGCGCCTACCCCTTTGAGGAAAACGATACGGCCGAGATTTTTTATACAAGCGGGACGACCGGGAAGCCCAAAGGGGTCATGATGACCCACCGCAATCTTTACCTGCACGCGCTTTGCGCCATGGCCGTGATGGCCGTGCGGGAGACCGATATTCAGATTCACCTCATCCCGCTTTTCCACGTCAACGGCTGGGGGACGCCGCACTACCTTCTGGCCAAAGGCGGGAAGCACGTGATGATCAAAAAATTCGATCCGGCGGGGACCCTCCGCCTGATCGAAAAGGAAAAGGTGACCCGGGCTTTTGTCATCCCCACCATGGTCAACGCGATGCTGGGCCTTCCGAATTTTGGGACCTTTAACGTTTCCAGCATGAAGGAAATTCTCATCGGCGGCGCGCCGCCGCCGCAGGGGATGCCCGGGCGGGTCGAGGGGGCCTTCGGGTGCATTTGTCACGGAGGGTTTGGGATGACCGAAACCTGCCCGCTCATCGTTCTCCCGGAACTCTCGGAAGATCTGGACCCCGAGGAATACCGCCACCGCCGGCACGAAACCTGGGGCCGGCCGCTGCCCGGCGTCGAGTTCCGGGTTGTGGACGGGGAGGGGAGAGACCTCCCCTGGGACGGGAAAAGCGTCGGGGAGCTCCTGGTCCGGGGCGACATGGTCATGAAGGGTTATTATGCCCAGACGGAAGAGACGGCCAAGACCCTCGAAGGAGGCTGGTACCACACCGGGGACCTCTGCGCGCTGGAGGGCGACGGGCAGCTGATCGTGAAGGACCGCAAGAAGGACATCATCATCAGCGGCGGGGAGAACATTTCCTCGCTGGAGATCGAACAGGTTTTATACGGGCACCCGGCCGTCCTGGAGTGCGCGGTGATCGGGAAAAACGACGAAAAATGGGGCGAAATCCCCCTAGCCCTGATCGTGCTGCGCGAGGGCTACGGAACGACCCCGGAAGAGTTTATCCGATACGCCAGGGAAAACCTGGCCCATTTCAAGGCCCCCCGGGAGGTGAAGATCCTGAAGGAGTTCCCCAAAGGGGGAACCGGCAAAATATTAAAATCCGTTCTTCGCGGGAAATACGCCGCCGGGTGACAGGCTTCCTTTTACAGTCTCGCTGACGGCGTCATCCGCCTTTGACCCGCCTGCGGTTTCGAGAGCTTTCAGCGGATAAGGATTTTGGGGAGATACAAAATAATATCCGGGAAAACCATGCAGAGGGCCAAACCGATAGCCTGCAAGAACAGAAAGGGAATGATCGATTTATAAATATCGGTCATCACGACCTCTTTGGGAGCGATCGCCTGCATATAGAAAAGGTTGAATCCGAACGGCGGAGTGATGAACCCCATTTCCATATTGATGACGAAGAGGACGCCGAACCAAACGGTGTTAAATCCCAATGATTGAACGATCGGGAAGAAAATGGGGGCGGTGATCATGATAATCCCCGTCGGGTCGAGGAAACAGCCCATAATGACCCAGATAATTTGCATGCCGATGATCATTCCCCAAGGACCCCCGGGGAGATGGGAAAGCAAATTGCGGGTTAGGTCCTGAGCCCCGATGGCCGTATATAAGGCGGTAAAGACCGAGGCCCCAAAGATAATCCACATGACCATGCAACTCAAGCGGAGAGTTGTCCGCAAAGAGTCCCGCAGGGCTTGAATGTTGAACTGGCCATAGATCACGGAACAAAGGATGCTTCCTAAGGCCCCCAAAGCGGCCGCCTCGCTGGGAGTCGCCACGCCCATGAAGATACTTCCCAGGATTCCAAAAATAAGAGCAATCGGCAAAATAACCGCTTTGAGAGCAACCAATTTTTCTTTCCAGCTTGCCCGCTCTTCGAGAGAGAGGGCCGGCCCAAGATCTTTATTAAAAAGGCAGGCAAAGAAAATATAAACGCAGAAAAGAAAAGCCAGTAAAAATCCCGGCAGAATTCCTCCGGCATAGAGCCCACCAATTGAAGTGTTCGTGTAAAGGCCCAAAATGATCATGAGGACGCTGGGGGGAATCAGGACTCCCAAGGCACCGCCCGCGGATATGCAGCCGATGGAGATCTGTTTGCTGTAATTGTGTTTGAGCATGGAAGGGAGGGCAACTAAACCCATCGAGACCGTTGCCGCACCGCTGATCCCCACCATGGCGGCAAAAATGGCGCAAATGATGACCGTTCCGATGGCCAGCCCCCCGCGGATCGGCCCCATCCATTTATACATCATGGAGTATAAATCCCTGGCCATCCCCGATCGCTCCAACATGCAGCCCATGAAGATGAACATGGGAATGGCCAGCAAAACGAAGCTATTGGCGCCTGTAAAGGTTCGATTGGCCATCATATGAAGGGCCTGGGGCCCCCACAGAAAATAGGTGGCAATAACCGCGACGCCGCCCAGCCCAAAGACGACCGGAAGCCCCATCGCCAGGACAAGAAGGAAAAGTCCAAAAACAAAAATGGTGAGATATTCAATGCTCATTTCGGCACCTCCTTTCCTGCCCAAAGAATCAGGAGATCGCGAATGAATTTGGCGATGCCTTGCACGAGCATCAAAAAGGCGGCGATCGGGAGGGTCAGGAGCACCGGAGAGAGGGGCGGGTTCCAGTCGGTCCCGGAGTGGCGGCCGATCTTGAGGGCGTCCCAGGCGAATTTCCAGCCTTCAACAAGAAGGGCCCAGCAATAAAGGAAAAAAATTATGAAGGTCAGAAGATCGAGAATCGCTCTTCCCCGGGGGGAAAAACGGTTGTAGATGACGTTGATGTTGACATGATCTTTGTAAAGGAGGGTGTACCCCCCCCCCAGCAAAATGTATCCCGCGAAGATGAAGGTTACGAGTTCGGTTCCCCATTCGGTGGGGGTCTGTAAAATGTAGCGCATGAAGACCTCGAAAGTCATAATGAAAAGCATGGGTATCATCCACCAGGCGATGATGCGGCCAACCCATTCATTGGTGCGGTCGATGATTCGTAAAACCGAATTCATCATGATCTTTCTCCACCTCGAAAAGGAGGGGGCAAATGCCCCCTCCTTAAAATTTATCCTCTGGAAAACCGGGGCCTCAGATTGAAAACTTTCATCGTATCGTTGATGATTTTCATGGCCCGGTCTATATAGGCATCTTGTTTGATCATCTTTGGGAGAAGTTCCCAGCTCAACTTTCTCATCTGTTCCACCTCTTCTTTTGGCAAATCTGTTATGGTAACTCCCGCTTTTTTCATCTGATCGAAGGCGAGGCAGCTCAAATAGGTCGAGTAAGATGCCCGTTCGAGAGCAAAAGTCCGGGTGGCGGAAACCAGAATCTCCTGCAGATCTTTGGGCATGGATTTCCAGGCATCCATGTTGATGAACATATCTTCCATGTCATGGTTGATGAGCGACGGCCCGCAGTAATACTTCGCGACCTCATGGAGTTTGGTGGCGATGTTTCCATACGGAGAACCCCAGTTGGCTCCGTCGATCACCCCGGTCGAGATTCCGGTGTAAAGCTCTTCCCCGGGAAGGCGGACGATTCCGGCTCCATTCATCTTCCAGATCTCGGCCACAATCCCAAAGCTCCGAATTTTGAGACCTTTGTAATCCTTCAAGGAGCGGATCGGCTTGCGGCACATGGTTCCACCCCATTCGTCGGAATAAATGGGGCCGATGAAAAAGACATTCTTGGTCGCAAAGGCTTCCCGCATCAAATTGTTCATGCCCGCTTCCCACCAAAGATAGTCGTACTGGTCCAAAACATCAAAAGCAAAGGGAATTCCCCAAGCCCATTGGCAGAAGGGGAAAGTCCCCATCCAGTAAACGGTGGCTCCGTAACCCATTTCTACCACCCTGCGTCCGACTCCATCAAGCAGCTCAAAGGTGGGAACCAAAGCCGCCGGAGGGTATAGGGTAATTTCAATTCTACCGTTGGACATTTCTTTGACCTTTTTGGCATACCGGGGAAGCATCTCCTCCCACTCCTTCCACCCCGGGCCCAGGAAGGACTGCAGCCGGAATTTGAACTGCGGCGTCTGGGCGAATCCTTTTTTGGTCAAACCGATCAATCCGACCGAGGCGGCGCCGGCAACCCCTCCCTTCAGAAAATCCCTTCTCTTGATTCCTTCCAGCTTTTTCATGGCTTACCTCCTTTTTGGGTTATTTTTACAGCCTTTCTTTTTGGATTTTTACCGCGGCGTCCATGCTTCCAAAATTATTGCGGGGCATTCCGCCCTTTTCAATATGCGCCTCATGAATACTGGATCATTTCCAGCGAGATCCCATCGGGGTCATGAAAATAAGCGGCTTTGACTCCGGGGCGGATCTCCTGGGGAGAGGAGTTGAAGCGGACTCCCTGACCGGCCAGTTTTTCATACAAGGCTTCGATTTCCGAAACCTGGAAGGCCATGTGGGTTATCCCCTGGTCGCAAACCGGCTTGTCGGGCGGAAAAGGTTCGCCTGGCGGCTGGTGATATTGGAATAGTTCCACCCTGCCGCCCCATCCTGAGAGCATCGCGTAGGAAACATCTACGTTTTTCAGCGCCAGCACCTTTTCGAGGAGGTCGCTGCGGCGGTGATCGATCCGCCATTCTACCTTCATCCCCAAAATATCGCGGTAAAAATGAATCGACCGATCCAAATCACTAACGCTGATCGCAGTGTGATGAAAAGCCTGAATCACGGGATTCCCTCCCTTTTCGGCTGGTCGTTATTACGAAGGTCCCGCCTCCGGAATAGAAGTGTCCTTACCGCGCGGGCACGGCTTCCCGGGCCTCCGCAATGAAATCCCGGACCCCCTTGTCGATGTCAAAAAGCGGGGTGTACCCCAGTTCCTCCTCGGCCCGATTCCATTGGTAAGAAGGAGGCCAAGGAAAGGTCCGCTTGGCCTCGAGGTGGATCTTGGCTGCGGGAAGGTATTTCCTTACCAGATCGGCGACCTGTCCTACGCTGTAAGAGCCGCCGCCGACATTGTAAATCCGGTGCTTGGGATTCTTGATCTCGCGGGCGAGGAGGAGACTTTGAACGGCGTCTTTTATGTAAAGCCAATCGGTGATGGCGTCGCGCGCATCTCCGGCGACGGACTCGCCACGCGCCGCTTTTTCTATCATCAAGCTGCAGATCCCCGTCGATCCCCCGGATTTCCCCAATCCATAAAGGGTCGTAAAACGCAACGCTCGAAAATCGATCCCGAACGATCGATAATAGTGGAGACCGTAGAATTCTCCCAGGACCTTCGTGGCGCCATAAACCGAAGCGGGATTAGTGGGGGCCTTTTCTCCGACGGGGGCGGGCTCGTTGGGGCCATAAACGGCGACGGAACTGGCGAAAATGACCCTCCCGAGTTTGAGAATGCGCGCCGCTTCCAGAAAGTTCACCAGCGTTTCCACATTAATCTTCAAGGCGAGATGCGGCTTCTCCTGGCAAACGTTTGCCAGGAGGGCGACGAGATGGTAAACATCCCGCACTTCATGGTCCCGAAGCGCGTGGAAGATGTCAACCATTTGGGTGGCATCCCCCTTCACCCAAGTCACCCCGATAGAAAGGTTTTCCGGCAGGGTGGGGGGCGGCTGGGAATCAAAGATGATGACCCGTTCTCCGAGTTCAGCCAGCCTTTTCACCAAATGGAAACCGATGAAACCGCTTCCTCCAGCAACCAGAGTCGACATAACGCCCCCTGATCAGGAATACATTGGGTCAATGCAGCGGAGACGAAGATCGTCTATTTTCTCGGGCTGTGGATAGCTATTCCTCGCCAATCCAGCGCCGCTTCGCTGAGGATTTCCGACAGGGTGGGGTGCCCTTTCACGACCTCCCCCCACTCTTCGACGGTTCCTTCCAAATTCATCGCCAGAACACCTTCGCCGATCAGGTCCGTGGCCCGGTCTCCGAGGATATGGACGCCCAGGATCTGGCCCAGCTCTTTCTCAGCGATAATTTTGACGAACCCCTCGCTTTCCCCCATCGCCAGGGCCTTGCCGCTGTTCCGATAGGGGAACCTGCCTATTTGCAAATCATAACCCGCTTGTTTTGCCTCTTCCTCCTTCAAACCCACGGAAGCGACTTCCGGAAAAGTGTAGATGCAGCTGGGAATTTTGTGATAATCGATTTCTCGGTTCCCGCCGAGCAAATTTTCCACGGCCACGATCCCCTGGGCCGAAGCGGCGTGGGCGAGCATCATTTTCCCGGTCACATCGCCGATGGCATAGATTCCGGGAACCGCGGTTTCCATCCGGGAATTGACCTCTATGAACGAACCCTTCATCCAGATTCCGGCTTTATCCAGGTTCAAGTCTTCCGTGTTCGGCTTTCGCCCCACGGCCATCAAAATCTTTTCAGCGGGAAGCTCTTCCTCTTTGTCTTCCGTCTGCAATATAACGCGGACTCCGCCATCGCGGGGGAGGGTGCGAAGAACTTTGGCATTGGTGAGGATGCGGATCCCATCCTTTTCCAGGAGGCGGTGCAGGCCTTGGATGACCTCATGCTCTTCAGTCGAAATGATCCGGGGGAGCATCTCCAGCAGGGTCACCTTTGTGCCCAGGGTTTTAAAAATCATGGCGAACTCGACGCCGATTACCCCACCGCCGATGATGACTAGCTCCCTTGGAGGTTCGGGCAAAAGAAAAATATCGTTGCTCGAGAGGACCGTCTTGCCATCGAAGGGGATCTGGGGGAGAGAGGCGGGACGGGATCCCGTGGCCACAATCACGGCTTCCGCGCGGATGACTTCTTTTTTCCCTTCGCTATCCACTTCCAGCGCGTGCGGTTCGATAAATTTCCCCCGGCCCCGCACCAGGTTAACTTTCTGACTTTTGAGAAGGCCCGCCACCCCGTTGCGGAGGGTCTCGATGACCCGATTTTTGCGGGCATTCATCTTCGGCCAGTCGATGGCCAGGACTTCCCGGTTTGCGAACACTTCGGAATTTTTGATTTTCCTGAGCAGTTTCACGTCGGCGAGGAAAGATTTGGTAGGGATACAACCCCAATTGAGGCACGTTCCGCCCAACTCCCCCTTTTCGACGAGGCTGACGCGAATCCCCAACTGCGCCGCCCGAATGGCAGCCACGTACCCTCCGGGTCCCGCCCCGAGAATCACCAAATCCCGGGGAGGGGGGGCCGGTCTCGCCGCGCCCAGGGGAGGGGAAGGAGGCGCGGGTTGCGGGGGAGGGGGGGCCGTCGCGACCGCCGCAGCCGGAAGAGAGGGAAGCGTTTTATATTGCGGCGGCAGTTCTTCGCCGGGATTGGTGATGACGCCCACGAGGGTCAGAACCGGAACTTCCAAGTTTTCGGGGACGATGATTTTTTTCAAAATACCCGTTCCGGGCGATTCCACTTCGGTGACGACTTTTTCCGTTTCCACTTCAAAAAGGGGTTCCCCTTTCCGGACCGGGTCTCCTTCCTTTTTTAGCCACCTCAGGATTTTGCCTTTCTCCACCGTGATGCCCAGCATGGGGACAACGACTTCGATAGCCATTCCAATCTCCTAAAGCTGCATAAAAGTCAAGAAGGGATGCTCCAGTTTCTTTTTCAACGTTTGAAGAAAGGCTGCGGCCATGGCGCCATCGATGATTCGATGGTCCACGGCAAGCCCGAAACGGGCCGTTTTCTGCGCGACCACCCCGCCTTCCTTCAAAATCAGCCGCTCCGTGGTCTTCCCGATGCTTAAGATTCCGCTTTGCGGCGGGTTCAGGATCGCGGTGAAAAAGAGGATGTCAAATTGCGCCAGGCTGGAAATCGTAAAGGTTCCCCGTTCGATTTCCTCCATTTTGAGCTTGCCGGAGCGGGCGCGGGTAATCAGGTCATCCCGCATCCTGGCGATCTCCCCCAGGTTCAATTGATCGGCCCGCGGGAGGGCCGGGACCATCAGCCCCTCTTCCATGGCCACGGCGACACCGATGTTGATTTCCGGCAGGATCACGATTTCTTCCCCCTGAACTTTGGCGTTGAGCAAGGGGAATTCTCGGATGGTCAAGGCGGTGGCCTTGATAAAGAAATCGTTGAAGGAAATTCTCAGCCGATGCTGTTTTTCAAATTCGGGCAGCAGTTCATCGCGCAGATGAAACAGAGGGTCCAAATGGACATCCGTAAAAAAATAGATGTGCGGGGCTGTGAACGCGCTCTGGACAATTCTCCTGGCCGTTACTTTCTTCACCCGGCTCATCGGGAGGGTCTCACCGAATTCCGCCTGCCCCTTTTCCGGCAAGGAAAGAGCCCTTTTTGCAGCCCCCACAGCGTGAATTACGTCCGCGAGGGAAATCTTTCCATGGCTTCCGGTTCCGGAAAGGCCGTCGAGCGGCAGCCGGCAGGAATCAGCGAGGCGGCGGGCCAGCGGGGACACGAGGGCTTTTTCAGCTTTGGGCGGCGGTTGGGGCCGCGAGAGGATCGGTTGGAAATTTTTCACATCCCGCACCACAATCACTCCCTCCGGCCCGGTTCCGGAGATCTCAGCCAAATCGATTTTCTTTTCGCGGGCTTTCCAGCGGGCGGCGGGAACGGCCCTGGCTTTCGTCATTTTCCCCGGACGACTGGAATCCTGTTGCATCCTTACCTCTCCTTTTGACCCGTTACAAGTAAGCCTGCATTTTGCGAATTGATTCCCGCACGTCATCCTCATCCGGGATGTAGATCTTCTCCAGAGGGGGACTGAAGGGAACCGGGGTGTCCGGCGACCCCACCCGCAGGATCGGCGCCTCCAGGTATTCGATGGCCTGCTCCGCAACCCTTGCGGATATTTCCGCAGTTACCCCGCAGGTGACGGGCCCCTC
>Ga0079037_100000265_pt1 | contig 22117 bp, 21 predicted proteins | sample Mud3Dept4metaG_FD_71479 | JGI IMG/M metagenome (GOLD analysis project Ga0079037, IMG submission 71479) | Freshwater wetland microbial communities from Ohio, USA, analyzing the effect of biotic and abiotic controls - Mud 3 Core 4 Depth 4 metaG | ecosystem: Environmental > Aquatic > Freshwater >... | reverse complement strand
GCCTCAGTATGCGATGGTCGGCTTTTGAGGGTCAAGCTCGGAAAGGCGCGCGTCGAGTTCGGCTATCGGGATGAGCCGAGCGCCTGGAATATGGCCCTTCTCGTATTCTTTCGGTGTTCTGACATCCACCAAATTGTATTCATCAGGGTCTCGTTCCTTCAGGAATCTGCGCACCTCGTCTGCTGACCACGCATCCACCGGTCTGAAATAATCCAGAATCTTCATACGTCATTCCTCTCGTCCCGTTCTCCCGACACCTGGAAGGTTTTCATGAAGCGCCTGTCGATGTAGTCTTTAAGCAGAAACGCGAGCCTTCCATTCCACACCCAGTTCCTCTTCCAGAAGATCCCCCTGCCGTTTCCCAGATTGGAGATCAGGAGATATTCCTTCTGCGGCGTGAACGTCATCATCTCCCCGCCATTCAGTGCCACCTGAAGATTATGAAACAGTATCGGGTTCTGGCGCACCGCGTAGACACCCACCTTGGCAAGCGTTCGCCCCTCCAGGCTGATGCAGTCCCCGCCTCCGAACAGATCCGGATGCGCCACGCTCTGCAACTGCGCATTCACGAGCAGGCCTCCGTCCGGGCCCGTCGCAACCCGTGAGTCGCGGAACAGTGCGGAGGGCCGGATGCCGATGGCGGCAAAAGCCATATCGAAATCAAGCTGCTTTCCGTCGCTCAGGAAGACCGTACTCTCTTCCACCGACTTCACCATGCTTCCCTCAATCACCTGCACCCCCCTTCGACTGAGAGAATCGAGCGCTATCTCCCGCACCTTCGCGGGAGCATTCGGCATGAGCCTCTCCCCCGCAACAAGAACAATCTCTCCCCTTCCCTGATGCTGGTGGATAAGCCTCCACAGGTTTGCCGAGATCTCGAGCCCGGCCGGACCACCTCCGATCAGGACGCAGCGCAGAGGCTTGCCTTCATCTATGGCACTCAGAATCATCTGGCGGGCCTTCAGCAGGTTGACCACCGGCTTCACCGCGATGATGTTCTCCTGAGGCTGCCTGGTCAGCACGTCAACAGGCACTTCACTGCCCGTGTTGAAAGAAACAACATCGTACTCGATGGTCTGACCCGACTGCAGGATGAGGAGATGCCGGGAAGGATCCACGCCAACCGCCTTCTCCTGCACGAAAGAGGCGCCCTGCGACTCGGCCATTTTCCTGATGTGAAAGCGCACCTCCCGGGGGTCGTACATGCCCGAAAACATCCCGGGGCCCATGCCCGAGTAGTAATGGTACGGAGACGGGCTGACCAGCGTCACCCGATGTCCCTTCCTTGTGAACGCCGAAAGATTCTTGAGGGCCGTCAGGTGCGCGTGTCCGCCACCCGTGAACACGAGATGTTTACCCATACGGACATCACCCCTTTCCGTGCTGCGTTACTATATAAGGAATCTATCCAAACGGTAGAGAAAGGTCAATAGCCTTCAGAAAGTCTTTTTTCAGTTGTAAATTTACTTGCTAACTGGTAGATAGATGGTACTCATGACGCTGTTCTATCGGGCTGCCCCGCTGTCGCTCGTCATCCTCTTTCTCCTCGCTCCTTCACCGGGACATGCTGATCTGTTTACCGGTGGCGAGACAACATATACCATAACAAAAGGCGACTCACTCATTCTCATCGCGGCAAAAGTGGGCGTTGACTGGCAGGTCCTTGCCAGAGAGAACAATATCGAGCCGGGGAGCATCTTGAAGATCGGGCGGGTGGTAAAAGTCAACACACGAAGGATCGTCCCGAAGGTAGTCGAAAACGGCATAATCATCAACATCCCGGACAGAATGCTCTATTACTTCATTGAAGGGAAACTCACGGACACTTTCCCTATCGGCCTTGGCATGCTCGACTGGGAAACACCCACAGGCAAGTTCACGATCAACATGAAGGAGCAGAATCCGACATGGCGTGTGCCGAGATCGATTCAGGCAGAGATGGCGGCCAAGGGAGAATCGGTCAAGACGCTGGTTCCACCCGGCCCTGACAATCCTCTGGGCAGGTTTGCCCTGCATACGTCTATTCCAGGCATCCTCCTCCACGAAACCATCTGGCCTGCCACCGCATACCAGTTCAGGAGTCACGGCTGCATACGAATACCGCCGGAACGCATGGAGAAGCTTTATCCCATAGTGCCGGTAGGCACAAAGGGCGAGTTGATTTATGAGCCGATCAAGATTGCGGTAACCGCAGAGAACCGGGTATTACTTGAGGTACATCGCGACATTTACAGAAAGATTCCGTCCATGGACACCGAAGTGCGTGCCCGTCTTCAAAAACGAGGCGTCTCCTCCCGCGTAAACTGGGAGACGGTGGAGAAGGCGGTCAGAGAAAAGTCAGGCGTGGTGGAGGACATCACGCTGTGACGTGCACGCCATGAACGACTCAGAGAAAACCAGTCGGCCTGTCCTCACGTTCGCCATCTTATCCGGCCTCTTCGCCCTCTCGATGTTCTATCGGGGTTCCAACGCAGTCATAGCTCCAAATCTTGTTTCAGACCTCGGCCTGACCGCAGAAAGCCTTGGCATGCTCGGCGGGGCCTATTTCTTCTGCTTCGCACTCCTGCAGATCCCTACAGGACCGATCCTCGATACGATCGGCCCCCGCCTCGTCATCACTGCATGCGCCTTCATCGGGGCCCTGGGGGGCTTTCTCTTCGCCGCCGGCCAGTCCTTCGGGGCTGTATTCGCGGGAAGGCTCCTTATTGGCGTGGGCATGGCCTCCATGTTCATGGGGCCTTTGAAAGTCTACTCGCTCAAGTTTCCACCGGACAGGTTCGGGACGCTGATGGGTCTAACCGTCTCGGTCGGCACTCTGGGTACTGCCCTGGCCGCGTCGCCCCTTGCCTATTTCACAAGGCTCGTTGGCTGGAGAATTCCGTTGGCCCTCGCCGGGGTTGCAAGCGTGTTGCTCGGCCTGGCCTGCCTGTGGGTGCTCACAGAACCCGGCAAGAACAGCGATGGAAGAGCAACGCGCGCGGTGTCTGCCTCCGGTGAATCGACCGGCATTCGCCAGTCACTCAAGGTAATCCTCGGGTCACTCTCTTTCTGGCAGATGGGAGTTGCGTGTTTCTTCAGGTACGGCACCTTCGTTTCCATGCAAGGGCTGTGGCTTGCCGTCTACCTGATGGACGTGAAAGAATATTCTCCTGTGGAAGCCGGGCTCGTGCTGATCATTCTGTCTGTGGGGTACGCCATCGGCAATCCTCTTGCCGGCAGGCTCTCTGACCGCAGTTCCCGCTCACGGAAGACGTATGCCCTGTGGGGTATGAGCGGCTATTGCCTCTCCCTTGCGCCGCTGACCGGTATTCTTCCCATGGAGCACCCTTTCTGGTACGGGCTGACCGCCTTCTTCATCGGCCTTACCAACGCCTCCGGAAACCTGATTTACGCGCACGTCAAGGAACTCTATCCCGCAACCATGTCGGGCACTGCACTCACATGGCTCAACTTCTTCACGGTCTCCGGCGGTGGCTTCTTCATGGCCGCCATGGGAAAGATCATCGATCTTTTTCCCCACACGGGAACCACCTATCCACCATCGGCGTATCATCTCACGTTCGCTGCATGCGCTGTTGCAACATCTTTCAGTGTTATCCTGTACGCCTTCACAAAGAGGGAGAAGTAACCCATCACTCCTTTCCCCACAGTTCTTGCAGGCGCGCATCCCGGCCACAGCCGTGCCGGTAGAAAGCGTATCGCAAGGGATTCTTCTTGTAATATTTCTGATGATACTCCTCGGCTTTATAGAACTCCGATGCGGAAAGAATCTCCGTGTAGATCGGACCCTTGAACCGGCCCGACTTCTCCAGTGCCTTCTTGGACTCCTCCGCAAACCGCTTCTGTTCATCATTGTGATAAAAGATAGCGCTGCGATACTGCGTTCCCTCATCACAGAACTGCCTGTTATGCACGGTCGGATCGATGTTGTGCCAGAACACATCCAGGAGTCTTGAATAGGTGATTTTCGCAGGGTCGTACACGACCTCTACAGCCTCGGCGTGGCCGGTTGTGCCAGACGAGACCTCCTCGTACGTCGGGTTCTTCTTGTGGCCTCCCGTATACCCGGAGGTGACGGAAACCACTCCGTCCAACTTGTCAAAGGGTGGCTCCATGCACCAGAAACAGCCGCCCGCAAACGTGGCCCTTTCGAGGCCTTTCGCTTGAGAAGGTTTTTCTGCGGACTGCCCGGGCGAAGAACCCGTCAGCAGCCCAAGGACAACTAAACACCCAACGATCCCGATCATCATCTTCACATCCCTCTCCTTTTCTGATAGTATACGTTGACTAAAAGATAATCCCGGATGTCTCTTGTTTAAAGGGTCCTGCAAGAGGCCTCCGCTACAGGCTGCATGGGCATTATAGGGTGAGATGTAATGGTTCCTCCTGACCGCGAATCAGTCCTTAAGCTTCTCCACACGTACATCAAAGACAAGCGCGTACTCGAACACGTCCGTGACACGGAACTGGTCATGCGCGCCCTGGCCCGCAGATTGGGGCGTGACGAAGAGTTGTGGGGTGTTGCAGGCCTCATCCACGACCTCGACATCGAACTGCAGGAGTTCGACTTCACGCGTCACGGGGAGCGCACCAGGGAGATTCTCACAACAGCGGGTTTCCACCCTGAACTCGTTGAGACCGCAATCATGCACAACGACATCTGGCACGGCAAGGAACGGACGACCGACTTCCAGTGGGCTCTTGCTTCTGCTGACCGCATCACCTGGCTCATATCTGCGACGGCCCGATCCACACCGGATAAATCACTCGCAAGTGTGACGCCTGAAATGGTGCTGGATGGATACCATGACACGAACTTCGGAAAAAATATTGACAGAAAAACGATCACCGAATGCGAACGTCTCGGCATATCCCTGGAAGAGTTTGCAGACCTCAGCCTGCAGGCCATGCAGGTCGGGACGTCGTAACGCTCAAAGCCAGCATCCTCGTTTATAATGCCTAATCCTGATTTGTATTCAAGATGGGCGACCCAGCCACCGGATGGGTACCCCGGGCGACAGGAGCTGTCTTAGCCGGGCACCCGTGCGTAACCCACTCTCCTGCGGCGTCGATTATAGCTACACGGGTGGCAGCAGGATCACGACGACGGCACACCCACTAGCGTGCAGGTACCCGGAAGGTATACGCTTGAAGACACATCGGCATCAGCCTTGGACGAGTTTTATGGTTTCCACACGGACTCTTGCCACTCCCTGCTTGTGGAAACCGAGTCTTTTCGCTGCGCCGGCACTGAGATCGATGATCCGCTGTCCTGATTTCGGATTGTAGTCACTGGGAAAGGGCCCACGGTCATTGACCCGCACAATAATAACCCGTCCGTTTTCCAGGTTAGTGACCTTGACGTGCGTTGGGAGAGGCAAGTACTTGTGCGCTGCCGTTAACCCGTCAGGGTCGAAAACCTCACCGTTGGCCGTCATGGCCCTGCCCTTGCGTCCTACGGTTTCATACCCGTACCACGAGGCAATGCCTGTCTCATCGTACGTTTCAGCCTCTTTGATGGACATGGGATAATACCGTTTACCTTTCACCGTATAGGGTGCTGTCCTGACACGTCCCTCACGGATGGCTTCTTTGGGTTTAATACCGTCAATCGTTTCTATATCGTCGTTGAGCAGCGGCCAGTCGAGCGGTGCCCTCACCACGTTGAACGTGAACTTCCCGATCTTGTAGGCGAGCTTGGTGGTGCCCGCTGTGAACTCGTAGGTGCCTTTCACGACCCATATCGTCCCTTTTACCACGTCCCTTGTCACATAGTACGGGAATGTTATCAGAGCGCACCCGTGCATCGCGACAAACGACGTCGTTATCGTGAGTAGCATAATAAGGATCTTTGTCTTCATTCTCGACATCCTTCAAACTATAGATATGGAAGGGGCGAATATCAAGTCGCGCCAGGCAGCGACAAAACCCTTGACCAGAGGTAGTAACGCAGAGGAAAATAAGGATGGCATGGTAAATACTAAATCACCGACGTGGCCGGGAACCGGTCTTCCACACTTCGACGCAGTCATCGACGGCCTCAGGGCCGGAGATAACGTTGTCTGGCAGGTCGACGACATCGAAGAGTACGCCTATTTCGTTGGCTTCTTCGTCAAGCGGGCCATTGAAGACGGAAAGAAAGTCGTCTACATGAGGTTTGCGCAGCACAGGCCCCTCGTGGTGAGGTCGGGCTCGGTGAAAGTTTACGAACTCGATGCACGCACCGGCTTCGAGTCCTTTTCCACCGATGTTCACAACATCGCCACGAGCGAAGGCGAAGGGACCTACTACGTGTTTGACTCCCTTTCCGATCTTCTCTCGGCGTGGGCAACCGACCTGATGATCGGAAACTTCTTCAGGATTACGTGCCCTTATCTTTTCCAGCTCGACACACTCGCGTATTTCGCTCTCCTGCGTAATAGCCATTCATTCAGGACCGTGGCCAGGATCCGCGAAACCACGCAACTCCTTCTTGACGTGTACAACACAGGAACTGACCTATACGTGCACCCCTTGAAGGCGAGGGGCAGGCATTCTCCCACCATGTTCCTGCCCCACAAGAAAAAGGGTGATCGCTTCATCCCGGTGACACGCAGCGTGGACGCGGCGAGAGTCCTCACATACATCTCGGCCAAGGGAAGGGAACAGGCCAAGAGAAACCTGGATCACTGGGACCGTCTCTTCCTAGGCGTGGAGGAGTTGCTGCAGACGCAAGACGGTGCTCCTGAAAAGGAGCAGGTGCTCGAGCAGCTCTGCCAGATCATGATCGGGCGCGACCCGCGCATCCTTGACCTGGCAAAGAAGAACCTCTCCCTTGATGACCTGCTTGCGATCAAGAGGCGCCTCATCGGCACAGGATACATTGGCGGCAAGGCAGCAGGGATGCTTATCTCCAGAAAAATGCTCACTCAGGACCGTTCGCTTGACTGGGGTCAGTACCTGGAACCTCACGATTCCTTCTTCATTGGTTCCGATGTCTTCTACACGTACATCGTGGAGAATGGCTGGTGGGGCTTGCGGGTGAAGCAGAAGACAAGAGAGGGGTATTTCGAAGTAGCGGGCATACTCAGGGAACAGATGCTCCGCGGCTCCTTTCCTGATGAGATAGACGAACAGTTCTGGCAGCTCATCGAATACTTTGGTCAGTCACCGATCATCGTCCGTTCCAGCAGCCTACTCGAGGATGCATTCGGCAATGCCTTTGCAGGAAAGTACGAGAGCATATTTCTCGTAAACCAGGGCCCACCCGAACAGCGGCACAGGCAGTTCCGCGACGGCGTGCGGCGCATTTATGCCAGCACGATGAACGAGGACGCCCTTGCCTATCGCTTGCAGCGCGGCCTGGATCAACAGGACGAACAGATGGCGCTTCTGGTGCAGCGCGTTTCCGGATCATACAGGAGCCGCTACTTTTTCCCGGACTTTGCCGGTGTGGGCATCTCCTACAATACGTTTGTCTGGAAGCCGGACCTAAACCGGAGGGCCGGGATGCTCAGGCTGGTGCTGGGGCTGGGTACCCGGGCCGTGAATCGTGTTGAAAATGATTATCCGAGGATTGTCGCGCTTGATGCGCCGTTACTCAAGCCACACGCGGGACTCGGTGATACCCGCCGCTATTCCCAGCATGACGTGGATGTGCTCAACATCGAGGAGAACAAACTGCAAACGGTTCCTGCCTCGACGATCATGACCGAAGAGATGCGGCTCGATCTCGACCTTGTCGGGGTCAGGGACCTGGAGACGCGAGATCTGCTCAGGGAGAGAGGAAAAGGGGACGCAGAATCGTGGATTATTACATTTGACAAGCTTCTCTCGGAAAGCAAGTTTCCGGATGTGATGCGCCTGGCCTTACAGAAACTCGATACCGCGTATCAGTACCCCGTCGACATAGAGTTCACGGTGAACATGACGAGCAGCACCAACTTCCAGATCAACCTGGTGCAGTGCAGGCCCCTCCAAACCAAAGGGGAAGGAAAGCGGGTAAGCATTCCAGAGGCCGTTGACCCCCGGGCCATACTCTTCAAATCCAGCGCGAATTTCATGGGCGGTAATGTCGTTCAGCGCATCAGGCGCGTTGTCCACGTTGATGGGGCCGCATACAGCGCCCTGTCCGTGACGGAGCGGTACGACGTCGCGCGACTCATAGGGAAGTTGAACAAACAGATCTCAGACCGGGAAGGCCTTCCCACCCTGCTCATGGGGCCAGGCAGGTGGGGCACGACGTCCCCGTCACTTGGCGTGCCTGTCAGGTTCTCCGAGATCAACAACATTTCAGTGATGGTCGAGGTCGAGTATGCCACAGGAAGCCTCGTTCCCGAGCTGTCGTTCGGAACGCACTTCTTCCAGGATCTCGTGGAAACAGACATCTTTTATGCTGCTGTTTTTCCTGGAAAGAACGGCGCCATTTTTAATGACGCCTGGATGGAGGGACTCGAGAATTTACTCCCTACGCTCGTTCCTGACGCTGCGAGGTACGCCAGCGTCGTGAGGGTATACGACGTTGGGAAAGAAGTGCTCTACCTCATGGCAGACATCGTCTCTCAAACAGCGCTCTGCTTCAGCGCATCGAAGACTGACCAGTAGTTAGGCGCGCGCGCAAGCCGCTCTTTCCACAATCTCTCGAACAGCTCTGCCTTTCCCACGCCGATTGTCCCCAGCCACTCCCTCTCGTACGCTTGCATAGGACTCAGTTCCAGGTAATCCGCAAGTGTTGCCATTGCGTGGCTCTCGCTCGGAATCTCTGCCTCTTCCAGGGCAGCAACCGGGTTGAGTCCGCCGAGCACCACGAGCCCTACCCTACCCGCGGTCACTGGTATGCCGAGCAGTTGCTCGCCCGGTTTACCGAAGACGATGATGCCGTCAAACCCTGCTTCCTTCATTCTCTCGTCAAGCCGCCTTGCGTCGGGAAGGCTCACTTCCGGTATTTCCCTGAGGCTGCCCAGGATCCTCCCGCTGCCCGACTTCAGCGTGCCGAGCACGTCCGTCATCTTGCTCTTCATAAAAATCTCAAGGGGCGCGATGGACGAGGCCTCATAACTTATGACAGAAAGAAACCTGGTGGGCGTGTTGTCTACGACCTCAACGATGCCCCCGAACCTCGATGTCACCGGGATTCCTGCCTTCAGGAAGATACTGTTCACGGTGATACTGCAGATGGTGCCGATGCCGACCGTGCCCAGAGGCACCAGCAGGTCCCCGAGACGCTCACCGCCCCGCCTCAGGATCATACGGTTGCTCGTGGCGTATGGCGAGGCGAGCACAAATCTCGCGAGATCGAGCGCCTCGTGAATTTTGGTCTCAGGAACGAAGGTAGTATTGAGGATTATCCTGCCCCTGCGTGTCTCCAGGCTGAAATCGCACAGGAAGGACAGGTTATTGATCCTGTTTGCAATGAAGCCGATGCGCTCCGACACGAGCCCGTGGTTCAGCTCGTACCGACCATCCTCTGTAATGCGCCTGCCTTTCCCGGTGCCGGACTCCGTAAAACCATATTCGTCTAGCATCTTCAAGTAGTATCTCACGGTACGCTCCGAGAGAGTGACGCCGCGCAGTCCAAGCTCCTGGCAAACCTTGCCTGATGTCAATGGTCCGTCATGTTTGGCAAACAGACTGAGGATGGAAAAGAGCACCTTGTTCATCTATAGCCCCCGCAACCGTCTGACACATATTTAGACAATCCCGTACGCCATCATGGCGTTGGCCACCTTGAGAAATCCTGCTATGTTGGCGCCCATCACGTAATCGCTGCTCTTCTTCTTGCCGTATGTTCCGGCCGCATCCAGGCATGCCTTGTGGATTCCCTTCATGATCAGGAGCAATCGTTCATCGACCTCCTCGCGCGTCCAGGAGAGCCTCATGCTGTTCTGAGTCATCTCGAGGCCGGACGTGGCTACGCCGCCCGCATTTGCTGCCTTACCCGGACCGTACAGTACGTTTTCCTCCTGGAAGACCTTCACCGCTTCCGGCGTACACGGCATGTTGGCGCCCTCTGCAACACAGACACACCCATTTGCCACAAGGGCCTTTGCATGTTCTGCATCAACCTCGTTCTGCGTGGCGCACGGTAGCGCGATGTCGACCTTAAGACCTTGCTCCTTGATTACATCCCACACACTGTCCCCGATGTAACATACAGCTGAGCTAAACCGGTCCGCGTACTCGCTGATCCTGCCTCTTTTCACGTTCTTCAGTTCCATGACGAAGTCGCACTTATCGCCGCAGATACCTTCCTGATCGATCACCGTCGAACTGGAATCACAGAGGGTTATGACTTTGCCCCCAAGTTCATTCACCTTCTCCACAGCATACTGGGCAACGTTACCGGACCCGCTTATAGCAACACTCTTCCCTTTAAAGTCGAGGCCCCGTGTCGCAAGCATCTCTGCCGCGAAATAGACGCACCCGTACCCCGTCGCCTCCGGCCTGATGAGACTGCCACCGTACGGCAGTGCTTTTCCCGTCAGCACCCCGGTGTGCTCATTCACTATCTTCTTATAGTAACCAAACATATACCCGATTTCCCGGCCTCCTACACCGATATCCCCGGCCGGTACATCCGTGTCGGGACCCAGGTGACGGCAAAGCTCACGCATGAAGGCCTGGCAGAACCGCATGACCTCATCGTCTGATTTTCCTTTCGGATCAAAATCGGAGCCGCCTTTGGCTCCGCCCATGGGCAGGGTGGTCAGAGAATTCTTAAAGATCTGCTCGAATCCGAGAAACTTCAGGATTCCCAGGTTAACGGACGGGTGGAAACGTAGACCCCCCTTGTAAGGACCTATCGCGTTATTGAACTGGATCCGGAATCCCCGGTTGACGTGCACATCGCCCTTGTCGTCTACCCATGGAACCCGGAACATGATCACCCTGTCCGGTTCAACGATGCGCTCGTAGATCTTTGCTTTGACGAACTCGGGGTGCTTTTTGACGGTCGGTTCAAGACTCTCCATCACCTCTTCAACGGCCTGGTGAAACTCGAACTCGTACGGGTCCTGTTGTTTTACTTTATTAATCACATCTCTGATCACGGACATAGAGACCTCCCTTTATCCACACTCATAGTATTCGTTTCTAAGGAGAACTTAAAACTGACCGGCCTTCGCGCCGCGCGGGATGGGGCCCCGCCTAATCCGCCTGCGGCGTACTAACCGCCCTCACATATTGAGATAGACCTTAAGACAGGGATTCGTTTCCTGCTCGTACACGTGCATCGGCTCGCCAAGGATCAGCAAGCCCCCAATTTCTTCGAAGCTCTGCGGCAACGGCTCGCCTTTTTCGAGCCGGATGGTTTCGAGATCCCAGCCATCTTCCCTGAGCGTTTTTTCGATGTGATCCGTCCCCTCCTGGCAGCCGTTTCGTATTACCACTATCTTTTTCATTCGCCTTATCCCTTCGTATCCGTCGTGTGATGTTCCATAGGAGAAATACTGTTATAGCAAAACTGAATTTGGCAGACTTTACAATCAGGGGAGAGCTGTTTATCTAGTAAGGTTTTACCCCATATCAGCCATAGGGGAATACCCTATAAGCTGGAAACCCTTGTGGTAGCAGGTGATTGAAAGACCTGAAGAACTTTCAGGGAGATTCGGCTAGATGCGAAAAAATACCTGAATAAGCATCAGGGTGACCCCGATGCCGGTTACGAGTTGCCCTGCACCCACTGGATGGCACACTTCAGCAGGTCGGTGCCACCGCCGAGCTTGAGCTTATCCTTAATATGCGACCGGTACGACTCAACCGTTTTGACGCTCAGGTGCAGCTTCTCGGCGATCTGGCGCGTGGTCTGTCCCTGGCCGATGAGCCTGAACACTGTGAGTTCCCTGTCGCTCAGCAAATCGATGGGCGATGTCACCGTCTTGGAATCGCTGTCTACCATGCGTTCGAGCATCTTGGTTGCTATTTTGTTGCTGACGAAGATCTCACCGGCAAGCACCCTCCGTATGGCAACGAGCACATTGTCCAGTGCTTCCTGCTTCATCACGTAGCCACGTGCACCCGCGCGCAATGCACGCTCCGCAAACAGAGATTCGTCGTGCATCGAGACTACCAGGGTCGGCAGGTCACCGTACCGAAGCTTTATACTCTTGAGCAGCTCCACGCCGTCAATGCCCGGCAAAGAAATGTCCACGATCACCATATCGGGTCGTATGGTCTCAATTGCCTCGAGAGCCTTGCGCGCGTCCTCAGCCTCTCCGTCCACCACGAGGTCAGGCTCCTGATTGATAAGCATCGACAGGCCTTTCCGAAGGATCGGGTGATCGTCGACTATCAAGATCTTTCTTTTAGCCCTCTCCTGCAACCGTTCGCTTCTCAGCTCCACCTCACATGCTCCTCTCAGCCGTCATTCCGGTTAGGAAATGAACAGGTCAGAACCGTGCCCCTTTCGTCATCGCCCCTGATGTCAAGGCTTGCACTAATCATTGAAGCACGATATCGCATGATGTTCAAGCCCATCCCCTTACCTTGCGTTGCGCCGCTCACAAATCCGTGGCCGTTGTCCTTTACGACAAGAGTGTTTGTCCTGCCGTCAGTGTCAAGACGGATAATCACCTCGTCCGCCCTGCCATGCTTGATGGAGTTGTTCAGCGCTTCCTGCACAATCCTGTAAAGATGCGTGGCCACAATGTTGTCATCGATGAGGATGGGCCGACCACACTCGAAGCGGCACCTGATGCCAAACAACCTCTCCGTATTGGCAGCAAGCTCGGAAAGCGCTACCATAAACGCCTCAGCTTCCAGTGTGACCGGGTTAAGCCCCCGCGCAAATCCGCGGGTGAGCGTGATGGCCTCGTCAATAAGGCGCACGATCTCGCCGGCCTCCTCCGCTGCGACACGCACACCGTTCGATATCTTCTTTTCGAGCACCTTGCCGAGAAAGCCGACTCCGGCCAGGTGTTGACAGAGACTGTCATGCAGGTCCTGCCCGATGCGCCTCTGTTCCCTCCCGCTGATTTCGAGGATCTCTCGTTCCAGGCGCTTCCGCTGAGTGACCTCGCGCACCATCCCCATGACCTCGTTTTCCCTGCTCTGAACCATACGAACCTCGAAGTCACGACCCGTGCCGTCGAGCGAGATGTGCTGCTCGAAGATCTGCGGCCTGCCCGTTAGCAGCGTCTGCTGCGCGTGGATCAAACCCTGCTCGATGAACCGCCGGGGGAGAAGACCCTTTTCCGCCAAAACGTAGACACTTTGACCGATCAGCCCCCGGGGAAATGTCCTCTGGTCGGAAAATCTGCCTTCGTGGAGACTGACGAATGTGCCCTTCCTGTCGATCTGAAACATGAGGTCTGGTATTGCACTAAGCACCGCCCTGTTCTGCTCCTCACTTTTCCTGAGCGCCTCCGAGGCTCGCTTTCGTTCCACGATCCCACCTATTCTTTCCGCGATCACGTTGATGAGACTCCGCTCTTCCTTGAGAAAAGGTCCTTCGTCCTTGATGGGTCTCTCTTCCAGGTAGTAGATCTCCAGGGCACCGATCTGCTGCCCCTTTACCAATATGGGCTGCGACTGTTTCCACCTGGTCTCGCGAAAACCGGGTGTCTGAAAGAGATTCTCTTCCAGAAGAATCCGGCTGCACGTGATCTCGGGATACTGCCATGCATCGGGCAAGATATCGACCGTGCCCTGCAGTATCTCCTCCAGGGATATATCTTTCTTCTCCACGATATTCGATATGGAGTAGAGGCAGTTCAGCTCCTTCACCCGCTCACCCAGATCGTGCATCAGCCTAGCCAGCGTTTCGTGGGATTGCTCATTGACCCCTTCGGTGACGGTTAGTCGGGCAATCTCTCTTTCTGCCCGAGCAAGCGCCCCCGGTAAAGACTCCTGCCTCGTCGTCCGCCGCGAGGTCGCAACCATATTCTTGTCCGGACTTCTGCGCTTCCTGTTTACTTTTCTCTTACTCTCCGTCGTCATGTGTTGTTAATTATACCACACCACCAGACGTCGCTTTTTTTAAGATGATCGTGTGACGGGCCGCCGATTGCAGCCCCGGGGTGAGCGGATGTATCATGATTCGTCTCAGGAGGAGTGATGAAACCAAGCGTCTTAGAAAAAGAAGTTTCGATTCCGGTGGGGAAAACGGAGCGAACGTCTGGTCTTCTGTCCGTCCCCACTGCGAGACCCGAGAGAAGGGCTGTCATACTCGCCCACGGTGCAGGAAACAACATGACCAACCCATTACTCAGCGCCTTCGCAACGGGGCTTGCGGCTGCTGGTTGCCCTACCCTCCGATTCAACTTCCTGTACGCTCATCAGAAGAAAAAGTCACCAGACAGCCGGGCGGCCCTTGTCAAAACGTGGCAGGCTGCCCACCGGTTTCTCCTGGAAGAGAGTAGACTCGAGCTCGATTCGGTTGTGGCCGCGGGCAAATCGATGGGTGGCCGCGTTGCGTCACAGATGCAGGCGGACGGGCTTCTGCCCGTCCAAGGACTCATCTTTCTCGGATACCCGCTTCACCCTGCAGGCAACCCGGAAAAGCTACGCGACTCCCACCTTTACCAGATCAAGGTACCAATGCTCTTCTTTGCCGGGACCAGGGATCCTTTGTGCGATTTAAAAAAGTTGAAAGGCGTGCTCCCAATGCTCAACGCTCCCTGGGACTTGCGCACGGTCAATGGCGGGGACCACTCCTTCAACGTGCCCAAGTCGCTTGGCATAAATCAGCAGGATATTTTCAGGCAGATCGTGGAAAAAGCTGTGGAATGGCTCGCGCGTTCAGTAAGCTGAAGAGGTACTCAGTGCGGCCTGGTTCTGATCAATTCGGTCAATCTCCTGTATGAGGCATCAAGAGGTTCGCTGTTTTCGAACTGGATGTCAGCCTCGTCGCAGGGATTGAGACTCTTTTTCATCGCGAGATACATGCCGAAGGGTTCTTTCAGCAGATGCCCCTGCCGCTGGCGCGCTTCCAGCCTCTCCCTGACAGCATTCTCATCTGCAGTGAGCCAGACAAAAAGGAGTCCTCCCATTGATTCCCTGATGCACTCAAAGATATCGAGCGTGAGTGCTTCTTATGAAAATCCTCGTCGGCGACTATGTCTTTATGCGTTTTTGACAGTTCCGAGAGGTGCTGTAATGCCCGGCTGTATATCATCAGCTTCGCTTCTTCGGAGTAAGGTTTGTTGTACCTCATATTGAACTGCAAAGCGGCGTTTGCATTAATTACCTTTACCTTCGCCTTATCGATCTCAGAGCAAAAGACGTTGAGGTTCTGGGCGACAGCCCGGGCAAGCTCAGTTTTTCCGGTTCCGACAAGCCCCCCGATTAGAATCATCATATTCCCCTCCGTCCTATTCAGTGCAGCAAGGCTGTGGTTGGTACATCATAATCCCCTTCGTAAGGTGCGTCCAGAGAAAAGCAGTCTTACAATGCTTTGACTGTCTCTTGAACCTCTGCTACTGTGTAAGGAGGCAAACGCGGGGGGAAAAAGCATGATAGAACTGTACCTCATTCGCCACGGCACCACCACTCTCCCAGAACATTTCATTGGGGAGACGGATGTTCCACTCGCAACCACAGGAACAGACGAAATTCAAAAGCTTTGCAGGGTAATCGTCGACCGAATGTTATCGGCTGATCGGCCGCTCAAGGCCATCTATTCCTCCGACCTTCAGCGCTCCATTCAAAGCGCCCACATTCTTGCTCAATTAACTGGCCTGGAGATACAGATCGTTCCCCGTTTGCGCGAGCTGGCCTTTGGGGAATGGGAAGGGCTCACGTATGAGCAGATTGTCGAGCGCTATCCACAGGAGTTCTCTGCATGGAAGCATGATTTCTCCAGGAAGCATCCTCCGCGCGGCGAGAGCATGGGGAGCTTTCGTAAGAGGGTGATGTTTGCCCTTGGTGGAATTCTTGCACGCCATGAGAATGGCGACCGGATCGCTGTTGTGGCCCACGGCGCCGTGAACCGGGTCATCCTCTGTCACTATCTCGGTCTTCCGCTCAACAGGATCTTTTCGCTCGGCCAGAAACATGGCGCAATGAACCTGATCGAACTTCACTCAGGACGTGCCGTAGTCAGCCTTCTCAATTGGCAGCCTTTCTGACATGAAAGCAGGCTTCAACCTCACGCCGATAGGATATGTAGAAAACAGCGTCCGGGACACCCAATACCACGACTGGGAGACCCTGGTTTCTCGCCTCGTTATCGATGACCGGTACGCAAAAGCCTTGCACGGCCTTGAAGAGTTCTCTCACCTGCTGGTGATCTTCTGGCTTCACCTTCCCGGCAAGCTCCTCCTGAAACGCCACCCCAGAGGGCGAAAGGATCTTCCTCTTGTGGGTATGTTCGCAACACGCACTCAGTTCAGACCCAACCCGCTTGGCCTTCAAGTGGTGAAACTCGTCAAGGTGGAAGGGAATACTCTCTTCGTCAAAGGGCTCGACGCTATGAATGGTACCTCGCTTATTGACATCAAGCCTTACATGCCCCAGCGCGACCAGGTCAGCCATGTCAGAGTGCCGTTGTGGGTCCATAAGCTGGATGAGAAAAAATCTTGACCACCATTGCCCGGGCAGCCGAAAAGCGCTAGGCTTAAGGAGAGGTGTTGAATGAAGAGGGTCACGACCCGAAAGCCGAAGCAAGGTCGAACGAATCCGTCAGGCCCTTTCGGGGACATCCTCGAGGCTGCACGTCTGCTCAGCTCGAGCACGATCCCTGAAAAGGTCGTGGAGACGGTGCTTACGAATCTCTGTGAGCGCCTGGGCAAGAGGGCTCGGTGTGCCTTTCTTGAAGGAGAAGACCTGAGACTTCGTTTCTGGGCAGGAGAGCACATCTGTCCCGTCGCTGGTCTGCAGATACACAAAGAAAGCATTGTCTGGGATGTTCTGGAAAAGGGGGCTGCCGTCAACCTCACTGATCCACACGACACAAACGGCTACACACACACGCTGACGGCCCCCATCAAGATCAAGGCGATCATTCCACTTTCGTACGCCGATCCGCTGAGCGGGCAGCAGAAAAAAATGGGTGTCCTGATTGTCGATTCGGGAAAGGAGGGAGTGCCTATCTCCCCGGAAGACTTTGAGTATCTGCAAGTCATAGGGCAACTGATCGGCGCCATCGTGGGAAGGGCTGAACTCGTCGAGCAGCTTATGACCTCCTGCCGCAGACAAGAAGTGATTCTCATGGAAACAGCTCACAATTTCCGTAACCGTATAGCAGCTATCGGCGGGTTCTCCCGTCGCATTGCCCGGCTCGCGCAGGATACGGAGCTGGCAGAAACGGCCACGCACCTGCAGGAAGAAGTTGTGGCTCTGGAAGGCCACCTCTCCGAGTTTGAGAAGTACATGAGCCTGCCTAGCCAATGAAACTTAGGCACATAACGGGGTTACGCATGGTGCCGGGGAAAATCTAACCCTTCAGGGTCTGAGCACAGCCTTTCGCCCCACAGTGCGGACCAGTGCTGTAATCAGAACGACGAGGCACGAGGGTATCCAGACCCAGAAGAGCTCACTGCGGATGGCCGCCAGGCTCCATGTGGTGAGGAAGACCCGCATGCGCACCATGGAGACTGGCTGCCACGGGAGGAAGTATCGTGTCGGGTCAAACGGGGAAAAAAGTGCGACCCCGATACTGCCGTTGGACAACGCGTCGAGAAGCCCGTGACTCACACACAGGAGAAAAAATAGCGTAAAGTGCCGGACCCATGCCTCAGGGAGCCCTTTGCTAACACTCGAAACATATTTGGTCGCAGCGATACTCACCAGGAGCCCAAAAAAGATCGAGTGAAAGAATCCCCGATGTCCGAAGAAGTGATTGTATGGAACTCCGCACAAGAACGGAATGAGGTCAATATCGGCAATAACCGCGCAGGCTATCGAGACTGACCAGAAATGCTTCGGCGCAGGGCGCGATGAAAAGACCGTCCCGGCAGCAATCGCGACAGCAGCATGTGAAAGTGTTGAAGGCACTGTAACCTCTTCGCGGACGTTAGTTTATTCTAATACAGTGACGCTGTCTATGGAATAGCAAGTCAGCGCTTCAAATATATCGGGCAATCTGTACTTTTCCATTACAGGAAAACGATGCCTCGCTATTTCCCATTGACACGATGAAAATCCTTCCGGTATCATGGAAATCACTGAGAGGAGGGGGTTTCTATGCAGAAGATTCGAGAGATTTCCTTGAAGAAGCTGAAACCAAAGGGCTTTATTGCGGAGCAGGTATCAAAGATTGAGAAAACTGTTGGTAATGGTTTGGCCGTAAACGCTTTATCCGGGGGCGTTGATTCATCCGTCGTCACGATGCTCGGGTTCCATGCGCTTGGTAAGAGGCTCAAGACCTATTTCATCGACAGCGGGCTCATGCGCCACAAGGAGCCGCAGGCAGTCGTTGCGCTCTTCAGGAGATTCGGTGTGCCCGTAGAACTCATAGATGCACGAGATCGCTTTTTCTCCGCATTGAAAGGACTTGAGGACCCGGAGGAAAAGCGCGAGGCGATAACGAGGGTCTTTTACAAAGAGGTCTTCGGTGAGTTGGTGAGAAAGAGTAACGCAGCCTTTCTTCTCCAGGGCACCAACTACACGGACGTAGAGGAGACAGTGGCCGGCATAAAGAGACAGCATAATATCTTGGCTCAGCTGGGCATTGACACAAAAAAAGTGTACGGGTACCACGTGGTCGAACCAATCATCCAACTCAGAAAGACGGGGATCAGAAAAGTGGCAAAAGCCCTGGGATTACCTGCAGCGATTTACTCGAGACCACCCTTCCCTGGCCCCGCTCTGGCGGCGCGCGTAATAGGCGAGGTAACACCCGAAAGGGTCGAGACCGTAAGGAAAGCCACGAGGATTGTAGAGGAAGAACTGGGCGGTACGCGCGCGTTCCAGTATCTTGCCATACTCCACAAAGATCGTGTCACGGGGATGCGGAACGGCAGAAGGGATTTCGGTCTTCAGGTCGAAGTGCGCTGCTGGGAGAGCAAGGACGCGTTGGTGGGAACACCCACGAGGCTCTCATTCGAGAAGCTTTTGACGCTGGGCGACAGGATCACCTCCGAGGTCCCCGGCGTGGTGAGCGTGACATACAATGTTACGAGGAAGCCGCCCTCTACGATAGAAGCTATCTGAGGAGCCCAGGAAGTGTGTAGCCCGTTCAGCCTTTAATAGACTTGACGAGGGTGCCCCGGACATCACCGAACAGGACGGCGTCTTTGATAACCCCTTCGACAGGAAACAAATCCTTTGAAAGCCATCCTTCAATGGTGCCTTCCTTGGAATGGGTGACCTCAGGGTCGAGCGTGAGTTTGATAAGATACTCCCTGTCCTGGTCGGCCTCGACCCTCTGTTCTTTTCTTATGCGCTCCTCGTCCTGCTTTGAGGCGATCTTCACCTCATAGCTGCCTGTCCCCTTCTTGGGGAAGGTGGGCACAGTGTAGGTTTTTCCCCGCTCGATGGCACCGTATACACCAAACCTGAAATTGTACGAGGCAGTAAGATAATCGTCGTACACTTTGCCTTCCGGGATGTCCTCCTCCACCGTCCTTATCTTACCGCTCTTCCTCGTGGTGTCGTGTCTCCATTTGCGTCTCTGGTAATCGAAGGTGTGGCTCCTTTTTCTGACGCTACCCCCCACTTTCGTGTACTCGTCCATCGAAACAGCCCGCAGCCGCCGTCCGGCATCGACCTCCTCCATTACCACGTGTATGGTGTCTGTCCGGTAGAGCGTTATCAGCCCGATCACGCCGAGTGTTTCCCCCTGGAGCGTGGCCTCGTAGCGCCCCTTTTGATTGCCCTGTTTGAAGGAGAGCTTCGCACTGGCAGCCCGTCTGAAGAACAAGAAGCTGATGTCGTACTCCAGCTGCTGATCCTTAAAGAATTGACCGATCGACGCTTTGGCCATGGTCTTTACCGAAGGCACCGGCTGTGCCGCTGCGCTTGTTGCGCGCCCAGCCACCAACCACACAAGAGGGAGCCCAACCAGCCATCTGAGGAAGAATCTCCGCGTAATCATGCGATTGGTATTCTACTACGCTCCATGACTTGCGTGCAAAAAGATACCTCGACTCAGTTCAGGCCGTAGTATCAGCCCACCCTTAATTTTGTATTGACCCCAAGGAGACAGAGTTCTTTCAGTCCTCTGGTGCCAATACCGATTCGGATTCAAGATGGACGACCCAGCCACCGGCTGGGTACCCCGGGCGACAGCCTCTGTCGTAGCCGGGAACCCGTGAGCAGTCCCATCTCCTGCATGGCCGAACAGTGCTACACGGGTGGCGGCAGGATCACGACGACGTACACCCACTAACGTGGGTACCCGGAGGGTATACGCTTGAAGGCGAATCGGTACTTGGGGATCAGGCGGCTGGCTTTGAGCGGCGCCGCTCTATGTCAGTGAGGATCTGCTTGCGGAGCCTGATCGATTGGGGTGTTATTTCGACCAGTTCATCATCGTTTATGTACGCGATGCACTCTTCCAGACTCATCTTTATGTGGGGAGTCAGTATAACCGCATCATCCGAACCTGCGGCGCGCATGTTCGTCAGTTTCTTGCCTTTTGCCGGGTTCACGACCAGGTCTGTTTCCCGCGAGTGTTCTCCGATAATCTGTCCTTCATACACCCGTTCGCCGGGCCCGAGAAAAAGGCGGCCGCGCTCCTGAAGGTTGAAAAGCGCATACGCGACGGTCGTACACTCATCCATGGCAACGAGAACACCCTTGGTTCTGTTCTTGATCTCGCCCGCGAACCGGTCAAACCCCGAGAACACATAGTTCATGACGCCCATGCCTCTCGTTTCGGTCAGGAACTCGGAGCGGAAACCGAGCAGACCCCTCGTCGGGATCTTATACCTGAGCCTGGCCATACCATTCTCCTGCCTCATGTCGAGAAGGAGGCCCCTCCTCGCACCGAGGTTCTCTATGACCCTGCCCATGTAATTCTCGTCAACGTCTATGGTCAACTCTTCGTAAGGCTCCAACCTTACGCCATCTTCATCCCGGTAAAGCACCTGCGGTCTCGTCACCTGGAACTCATAGCCCTCTCTCCGCATCTTCTCGATGAGGATCGAGAGATGCAACTCTCCCCTGCCCGACACCCTGAATCCTGGAGATTCTTCCAATTCCTCGACCAGGAGGGCCACATCGGAAAGTGTCTCACGCAAGAGCCTCTCCCTGAGATGTCTGGATGTAACAAAGCGGCCTTCTCGCCCGTAGAAAGGGGAGTCATTCGGCACGAAGTTCATTGCGACTGTTGGAGGGTCAATATCTATGCCCGGAAGAGGCAGAGGATTCAATGCATCCGTCAGGGTTTCGCCTATGGTAACTGATTCAACGCCAGCTACTGCAACGATCTCGCCCACGCTCGCCAGGTCCGTCTGCACTTTTTCAGCGCCTTTGAAACGGTAGATCTTGGTGATCCGCGCAGGATACGGTTCTCTTCCTTCCCGCGCAACCACTACTTCCCCATCGAGACTCAGTGCGCCCGATGAGATCTTTCCGATGGCGAGGCGGCCAAGAAATGGAGAATAATCAAGCGAGCTCACGAGCATCTGCAAAGGCTCTGCTGGATTGCCGGTCGGAGCAGGTACAGCCTCCGTAATCAGCTCAAAGAGAGGCTCCATAGTCCCTTCGCGAGCCGTGTGATCGAACGTGGCATACCCTTCCTTTGCAGACGCGTAGATGATGGGAAAATCGAGAATGTGGTCCGGCGCATCGAGCTTGACGAAGAGATCGAAGACTTCGTTCACCACCCAGTCGCAGCGCGCGGCAGGTTTATCTATCTTGTTTATCACCACGATCACGGGAAGCGCAAGGGCCAGCGCTTTCTTCAGGACAAAATACGTTTGCGGCATGGGCCCTTCGGCTGCATCCACGAGCAGAAGCGCTCCATCGGCCATCTTGAGCACCCGCTCGACCTGTCCTCCGAAGTCTGCGTGACCGGGCGTATCGATGATATTGATAAGAAAGTCCTTGTATCGGAAAGAACCGTTCTTCGACGCAATCGTGATACCGCGCTCACGCTCCAAATCCATCGAATCCATGAGTCGTTCTTCCACCACCTGGTTGTCGCGAAACATCCCGCTTTGCGCGAAAAGACGGTCAACCAGCGTCGTCTTGCCGTGATCGACGTGAGCTATGATCGCAATATTCCGTATGTTCTCCTGCTTCATCTCTTTCCTTG
>Ga0079037_100000263_pt1 | contig 22196 bp, 20 predicted proteins | sample Mud3Dept4metaG_FD_71479 | JGI IMG/M metagenome (GOLD analysis project Ga0079037, IMG submission 71479) | Freshwater wetland microbial communities from Ohio, USA, analyzing the effect of biotic and abiotic controls - Mud 3 Core 4 Depth 4 metaG | ecosystem: Environmental > Aquatic > Freshwater >... | reverse complement strand
TCGCGGGCCGCTTCGCGCGACGCGGCGGAGAGAAGCTCGTCGAAGAGGCCGTCGTCGGGCCTCGGAACGGGGACCGTCACGAGCGCCCCGGCGATACGTGGAGGCCGCGGAGGAGGATGGCCGGCGAGGAGCCTCCGACGGGGAGGGCGTCGCCCCCCTTGACGCAGATTCCGAGCCCCTCGGCCGGCCGGGAGACGGCGCCGCGCGCCGGATCGAGGTGGCGGAGCGCGGAGAGGAGTTCTCCCGCGAGGGCGAACCGGGCCACGGGCGCCCCGGGACGTCCCCGCCGGATCGCTTCGGCCGACTCGACGAGGAGGAGGAAGCGCCCCGACTCGGGCTCGAGGGTGCCGGCGGAGATCGCGTGGACCAGGAGGCCGCTGCCGCACCGGTCGGCCAGTTCCTCGAGGGTCGCCGTGCCGGGAGAGACGAACAGGTTCGACAGGCGGGGCCGCGGGGGACGGCGGTAGTCGGCCGCACGCCCGTGTCCGTTCGAATCGGCGCCGCCCGTCCGCCGGTCGGTCAGGAGGCCGACGACGCGCCCGTCCTCGATCAGCGGAACCCGCCGCGCGGGAGAACCCTCGTCGTCGTGGACGTAGCTGCCGGGCTGGTCCGGCGCCCCGGGGTCGTCCCAGACGAACAGGCCAGCCGGGGCGACCGCGGCGCGCGGCACGCGCGAGAGGACCGAGTGCCCGTTCCGTCCCTCGGCCTCGAGAGGATGGCCCACGACCTCGTGCCAGAAGACCGTGGCGGCGGCGGGGGAGAGGACGACGTCGACCTCCCCCCGGAGCGGGAGCGACGCGGCGACCGGGCGGACGGCCTCGCGGAGAGCGGCCGAGAAAGCGCCCGCGGCGTCCGGGAACGGAGCCGCGGACTGGAAGGCGAACGGCCGCGTCGCCTCGGCTCGCCGGACGGCTCCGGTGGCGACGAGCCGGGCCGACCGGCCGCACGCGAGGAAGCCCCGGGCCGTGATGACCGCGCGGGTCACGACCACATGCGAGACGGTCAGCGACAGGACGATGCCGCGCGGATCGGGGAGCGCGCGGGCGAGGGCCGACGCGATCGCCGCGGCCTGCTCGTCGGTCGGAGCCGGAAGGGCGGTCGGAGCGGCGGGCGGCGCCGGCCGGAGGCGCGGCTTCAGGAACGGAGAGCCGCCCGCGCGGCGCGAGGCATCGCGAACGACCTCGCGGAGGGCGTCGGCCCCGTCCCCCTCGCGGGCGAACAGGAGCGTCTCGGGATCATGGCGGATGCGGACGGCGGTCCCCCGCTCCTCGGCGACCGATGGCGCGAGAAGCCCCGCCTCGGAGGCGCTCCACGAGACCACGGTGCGGCGCTCCCGGAAGGCCTCCCCGTGGTCGCCCCGCCGGAGAAGCCCGGAGACGATCCGCACCGCGTCGTCGGCGTCCTCTGCGTGCTCCCGTTCGACGGCGTCCAAGGGGCCCGATTGTAGGGGGAGGATCGGATTCCGCTATCCTCCCGGGGGCATGGCTCTCTCCGATACGCGGATCCGGGCGCAGGCGGCCTTTGCGGCGCGGCGCCTCCTTTCGGAGGGGCTCGTCCGGGCGCCGGCGCCGGCCGAGCTCCGGCACGCGATCGAGACCGTCCTCCTTTTCGACCGTGACCGGGAGCGCCAGCTCGACGACGAGGTCAAGGCGATCCTCCAGAAGAACGCGTCGGCGATCCGCGGGCAGAACGTCGACTACGCCGAGATGTTCCGGAAAGCGAAACGGATGCTGGCGGAGAAGAAGAAGATCCCGCTCTAGGGGGGCGGAAGTGGCCACGATCGAAACCAAACTGGACCGACTCGCCGAGCTTCGCGCGGCCTCGCGCGCGGGGGGGGGCGCTGAACGACTGAAGAAGCAGCACGCGGCCGGAAAGCTCTCGGCCCGGGAACGGGTGGAGCTGCTCGGCGATCCCGGCTCGTTCGACGAGATCGACCCGTTCGTCGTTCATCACTGCCGGGACTTCGGGATGGGCTCCCCCGCGAACCTGATCCCCGGGGACGGCGTCGTGGCGGGGGTCGTCCGCGTCGAGGGACGTCCCGTCTACGTCTTCGCGCAGGACTTCACCGTCTTCGGCGGGTCGCTCTCGGAGACGAACGCCGCGAAGATCTGCAAGATCATGGACCTGGCGATGAAGATCGGCGCGCCGGTCGTCGGGCTGAACGACTCGGGGGGCGCGCGGATCCAGGAGGGGGTCGGCTCGCTCGCCGGCTACGCCGACATCTTCCTCCGGAACACCCTCGCCTCCGGCGTCGTCCCCCAGATCTCCGCGGTCCTCGGCCCCTGCGCCGGGGGGGCGGTCTACTCGCCCGCCATCACGGACTTCATCCTGATGGTCCGGGGGACGAGTTCGATGTTCGTCACCGGGCCCGACGTCATCAAGACGGTGACCCACGAGGACGTCACGAAGGAGGAGCTGGGGGGGGCCGACACGCACGCGGGGACCTCCGGGGTCGCCCACCTCGTCGCCGACTCGGACGCCGACTGCCTCCTGAAGATCCGGAAGCTCCTCTCCTTCCTCCCGCTGAACAACCGCGAGGATCCGCCGCGGCGGCCCGCCTCCGACCCCGTCGACCGCGAGATCCCCGAGCTGGACCGCTTCATTCCCGACTCCCCCAACCAGCCTTACGACATGACCCTCCTGATCCGGCGGGTCGTGGACGACGGCGAGTTCTTCGAGATCCACGCCGACTGGGCGCGGAACCTCGTCGTCGGCTTCGCGCGGCTCGGCGGGCGGCCCGTGGGAGTCGTCGCGAACCAGCCGGACCACCTCGCCGGGGTCCTCGACATCGACGCCTCGGTCAAGGGAGCCCGGTTCGTCCGCTTCTGCGACGCCTTCAACGTCCCGCTCGTCGTCTTCGAGGACGTTCCGGGGTTCCTCCCGGGGACGAAGCAGGAGTTCGGCGGCATCATCCGCCACGGCGCGAAGCTCCTCTTCGCCTTCGCCGAGGCCACCGTCCCGAAGCTGACCGTCATCACGCGGAAGGCCTACGGGGGCGCCTACTGCGTCATGGCGTCGAAGCACATCCGGACCGACTTCAACGTCGCCTTCCCGACGGCCGAGATCGCCGTGATGGGGCCGGAGGGCGCGGTGAACATCCTCTACGGGAAGGAGATCGCCGGCGCGCCCGACCCGGTCGAGCTGCGGCGCGAGAAGGTCGAGGAGTACCAGGAGACCTTCGCGAACCCCTTCGTGGCGGCCCGGAAGGGCTACGTCGACGACGTCATCGAGCCGCGCTCCGTCCGGAGGCGCCTCATCCGGGCGCTCGACCTCCTGGGAAACAAGCGCGACACGATGCCACCCAAGAAGCACGGAAACATTCCGCTGTGACCCCTCTCCGCCTCCTGATCGCCAATCGGGGCGAGATCGCGATCCGGATCATCCGGGCCTGCCGGGATCTCGGCATCTCGCCGGTGGCCGTCTACTCCGACACGGACCGCTCGTCTCTCCACGTCCGTCTCGCCGACGCCGCGGTCCACATCGGGCCCGCACCGGCGCGCGAGTCGTACCTCGTCGCGGAGAAGCTGATCGCCGCCGCGAAGAAGACGGGCGCCACCCTCGTCCACCCGGGCTACGGCTTCCTCGCGGAGAACGCCGGGTTCGCGCAGGCGGTCCTCGACGCCGGGCTCGTCTGGGTCGGCCCCACTCCGGCGTCGATCTCGGCCATGGGCTCCAAGACCGCGTCGCGGGCGAAGGTGATGGCCGCCGGCGTGCCGGTGGTCCCGGGGATGACGACGCCGGCCCGGGACGCCGGCGAGATCGCGGCCTTCGGCGAGAAGAACGGCTTTCCGATCCTCCTGAAGGCGGCGGCCGGAGGGGGCGGGAAGGGGATGCGCGTCGTCCGGAGCGCGGCCGAGGTGCCGGCGGCCTTCGCGCGGGCCCAGAGCGAGGCGACGTCGTACTTCGCCAACCCGGAGGTCTACGCGGAGCTGTTCGTCGAGAACCCGCGCCACATCGAGATCCAGGTCCTCGGGGACCGGACCGGGAAGGTCCTCGCGCTCGGGGAGCGCGAATGCTCGCTCCAGCGGCGCCACCAGAAGGTCCTCGAGGAGTGCCCCTCCGCGGCCGTCACGCCGGAGCTGCGGGCCCGGATGGAGGCCGTTGCCGTCGCGGCGGCCAAGGCCGTGGACTACGTCTCGGCCGGGACGGTCGAGTTCCTCCTGGCGCCCGACGGCCGCTTCTTCTTCCTCGAGATGAACACCCGGATCCAGGTCGAGCACCCGGTGACCGAGGTCGTCTACGGCGTGGACCTCGTGACCGAGATGATCCGGATCGCGCGCGGCGAGCCGATGTCGATCGCGAAGCGCCCCGAGCCGAGGGGCCACGCCCTCCAGTGCCGGATCTACGCCGAGGACCCCGCCCGGAACTTCGCCCCCTCCCCCGGGAAGATCCGGCGCCTCCGGCGCCCGCAGGGGCCGGGGATCCGAGTCGACTCCGGAATCGAGGAGGGAGATGTCGTCCCGCTCGACTACGACCCGATGCTCGCCAAGTTCGTCATCTGGGGCCGCGACCGGGACGAGGCGATCCGCCGCGCCCGGCGGGCTCTCGCCGAGGCGCGTGTCGAAGGGATCGAGACCTCGATCCCGTTCTTCCTCGCGATGCTGGACGACCCGGACTTCCTCGCCAATCGGGTCTCGACGCAGTTCCTCGACGGCTGGACCTACCGCCCCGCAGCCGAAACGGCCGAGCAGCGGAGCGCCGCCTTCGTCGCGGCGGCGCTCGACGCGGTGGAAGCGGCCCGGGTCTCGCGGGGCGCCCCGTCCGGGCCGGCGGGGGGCGGCGTCTCGGCATGGCGGACGGCCCGACCGACCTTCGGGGTGCGGGAATGAAGTTCCGGGCGCGGCTCTCCGGCGACGGGAAGGACGGCGAGGTCGCCCTCGAGGTGGCCGCCTCCGCCCCGCACTTCCGCGTCTCGCTGGGCGGCGAGATCCTCTCGGGAGACGCCGTCTCCCTCCGCCCCGGGGTCTGGTCGCTCGTCTTCGACGGCGGGCGCCAGATCGAGGTGAGCCTCGAGAAGGGCGCCGACGGAGCGCTCCTGGCCCGGTTCGGAAACGCCCGGGCGTCGTTCGAGATGGAGGACGAGCTCTCGGCTCTCGCGACGGCCTCGGGTGGCCGCGGGGCGTCGAAGAAGGGAAACGTCGTGACGGCGGCCATGCCGGGGCGCGTCCTGCGCGTTTCGGTGGCACCGGGGGAGGCCGTTCCGGCCGGGCACCCGCTCCTCGTCCTCGAGGCGATGAAGATGGAGAACGAGGTCAAGTGCCCGCGCGACGGCGTCGTCGAGGCGATCGCCGTGACGCCCGGCCAGGCCGTGAGCGCCGGAGAGGTCCTGGTCCGCCTTCGCGCGGATGGCTGACGCGGCGGGCATAATCCCCCCCCGTCACGGCTTCGATCGGAGGATGCGCGCGGTGAACAAGATCATTCGGACGGCCACGACCCTGGCGCCGCTCGCGGCGCTCGTCTTCGCGTCGGCCCTCGCGGCCCAGGATCCCCCGAAGGGACGGGAGGCCGCTCCGGCCCCGAAGGCGGCGGCGCTCGACGGCTGGTTCGAGAGCTTCTTCGGCTGGGGTGCGGGCGAGCTGAAGGTCGAAGAGGTCCCCCAGATCCGGGTTCCGGGCTACCGGGGATACCGGGCCGTGAAGAACTACGCGGCGGAGCCGAAGTCCTCCGACCAGATCTACGCGGCCCTCGAGGAGGGGGGAAAGGGAATCCTGGTCGGCGAGGTCCTCCCGGACGAGGCGCGGGCGAAGGCGCCCGCCCCGGTCCGCGGCGACGCCGACCTCGCCGGATTCCGGGAGCTTCTGAAGCGCTTCCTTCCCGGCAACCCGCGCCTGACGCTCGACCCGTCGCTCGACCGGAAGGGATGGAAGGGAATCCAGGTCTGGCGGAACACCGGCTACGGGGAGTACCCCGTGATCGCCTACGTCTCCGCGCACGACGGCTCCCTCCTCTTCATCGGACACTTCTGGGACCGGACGCGGAGCGTCGCCGAGCAGCGGCGCGAGGCGATCCGGCTCGCCGATACCCCCGCCGTCGGGCCGGCGGACGCGCGCGTGACGGTCGTCGAGTACTCCGACATGCAGTGTCCCTCCTGCAAGAAGCGGACGCTGGACTGGGATGCTCTGCAGGCGAAGCTCGCGGGAGAGCTGAAGATCCGGCGCTACCTCAAGAGCTTCCCGCTGACGGACAACCACCCGTGGGCCTTCCGAGCGGCGTCGGCCGGACGCTGCTTCTTCGAGCGGACCCCGGAGCTCTACTTCCGCTTCAAGTCGAACGTCTACGCCCGCCAGGACGAGCTGAACGTGGCCGCCGTGGACGCGTTTGCCTTCGCCTTCGCCGGCGACCAGGGGATCTCGGACGCCTCCTTCAAGGGGTGCTACCTGCAGCCCCGGACGAACGAGAAGATCCTCGCCGATCTGACCGAGGGGTGGAACGTCCGGGTCCGCTCCACGCCGACCTACTTCATCGACGGCGTGGCGATCACCTGGCACTCGGAGAACGTGATGGAGGAGTTCCTCCGGAAGACCTACCTCGGCGGGCGGGGTCTCCCCCTGCCGGCGGCGAAGGCGCCGGCCACGAAGTAGACCGCCTCACTGGACGAGGAACGGGATCTGGACCGTCGTCCAGGTCCGGACCTTCTTTCCGTCCTTGACCGCCGGGTTCCACGTCCATTTCTCGACGGCGGCCTTCGAGCTCTCCGCGAGGCCCATCTTCGGAGACGTGTCGCGGAGGATCTCGACCTCCTCGACCCGCCCCTTCTCGTTCACGAGGACCCGGAGGACGACCGTCCCTCCGATCCTCCGCGAGCGGGCGAGCGCCGTCACTTCCGGCTTCACGGTCGAGACGACCGTCGGTTCGCTGTCGACCTCCTGGATCGGAACGAGGTCTCCCTCCTTCACGGTGGGAAGGGCGGCCGCCTTCGCGGCGGCGGCGGCCTCGTCGGCCCGCTTGCGCGCCTCCTGCGCCTCCCTGGCGAGCCGGAGCGCCTCGTCGCGGTCGTTCCGCTCCCGCGCCGCCCGCGCGGCCTCCTCGGCTTCCGTCGCCCTGCGCGCCTCCTCGGCGGCCCGATCCATCTCCGTCTGAAGCCTCCTGTTCTCGCGCGCCTGCCCGGCCTGACGCTCCTTCTCCCGCCGGCGCAGCTCCTCCTGGAGCCGGGCCTGAACGGCGGCCTGGAAGAGGGGATCGTCCTTTCCGGCCACGATCGGTGTCGGCGTGGCGGGCGGAGCTGTCGGAAGGGGGGTCGGGGCCGGCGTCGGAGCGGGCGGAGCCGCGCCGCCGCGGAGCCGGTAGGCGAGAAACCCGCCGGCCGAAAGGACGACGACCGCGGCGGCGACGACGGCCCAGAGCGGGACGCCGCCGAGCGGGCTCTTCTTCGGGGGCGGGGAGACCGTTCGGGCGGGAGGGGGCGGGGGCGGACGCCTCAGTGCAGGGGTCGGGCGGGTCGCTCCGGAATCCTCCACGCTTCGGGCCGGGGGCGCTGGAGGACCGGGGGCCGGCGCGGAGGGCGGCGGGACGGCGGGTCGCCCGGGGCTCGAAGCGGGCCTCGGCATCCCGAGCCTCTCCTCGCTCTCCCGTTCCCGCTTCTCGGCCTGGATCGCCCGCTCGAACTGCTGCTGCATGAAGAAGGCGAGATTGAAGGTCGAGGCGGGGAACGGGCCGTCGTAGAGGAGCTCCCCGACGGCGGTCCGGAAGGTCGAAAGATCGCGCTCGCGCCGCGCCGGATCGGAGGCGAGGCCGCGCCCGAGGAGATTCCGGATCCCCTCGGGAAGGGGCGCGCCGCTGTCGGCCAGAGTCGCCGCGTCGAGAGCCTCCGCGGCGCCCGCCGCGGGGGGCCGGCCCGTGACGGCCTCGAAGAGAATCGCGGAAGCGGAGTAGACATCGCCGGCGGCCGTCGGACGGCCCGACTCGAGGACCTCCGGGGCGATGTACGGGGCAAAGGGGGGCCGCGCCTTCGGGAACTGGAGCGCGGGGAGAAGGCCGCTTCCGAGGCCGAAGCCGTAGGCGCGCACCTCGCCGTCGTACGAGACGTGGACGAAGGAGGGGACGAGGAAACCGTGCGCCGCACCCGTCAGGAGCTGCAGGGGACGCGCTGCCTCGAGCGCCGCGAGAATCCTCTCGATGACGAGGAGGGCGGGCCCCGGCGACAGTCCGGCGCCGCTCGCGCGCGGCTGGAGGAGGACGTCGAGTGTCTGACCGGGATGGTCCTCGACGCCGGCGAAAGGGACGTCGTCCACGGCGCCGAGGACGGCGCCCGTCGCGACGGACGGACCCCGGACCGCGTCGAGGACGTCGACGGTGACCTCCATCGCGCGGAGGAGCGCCGGCCGGTCGACCGGCGCCCCGTCGAAGACGCGAAGGTGGACGAAGGGGTGGAGGCGCGGCTGCCCGAGCGTCCCGGCGCGGTAGGTCGTGCCGAGAGGATCGGCTCCGGTGGTCCGGAGGAGAAGGTACGGCCCGAACGGCCGGATCGACGGCGCCGAGGTGCTCATGGAGGGGTCGCTCTCCTATTCTAGCGTCCGCTCCGACCGGACTCGCGCTGCACGCGCCTCGACTCGAGGTAGCGGGCGACGTTCCGGCCGTGTTCGTCGAAGCTCGACGAGAACTGGTGGGAGCCGTCTCCCGCCGCTACGAAGAAGAGGTAGTCGGCGTCGGCCGGAGAGACGGCCGCCTCCAGCGACGCGAGGCCCGGGCTCGCGATCGGGCCGGGGGGAAGGCCGGTCCGGGAATAGGTGTTGTAGGGATCGTCCACGCCGAGCTGGGAACGGGGAAGGTTGCCGCGCCACTCGCCCCGGCGTTTCAAAGCGTAGATGGTCGTCGGATCCGCCTGGAGGAGCATGCCCCGCCGGAGCCGGTTGTGGTAGACGGCCGAGACGAGCGGGCGCTCCTCGGGAATGGAGGTCTCCTTCTCGACGAGTGAGGCGAGCGTGACGGCGGCGAGGAGAGAGAGCCCCTTCTCGCTCGCCCGCTCCTCGTAGCGGGGCGGGAGCCTCCGGGCGAACTGGCGCGTCATGGCCGTGACGATCTCGCGCGCCGACATGGAGCGGGTCACCGTGTAGGTGTCCGGAAAGAGGAATCCCTCGAGGGAGGGGGCGCCGGGAGGCGTCCCCTCCAGCTCGGCGGGGCGCCCGAAGAGGAACTGGTAGTCGGCGGGGAAGCCGAACCCCTGCGACGTGAAGATGGCGAACGTCTCCTCCGCCGTGAACCCCTCCGGGACCGTGATCCGGTAGGTGACGACGTCCCCCGCGACGATGGAGAGGATCACCTGCTCGGGGGTCCGCTCGCCCGAGAAGCGGTACTCGCCGGCCTTCAGCGTCTTGCCAGAGTGGAGGAGCCGGAGGGCGACGAGGCCGAGGCGCCAGTCCCGGAGGACCCCCTCCCGCTCGAGCGACGAGAGGATCGTGACGGTCGGGGTCCGCGGGACGATGTTCAGGACGACGGCGTCCCCCGTGTATCCCTTGAAGGGCATCTTCACGGCGACGAAGACGAGGCCGGCGAAGGCGGCGGCCACGACGAGGATCGCGACGACCGCCCAGACGAGGATCGGGTAGAAGTGGCGCTTCCGGTCCTGAGCGGTGCGAAGCACGGGTTCGTCCCCTCCGTCTACCGGGCGCCCCGCGCCGCGAGATAGTCGCGCAGGAGGACGGCGGCGGCCTCGGCGTCCCGGGCGCCGCGCCGCCTTCTCCCGCGGGTCCCGGCCTCGTCGAGCGCCGCGTCGGCCGCGCGGGAGGTGAGGGCCTCGCCGTGGAGGTCGACCGGAAGCCCGGACGCCTCCGCAAGCCGGCGAGCGAAGTTCCGCGCCCGCCGGGCCAGGAGCGTTTCGGCGCCGCCGGTCCGGACGGGATGTCCGACGACGAGGCGCCCGACGCCGCGCTCCCGGGCGGCAGCGGTCACGGCGGCGGCGGCGTCCGCGTCGCTCGTCCGGGAGAGGGCCCCGACCGGGACGACGACTTCGCCCCCCTCGTCCGAGACCGCGAGTCCGATCCGCTTCTCCCCGAAGTCGACCGCGAGGAGGCGCATGGGGAAATCGTATCAGTCGCCCTGCCGGAGGCCGCGCGCGGCGTAAGCGCTGCGGATACAATGCCGCACCACGCCCGCCCGCTGCCGTCGGGCGGGGCCTCGAACGGAGGATCCCCTCTCATGAGCGAAGCCCTCATCCTCTCCGCGGCCCGGACGCCGATCGGGTCGTTTCTCGGGACGCTCTCCCCCCTCTCCGCCCCCCAGCTCGGTGCGATCGCCATCAAGGCGGCCCTCGAGAAGGCCGCCCTCGCGGCGGCCGAGGTCGAGCACGTCTGGATGGGGAACGTGCTGCAGGCCGGGATCGGCCAGGCGCCCGCGCGCCAGGCGGCCCTCGGCGCCGGCCTTCCGAAGGGGACCGGCTGCATCACCGTCCACAAGGTCTGCGGATCCGGGCTCAGGTCGGTCATGGACGGCGCGAACGCTCTCCGGACCGGCGAGTTCTCCGTGGTCGTCGCCGGCGGGATGGAGTCGATGTCGAACACTCCCTACCTGCTCGCGAAGGGTCGCACCGGCTTCCGGATGGGGCACACGCAGCTCCTCGACTCGATGATCTCGGACGGCCTCTGGGACCCCTACAAGAACGTCCACATGGGGAACTGCGCCGAGATCTGCGCGGCGAAGTACGCGTTCTCGCGTGAGGCGCAGGACGCCTACGCCCTCGAGAGCTACAAGCGGGCGCGCCGCGCGAACGAGGCGGGCGACTTCAACGCCGAGTTCGCTCCCGTGACGGTCGAGGGGAAGAAGGGGTCCGCCGTCGTCGACCACGACGAGGAGCCCTTCGCGACGCCGCTCGAGAAGCTGGAGAAGATGGGGTCGCTCAAGCCCGCGTTCCAGAAGGACGGGACCGTGACCGCCGCGAACGCCTCGAAGATCAACGACGGCGCCGCGGCCCTCGTCCTCGCGACCGAGGAGGCCGCGGAGGCCCGCAAGGTCCGGCCGATCGCCCGGATCGTGGCGCAGGCCTCGCATGCGCAGGAGCCGGAGTGGTTCACGACGGCGCCCGTGGCCGCGGCGCGCAAGGCGGCCGATCGCGCCGGGCTGTCGCTCGGCGAGATCGACCTCTTCGAAGTGAACGAGGCGTTCGCCGTCGTCGCGATGGCCTTCATCAAGGACCTCGACCTCGACCCGAACCGGGTGAACGTGAACGGCGGCGCCGTGGCGCTCGGCCACCCGATCGGCGCCTCCGGAGCCCGGATCCTGACGACACTCGTCCACGCCCTCCGGGCGCGGAAGAAGAAGTACGGCCTCGCGTCGATCTGCATCGGGGGCGGCGAAGCGGTCGCCGTCGTCGTGGAAGCGCTCTAGCCGCGGGCGCCGGGGAAGCGGGACCGGAGGGCGCCGCGCGTCCTCCGGGGGAGGCGACATGATCGACAAGGTGGTGAAGGGGGCGACTCCTCGCGAGGCCGCGGCGGCGGCCGTGGCCGACATCCCGTCGGGGGCGACGCTCATCGTCGGAGGCTTCGGCCTCTGCGGCATCCCGGAGAACCTCATCCTGGCCCTCGCCGGGCGGGACGTGCGGGACCTCGCCTGCGTCTCGAACAACTGCGGCGTCGACGACTGGGGGCTCGGGATCCTCCTCGGGAAGCGGATGATCCGGAAGATGGTCTCCTCGTACGTCGGCGAGAACGCCGAGTTCGAGAGGCAGTTCCTCGCGAAGGAGCTCGAGCTGGAGTTCTGCCCGCAGGGGACGCTGGCCGAGCGGATGCGCGCCGGAGGCGCCGGGATCGCCGGCTTCTACACGCCGACGGGGGTCGGGACCGTGGTGGCCGAGGGGAAGGAGACGCGCGCGTTCGACGGGCGCGAATACGTCCTCGAGCGGGGCCTGACGGGCGATTTCGCTCTCGTCGCCGCGTGGAAGGGGGACCGGCTCGGCAACCTCGTCTACCGGAAGACGGCCCGGAACTTCAACCCGATGGCGGCCACCGCCGGGCGGATCACGATCGCCGAGGTCGAGGAGCTCGTCCCCGCGGGCGGGCTCGACCCCGACGAGATCGACACGCCCGGCATCTACGTCCACCGCGTCGTCGTCGCCCCCCGCGTCAAGCGGATCGAGCGCCGGACGCTCCGCAAAGGGTGAGGCCATGCCGAAGCTGGACCGCGACGGGATCGTGAAGCGCGCCGCGCAGGAGCTGCGCGACGGGATGTACGTGAACCTCGGCATCGGCATGCCGACGCTCGTCTCCAATTTCATCCCCGCGGGGATGGACGTGATCCTCCAGTCGGAGAACGGCATCCTCGGGATGGGGCCGTACCCGGCCGAGGCCGAGGTCGACGCCGACCTGATCAACGCCGGGAAGGAGACCGTGACGGTCGTCCCCGGGGCGTCGTTCTTCTCCTCGGCCGAGTCGTTCGCGATGATCCGCGGAGGGCACGTCGACCTCTGCATCCTCGGCGCGATGCAGGTCGACGCGGAGGGGTCCCTCGCGAACTGGATGATCCCGGGACGCCTCGTGAAGGGGATGGGAGGCGCGATGGACCTCGTCGCCTCGGCGCGCCGGGTCGTCGTGACGATGGAGCACGTGGCGAAGTCGGGCGAGAAGAAGATCCTGACGCGCTGCACGCTGCCGCTGACGGGGCGGAGCTGCGTCCACCGGATCATCACGGACCTCGCCGTGATCGACGTGAAGCCCGGCGGCGGCCTCCTCCTCGTCGAGCGGGCGCCCGGAGTCTCCGTCGAGGAGATCCGCACGGCCACGGAGCCGTCGCTCGGGGTCCCGGGCGACGTTCCGGAGATGCGCCTCTGACCGGGCGGGCCGGCTGCCGCGCTGTACTCCTCTGCCTCGCGGCGTCGGCCCTGCCGCTCGCGGCCCAGTCCTCGTTCGAGACCGATCCTTTCGCCGCCCGCTTCCGCGAGCGGGCCAACTTCGACCTGAAGTTCCGCCCTCCGGAGAAAGGGGGCGAGTTCCGGGTCGTCGTCCCCCCGGGGGAGCCCGGCGGACCCCCCGGGCGCCAGAGCTTCACCGGCGACTCGACCTGGGAGGCCGAGGCCCCGCCGGGGAAGCGGGTCACGGTCGAGTACCAGGACATCAAGCTGGCGGCGCGGAAGGTCCGCGCCGACACGGCGAAGAAGACGGTCATCGCCGAGGGGGACGTCACCCTCGAGCAGGGCGGGTCGCGCCTCCGCGGTGAGCGGCTCGACCTCGACCTCGCCGAAAAGGTCGGGGTCGTCACGAACGGGTCGGCCGACTTCGAAGGGGGCGTCCACCTCAAGGGCGCTCTCCTGTCGAAGGTGGGCCCTCGCAGCTACACCCTGACCGACGGACGGATCACCGCGTGCGAGGGGGAGAAGCCGGCCTGGGAGTTCCGGATGACCCGCGGGCGCTTCACGCTTGAGGAGTACGCGCACCTGTCGGGGGCGACCTTCCGGCTGGGCGGCGTCCCGCTGCTCTACACCCCCTACCTTCTCTGGCCCGCCCTGCGCGAGCGCGCCTCCGGCTTCCTGATTCCGGGGCTCGGCTACAACTCGAACCGGGGGGGCTATCTCGGCCTCTCGTACTACTGGGTCCTCTCGCGCTCCTCGGACGCGACCTTCTCCGCGGACCTCTACACGAAGGGGTGGTACGGGTTCGGCAGCGAGCTTCGCCTCCGCCCCTCGGAGGGAACGCGCGCGGCCGGCATCGTCTACGTCGTCCGGGACCCCGGAACCTCGCTGTGGCAGTGGAAGACGGCGGGGACCATCGTGAGCGACGACCTCGGGCCGCGTCTCCGCGCCGTCGTGAACTGGCTCGAGTACTCCGACCTCAACTTCTTCCAGGGCTTCGAGCGGGACTTCAACCTCGCCTCCACGCGGAGCGTCGGCTCGCAGGGCTTCGTGACCTGGAACCCCGATCCCTTCTCGCTCAACCTGCGCGTCGGCCGCGAGGAGGCGCTCCTCGGCTCGACGACCGTCACGACCCGCCGCGAGCCGGTCCTCGAGGCCCAGCTCCGGCCGGTTCCCCTCTTCGACGAGAGGGTGTTCGTCGAGGCGACGGGACAGGCAGGGCTCCTCGCCGCCGACCGCGGGCCGGGGCAGCCGTCGGGCACCTACGGGCGGTTCGACCTCTTCCCGCGGGTCTCGGTCCCCTTTCCCGTCGCTCCCTGGCTCTCGGTTCAGGCGACCGGAGGCGTCCGCATGACGTCGTACGGCAAGTCGCTCGACACGACCGGGACGGCTCTGATCGACGAGCGGTACGACCGGATCTACGGCCTCGCGGCGGTGGAGCTGACGGGGCCGTCGTTCTCGCGCCTCTTCGACGTCGACTGGGGCTCGATCAAGCGGCTCAAGCACGTGATCGAACCGCGGCTCGACTACGACTGGCAGAGCGACCCCGGCGACCTCGACCGGACCCCGCTCTTCGACGAGATCGACGCCGTCCAGAACTTTCACACCCTCCGGTACGCCCTGGTCCAGCGCCTCCTCGGGAAGGGGGCCCAGGGGAGCGCCCGCGAGCTTGCGTCCCTCGAAGTCGCCCAGACCTACTTCTTCCGGCTTCCGGGCGAGGGGACGTCCGCGGGCGCGGGCCCTCTCGCGGAGCACGTCGGACCCGTCGACGCCACCCTCCGGGTCGTGGCCGGAGCGGGCGTCAACCTGGACGCACGGGCCTCGTGGAACGTCCACGCGAACCAGCTCGTCGGGTCGAGCCTGACGGCGAACTGGATCCGCGGCGGCACCGCTCTCGCGATCTCGCTCTTCCAGAGCAACCCCGTCCTCCCCGAGCCCCCGCCGGGCGTGGAGTTCCCCTCCGCCAAGTCGACGCAGCTCCGCTTCTTCGGCGGCGCTCCCGTCGTCCCCCGCCTCCTCCGGCTCGACCTTTCGGCAAACTACGACGTGACGAAGGGGAAGATGCTCGAATCGAGGTGGCTGCTGACCTACGAGGGGTCCTGCTACAAGGTCCTCGTCGAGTACCGGGACCTCCGGATCGGCAGCGTCCCGTCGCGCGATTTCCGGGTCGCTCTGAATCTCCGGAACATCGGGAGCTTCCTCGACTTCACGGGGAGCCTGTCCCGGTGACCGTCTTCATGCGCGAATGGAGGCAGGAGGCGGTTCACGCCGGGTCCGGCCTCTTCGCGTTCCTGCTCTGTTCCTGAGGCGGCCGCCGGCGGCTTTCGCCGAAGCGCGACTTGACGCCGGGGCGCGCGCGGGTTCTCATGGCCCCGTGAGGCCCGAGCCGAACCGCTTCCCCCCGACGGTCGACCTGCCGTCGCAGACGGTCCGTTGGGACGGGCTCGTCGTGTCGATCGACGCGACGACGCTGAACGCCATCGCGAAGAAGGCGATCCGGAACGTCTCGAGGATCGACGAGCTTCTCGTCGAGCCGGAGAACGGGCGCCTCGGCCTGACCGTCCGGGTCCGGACGGGAATCCGGATCCTCTTCCGGACCCATCTCGAGTCGCTTCGCTTCAAGGACGGCTACCTCGGATTCGCGATCGCCGATCTGACCGTCTTCGGCTTCCTCCCGGTTCCGAACTGGGTGGTCCGGATGATCGTCGACCGCCAGCCGGAAGGACGGGTCTTTTTCTACCCGAAGGAGCGGATCGTCGTGATCGGCCTCGGAACGTTCCTGCCGCCCGAGCTCTCGGTCCACGTCCGCGAGGTCGTCTGCGAGAGCGGCGAGATGCGCTTCGTCTTCGGGCCGTGCCAGTACCGTCTCGACCGCTTCATCGAGGAGCTGGGGCGCGACCCGTTCAGCGAGGAGTGATCCTCACTCGATCCAGACGCGGACGTGAGCGTCCTTCGCCTGGACGTCGAGGAGCTCTCCGCGGTCGAGGTTCCGGAGCTCGGAGAGGATCGTCTCGACGTCGAGGCTCTTCTCGTGGGCGGCGATCGCCTCGAGGAGCTTGAGGGGGATCCGCAGGGTCACGGCCTCGTCGGGACAGCTCTCCTTCGTCTGGACGATCGTCAGGAAGCCCCCTTCCTTCCGGATCCGGACCTCGTCGAAGTCCCGCTTCCGGACCACCTCGCCCCCTTCCGGCTTCTCCTGAAGCTCCTTCCAGATCGCCCCGACCTCGTCGGCCTCGACCGGTTCGGTGAAGCGGAGATCCAGCTCGCGGTGGAGGCGCCCGAGGCTGGCGAATCGGAGGCCGCCCCGGATGAAGCCGTACGGGACGGAGAACGACAGGCGCTCCGGACGGCCGTGGCCGCTCGTCCGGTCCTCGACGGTCATCCGGAGGAACCGGGGTCCGTGGAGGCTCCCGACGACGCGGCCGGGCGACACGAGGGCGTAGGCGAAGAGAAAGAGGACGAAGAAAAAGAGGGCGTTGACGGCAGACCGGAGCTCTCGCATCGCGTCTCTCCTTCCGGAGTAAACGGAGCCCGGACGGAAAAGTTCCGGGTTCAGCCGCCGCTCAGGTCCGTGGTCGAGGCCTGCCGGAGCTGCTCGATCCGGTTCCGGACCGAGGGGGAGGACCAGTCGACGGCCCCGACGAACTTCTCGAGGACCTTGCCGGAGGGGGAGAGGACGTAGGTCTCGGGGAACTTGTCCGTGCCGAAGGCCAAGGCGGTCTTCTTCTCCGGGTCGAGGGCGAGGGGGACGCCCCCGGCTCCCACCTTCGCGATCCAGCCCTCCACGGTCTTCCAGTCTCCGTCCACGGAGACGGCGAGGAGGTCGAGGCCGGGGCGCGAACCGAACTCCTTCCAGAACTTGAGGAGGCCCGGGAACTCCTCGACGCACGGGGCGCACCACGTGGCCCAGAAGTGGACGATCAGGAGGCGCTCCGGCGGCGCGGCAAGGTCGAGCGTGGCGCCCCCCGGCAGGGAGACGGGGCGCGGCGCGGCGGCCGCAGGCGCCTTCGGCAGGGCCCGGATCGTCTGGGGCTCGCGGAGGGCGTCCTTCACGAGGACGCCAAGGACGACGGCGCCGAGGACGGCGGCGGCGAGGGAGAGGAGGCTCTTCCGGTCGATCATGTCGTCATCACTTTCTCACGGGCCGTCCGGCGGGGCGGCCCGATCCGCTCGCGGCAGACGGGGGCCACGGCGCAGCGCTCGCAGTGACGGCGCGCCGGGGATCCGGTGCACTCGGCGAGGATCCCGAGCCGGGAGAGAGCCCAGTCGTAGCCGACGGGGTCCTCCGGATCGAGGAGGCGGAGGGCGGCGGTCGCCTCGCGCGAGGCCGCGAGATCGGCCGACCGTCTCCGCGTCAGACCCAGGTAGCGGGAGATCCGGTGGACGTGCGTGTCCATCGGAAGGAGGAGGCGCGCGGGCGAGAAGCGCCCGCCCGTCCAGAGGCCGAGGTCGAAGCCATCCCTCCGGACCATCCAGCGGAGGAAGAGGTGCTGGCGCTTGCAGGCGGAGCCCGAGGACGGAGAGGGGAGGAGGAAACGAAGCCCGCGTGAGAGGGGGGCGCGGCTTGAGGAGAGCCCCCGGAGAATTCTCAGAAAGGAAGAAAGGGCCGGAACGAAGTCGTCATCGGCGGTGCCGACGGCTTCGCCGGAGCGATCTTCGCCCTCCGGGGAATTCCCCTCTTCATCTCCCTTCGCGAAGAGGGCGCCGAGCGAACCGTGCGCGCGGCGCGCTCTCTTCACCGTTCGAAGAAACTCTTCAACGTCCTTGCCGGTGACCCACCGGTGGACGAAGCGCCCGAGCCCGGCGATCGGGCCACCGTTCCACGCGTCGAGGAACGCTGCGGGGTGCGGCCCGAGGGGGGAGAGGAGGCGCTCGAGAGACGCGTGGATCGACGCCACCCGGCCGAAGGCGAGCGAGGACGAGAGGAACGCGACGACCTCCCGGTCCGCCGGATCGGCGTACCGGTGCGGGAAGGCGAGGGGGTCGGAGTCGAGCCGTCGCCCCCGCCACTCGGCCCGGAGGGCCTCGAGGCGCTCCCGGAGGGCCGAGAGGTCGGATACGCGCTTTGCACGGGCGCCCATCGGGAGCGATACGCTAGCATCCTCTCGACGTGAGACCGTCTCCGGCCGCCGGCGGCGCGAACGAGGCCGAGAAGCCGCGGAGCGCCAAGACGATTCTCGTCGGGGTGTTCGGCCGGGTGACGGACCGGGCCACCGCCGAGGATCACCTCGACGAGCTGGAGCGGCTCGTCGACACGGCCGGCGGAAAGGTCGTCGCCCGGGCCCTCCAGGAGCGGAAAGCCCCCGACCCGGCGACCTTCGTCGGGAAGGGGAAGCTGGAGGAGATCGCCGAGCTGGCCCGGAACCTCGGAGCGGGCTGGACGGTCTTCGACGACGAGCTGTCTCCGTCGCAGGTCCGGAACCTCGAGAAGAACCTTCCGACGCGCGTCCTCGACCGCCCGGGGGTCATCCTCCAGATCTTCGCGGCGCGCGCCCGCTCCCGCGAGGCGATGACGCAGGTGGAGCTGGCCCAGCTCGAGTACCTGCTGCCGCGCCTCGCCGGGGGCGCGACCGGCCTCGCCCAGCAGCGGGGCGGCGGGGCGTTCCGCGGCGGCGCGGGCGAGCGGAAGATCGAGCTCGACCGCCGGAAGATCCGCCGGCGGATCGCGACGCTGAAGGAGGAGCTCCGGAAGATCGAGCGGGGACGCGAGGTCCGTCGAAGGCGGCTCCGCCGCGTCCCGGTCGTCGCCCTCGTCGGCTACACGAACGCCGGGAAGACGACCCTCTTCAACCGGCTGAGCTCCTCACAGGAGTTCGCGGAGGACCGGCTGTTCGCCACGCTCGACCCGCGGCACGCCCGCCTGCTCGGAGTCGGCGGACGGGCGATCGTCGTCGGGGACACGGTCGGATTCCTCCGGAAGCTGCCGCACCAGCTCGTCGCGTCGTTCCGTTCGACGCTGGCCGAGGCCGAGGAGGCGGACCTTCTCGTCCACGTCGTCGACGCCTCGTCGCCGCAGGCCGAGTCGCAGCGGGTCGCGGTCGAGGAGGTCCTCGACGGAATGGGAGTCGAGCGGTCGCGCGTCCTCCTCGCCTACAACAAGACGGACCTTCCGGTTCCGCTGGCGCTCGACCCGGACGCGGTCCGGATCTCGGCCGGAACGGGCGCCGGGCTGGCCGAGCTGCGGGCCGCCATCGTCGCGCGCCTCGAGGCGCTCGGCATCCCGGTCCCCGTCTACGGCGCGCCGGCGACCGCGTGAAGCCGTCCGGCCCCCCGGCCGGGGCGTAATAGGATCGAGGGGCGAGGAGGGATATCCGGATGAGCGTTCCGGTGGAATACCGTCGCCGCGGGCAGGCGGTCTGGATGGACAGCATCTCGGACCGGATGATCACGTCCGGAAGGCTGGCCGGCTGGATCGGCGCCGGGACCGTCTACGGCGTCACGTCGAACCCGACGATCTTCGGGCAGGCGATCGAGAGGAACGAGGGGGACTACGCGGCCGCCATCGCGCGGCGCGCGTCGGCCGGGGCCGACGCCTTCACGATCTACGACGAGCTGACGCGGCACGACATCGCCCGCGGCGCGGACCTCTTCGCCGCGCAGCACGCGGCCAACCCGGAGGACGGCTGGATCTCGCTGGAGGTCCTCCCGTCGATGGCGCACTCGGAAGAGGAGACCGTCGCAGAGGCGACGCGCCTCTCGAAGCTTCTGGGGAGGCCGAACGTCTTCATCAAGGTGCCGGCGACGGCCGATGGGATCCCGGCCATCCGCCGGCTCATCGGGAGCGGCGTCCCGGTCAACGTGACGCTCATGTTCAACCGCGCCCACTACCGCGCCGTCGCGCACGCCTATCTCGCCGGCCTCGGCGACCTCGCGGCGAAGGGGGGAGACCTCTCGAAGGTCGCCTCGGTGGCCTCCTTCTTCGTCTCGCGCGTCGACACGCTCGTCGACAGGCTCCTCGACGAGAGAATATCGAAAGCGGGGGGCGCGGAGCGGGCAAGATTCGAGTCCCTGAAGGGCAAGGCCGCCCTCGCGAACGCGAAGATCGTCTACCAGGACTACCTCTCGATCTTCGGCGGGGCCGGGTTCGCCCCCCTCCGGGCGAAGGGAGCCCGCGTCCAGCGCCCGCTCTGGGCCTCGACGGGGACGAAGAACCCGGCCTACAGCGACCTCCTCTACGTCGAGAACCTGATCGGGAAGGACACCGTGAACACCGTCCCCGAGAAGACGCTCGACGCCCTTCTCGATCACGGGAGGTGTCCCGGCGACACCGTTCTGGACGGAGTGGACGAGGCGCGGGGCGTCCTTGCGGACCTCACCTCCGTCGGCCTCGACGTCGAGGCGCTCGGGGAGCGTCTCCAGGTCGAGGGGGTCGCGGCGTTCGCGAAGTCCTACGACGACCTCCTCGCGACGATCGAGGCGCGCCGCGCGGCGGCCGCGCCGAGGGCGGGGGTGGGCGCGTGATCCTCGGCGACTTCGGTCCGGCGGAGCTCTCCGACGAACAGGCGGCCCGCCTCGGGGAGCTGGGACGGCTCTGCCGGGGGGACATCCTGAAGATGACGACGCTCGCCGCCTCGGGTCACCCGGGCGGCTCCATCTCCTCGATCGACTTCGAGCTCGTCCTCTGGGGCTTCTCGAACGTCGATCCGGAGAACCCCTTTGCCCCGGACCGGGACCGCGTCGTCGTGTCGCACGGCCACACGTCCCCCGGCGCGTACGCCGCCCTCGCCCGCCTCGGCTTCTTCGACGTCGCCCTTCCGCTCGCCGGATTCCGCCGGCCCGGCTCGCCGTTCGAGGGACACGTCGAGCGGGACGTCCCCGGCATCGAGTGGGCGACGGGGAACCTCGGCCAGGGGCTCTCGGCGGCCGTCGGCTTCGCCCTGGCCGCGAAGATGCGGGGAGCGGGCTCGAGAGTCTTCTGCTGCATGGGGGACGGCGAGCAGCAGAAGGGGCAGCCCGGCGAGGCGCGCCGATTCGCCGTCAAGTACGGCCTGACGAACCTCGTCGCCCTCCTCGACTGGAACCGGATCCAGCTCTCGGGCCCGAGCGACGAGATCCTCCCGCAGGACATTCCGGCCGACTGGAAGGCCGACGGCTGGGACGTGATCGAGGTGGACGGCCACGACGTCCGCGCCGTCTACCGGGCCGTCCGCGCGGCGCTTCACGCCCTGAAGCCGACTCTCGTCGCCTGCCACACGATCATGTCGAAGGGGATCCCCTTCATGGAGAAGGAGGGGTACAAGTGGCACGGGGCGGCGCTCTCCGCGGAGAAGTGCCGCGAGGCCCTCGCGATCCTCGGTCTCCCCGACGACCTCGACCGCTGGTTCGCCGAGCGGAAGAAGCCGGCCCCCGACTGGCACGGGCTTCTTCCGGGGCGGCGGGACGAGAGCGTCGTCCTTCCCGACCCCGGAACTCCCCGGAGCTACGCGGCGGACGCGTCCACGGACAACCGGACTGCCTTCGGGCAGGCGCTCCAGGAGGTCGGCGACGCGGCCGCGCGGGCCAAGGTCTCGGTTGCCGTTCTCGACTGCGACCTCCTGAAGTCGACGAAGACGGATCTCTTCGCCGCGAAGCACCCGGACGGGTTCTTCCAGGGGGGGATCGCCGAGCACAACGCCGCCGTCGTGGCCGGAGCGCTGTCGCTGGCCGGCGTCCAGGCCTGGTGGGGCGACTTCGCGATGTTCGGCGTCGCCGAGACCTACAACCAGCAGCGGCTGAACGACGTCAACGGAACGAACCTGAAGCTGGCCGTGACGCACGCCGGAATCGACGTGGGCGAGGACGGCAAGACGCACCACTCCATCGACTACTTCGGCCTCCTGAACTCGACCTTCGGATGGACGGTCTTCACGCCGGCCGACCCGAACCAGACCGACCGCGTCGTCCGCTGGATGTCCGCGCACCGGGGAAACCATGCGATCGTCATGGGGCGGTCGAAGGTCCCCGTCATCCCGCGCGAAGACGGCTCGCCGTTCTTCGCGGGGGATTACGCGTTCGACCCGGCGCGGGTGGACCGCGTCCGGGCCGGGGGGGGAGCCACGATCTTTGCGGCCGGGAACATGCTCGCTTACGCCCTCGAGGCGTGGATCCTTCTCGCGAAGGAGGGGGGGGCGCCCGATCTCCTCTCGGTCGCCTGCTGGAACGCCCTGTCCGACGAGGACGTCCGGTTCGCCGCGCGGCACCGGCGGATCGTCGTGGTCGAGGATCACAACCCGAAGACGGGGCTCGGGACGTGGCTGCAGGTCCGGCTCTCCGATCTGGGCCTCGTCCCCCGCGTCCGGAAGCTGGGCGTGACCGGGTACGCGTCGTCGGGACCGGCGAAGGAGCTCTACCGGATGATGGGGCTCGACGGGGCGTCGATCGCCCGCGCGGTCCGCGAGGAGCGGGTCCGCTAGGAAGGGAGAGTCGCCGTGCAGATCGGATT
>Ga0079037_100000261_pt1 | contig 22252 bp, 18 predicted proteins | sample Mud3Dept4metaG_FD_71479 | JGI IMG/M metagenome (GOLD analysis project Ga0079037, IMG submission 71479) | Freshwater wetland microbial communities from Ohio, USA, analyzing the effect of biotic and abiotic controls - Mud 3 Core 4 Depth 4 metaG | ecosystem: Environmental > Aquatic > Freshwater >... | reverse complement strand
CCGCCGACGCCCCAGCCGAGCACGCCGAGGCCGTTCACCATCGTCGTGTGCGAGTCGGTGCCGACCACGGTGTCCGGATAGGCGCGCTTCGAGCCGTTCTTGCCCTCGGCGAAGATCACGCGCGCCAGGTGCTCGATGTTCACCTGGTGCACGATGCCGGTGTTGGGCGGTACGACCTTGAAGTTGCTGAACGCCGTCTGGCCCCAGCGCAGGAACGAATAGCGCTCGCCGTTGCGGGCGAACTCGATGGTATTGTTCTTGCGCAGCGCGTCGGGGCCGCCGTACTCGTCCACCTGCACGGAGTGGTCGATCACCAGCTCCGCCGGGGCGAGCGGGTTGATTTCCTGCGGGTTGCCGCCAAGGCGCGTCATGGCCTCGCGCATCGCGGCGAGGTCGACGATCGCGGGCACGCCCGTGAAGTCCTGCATGATGACGCGGGCCGGCGTGAAGGCGATCTCGTGGCTCGGGGTCGCCTTGGCGTCCCACTTGAGCAGCGCCTCGATGTCCTCGCGCGTGACGTTGACGCCGTCCTCGGTGCGCAGCAGGTTCTCGAGCAGGATCTTGAGGGAAAAGGGCAGGCGACCGAGGTCATGGCCCTTGAGGGCGGGCAGGCTGAAGATCTCGTAGGACTGGCTGCCCACCGCCAGCGACTGGCGGGTCTTGAAACTGTCGCGCATGAAACCTCCGAAGCCGTACGGGCCCTGTTTAACCGCCGAATTATAGCGGGTCAGGGGGCGTTCGCGGCAGGGGCGGGGTCGGGCAGGGTCCGGGCGACCACCCCGCCCCCGAGGCAGGCTTCCCCGTCGTAGAACACGGCCGACTGGCCCGGGGTGACCGCCCGCTGGGGCATTTCCGTACGGATTCGGCACTGGCCCGCGCCGAGTACGGTCACCACGCAGGGTTGGTCCGGCTGACGGTAGCGGGTCTTGACCGTGCAGGCGAACTCGGCGCCTGGCGGCGCGCCGGCAATCCAGTGCGCCCGTTCGCTCACGAAGTCCCGGCACATCAGCCGCGGATCGTCGTGCTGCTGGGTGACGACCAGGACGTTGCGCGCGAGGTCCTTGTCCGCGACGTACCAGGGCGCCTCAGCTGCGCCGCGCACGCCGCCGAGGGCGAGTCCCTGGCGCTGGCCGAGCGTGTAGTACATCAGGCCGCGGTGCCGGCCGAGGACACGCCCATCGGTCGCCTCGATCGGGCCCGGTTGCGCCGGCAGGTACCGGGCGAGGAATTCCGCGAACGGCCGCTCGCCGATGAAGCAGATGCCGGTGCTGTCGCGCTTGTCGTGCACGGGCAGGGCTCGCTCGTGCGCGATGCGCCGGACCTCGGCCTTGGGGAGGTGGCCGATTGGAAAGAGGGTGCGGGCGAGCAACTCGCCGTCGACGGTGTGGAGGAAGTACGTCTGGTCCTTGCCACGGTCGGCGGCGCGCAGCAGACGGGGCTTGCCGTCCACCACGGCCGATCGCGCGTAATGTCCGGTCGCGAACCACTGTGCGCCGAGACGGCGCGCGTGCTCGAAGCAGACACCGAACTTGATCTCGCGATTGCAGGCGACGTCCGGGTTCGGCGTGCGCCCGGCGCGCAGTTCTGCGAGGAAGTGCGCGAACACGCGCTCCCGGTAGTCCGCGGCGAAGTTGACCGTGTGCAGCGGGATACCAAGGTCCTCGCAGACCTTGCGAGCATCCTGCAGGTCCGCGGCGGCGGTGCAATAGCCGTCCTCGTCTTCGTCCCAGTTGCGCATGAAGAGCGCATGCACGTCATAGCCCGCGTCCTTCAGGAGCGCGGCCGCGACCGCGGAATCCACGCCGCCGGAAATGCCGAGGACGACTCGCTCCGCTGTGCCCATACCCGGGATTCTACCGTGACCGGTCCGGCCGGCTGCCGGGGCGTGGCGACTCGCTCAGGACCGCTGTGCGGCGTCGATGCCCTGCCTGAGGAAGTCGTCGCCGTCCTTGAAGTGGCGGGCGGCGAGCCACAGGCGCAGCAGGTGACGCTTCGCCTCGGGCTCGTCGAAATCCTCGTACTCGGTGCGTGCGTGCAGGATCACGCTGTTCTTCAGGAACTGCATGTCCCCCGGCTGGAACGACATGTCGAGCGCCACGCCGGCCTCGAGCGGAATGGTCTCGAGCAGTTCGAGAAGTTCCCGCTGCTGTGGCGAGAGCCGCGCCATGTCCGGAAAATCGTCGGCGGCATTACGGATGTACCAGGGCAGCAGGAACATCCGGAAGGTCGCGTCGGTCAGGGTGACGATCGGATAGCGGAATGTCGGCGGCCCGCTGGCGCCGAACTGTCCGTGCGCATGGTGGTGGTATGACTCGAGCAGCAGCGGCGCGAGGTCCGGGCGGCGCCTGACAATCTCGTTGTATACATGCACCGAAGAGCAGATCCGGCTCACGCCGCCGGCCCTGGCGGCGCGCAGGCAGAGCAAGCCGATGATGTCCGCGCCGTCTGTGTGGAACGCGAGTTCTGCCCGCGTGCGGTACAGGCGCGTGTTGTGATCGGCTGACGAGACTCCGCTGTCCCGCACGTCCACCAGCAGGTCACCAGCGGCGTTCTGCGGAACCGGGTCGCCCAGATGTCGCCCGATGAGCCAATAGGCGGCAGCCGCTTCCTCGCGGGTCCAGCGAGCCACCGGCAGGCCGCGCACCAGCACGAAGCCGAGTCCGCGCTCGAGCCGGTCGAGCCAGCTGGCCACCGGCGGGGCGAGCGCCTCGAGGGTGAAGTCCGCTGCGGTGGCGCGGTGGAAGCCCTCGCCCGAAGCCAGGACACGGGCGACGCCACGCTCGAGTGCCTCGATCTCGGGAGCCGCCAGGCGATGGAGCCACAGATCCGGACGGTCCTGCAGCGTGGCGCCGTGCCAGTCCGCCGGCGAAGATGCGAGCTGCACGGGAGCGGCCTGCGACGGCGCTTCAACCGCTCGCGAGCAGCGAGACGGGTGCGGCGATCAGGTGGTTGATGAGCGAGAGGGGATAGCGGTTGCCGGCGAGGTAGTCGTCCACGCATTGCGTGACGAGCGGGCTGCGCAGTCGCAGGCGCGGCCCGGCCAGCTGTTCGCGGGTCAGCCAGCGCGTCCGCAGGATGCCGTGATCGAGCGCGCGCGAGGGATCGTGGTCGCCGAGTTCGCCGGTGAACGCGACACGCAGGAACGTGCGGTGCTGATGCTCGGGTCGCCAGACATAGACGCCCAGCAGCGCGCTCGGGGCGAACTGCCACGCGGTTTCCTCGAGCGTCTCGCGGACGACCGCTTCGAGGAAAGTCTCGCCGTCCTCGAGGTGCCCGGCCGGCTGGTTGATCACCACGCGGCCGCTGGCGCGCTCTTCGACGAACAGGAACTTGCCGTCGCGCTCGGTGACAGCGGCGACGGTGACGTCAGGCTTCCAGACCATGCCCGGCATTATACGGTCACAGTGCTGCGCTCAGAAGTCGATGGCAGTTGCCCGCAGTTCAGGCTGGATCAGGCTCACCGCCCAGACCTCGTCGAAATAGGCGAGGTAGCGCTTGACGATCTGCTGGTCGTTGAACTCGACGATGCCTTCCCAGCGCGTGCACTGCTGGCGGTAGGCGATCGCGGAGGCGTCGGCAATGATGAACGCGGCCGGGTTGTTGCGGAACTCCGGCGGCACGTTGCGCAGTTCGATGAAGCTCGTGAGGCGGCGCGCCATCTGCATGAAGCGATTGCCTTCACGCGTGACGCGGGCGGGGTCCGAGATCAGCACCCGCAGGCGCGCGTGGCCGCGGGCGAGAACGAGCCGCTTCAACGGCTCGAGGAAACCGTCCTGGTCGTAGAGCAGCGGTTCGAGGTTGGGGGTGTAGATGGACAGCGACCGGTTGGCACGCTTCGCGATCTCCGCGACCGCCGTCCGGTATTCATCGAGCGTCGAGAGGATGCTCCTCGTGCCCGTGATGTCCAGTCTGGTGTCCATTTCCTGCCGTGATCCCCAGGCTCATCCGTACGTGCGGTATGCCGACTTCGTCGAAGGCGGGCCCATCGGCCCGAAAACCCAGCCGCTCGTAGAAACCTGCGGCAGCCGTCTGAGCGTGAAGATAGACCCTCGTGAATCCCAATTCTGTGGCCTGGTTCACGAGGTGGCGCATGATCAGCCTGCCGACCCCGGCGCCGCGGTGCCGCGGCAGTACCGCAACGCGGCCGACCTTGCCGGTGGGTTCGAGCCGTCCCGTGCCGATTGCGTCACAGTCTGGCGTCACCGCGAGCACATGTCGCGCGACTGGATCGATGTCGTCCCACTCTTCCGACTCGGGAATCCCCTGTTCCTGGACGAATACGCTGCGACGCACCGACTGCAGCGCCGGGCGGTCGTCCGCCCACGTGGCGGGGCGCAACTCGACGGCAGGGATCGCAGGGAGGTCCGGCACGGGCAGACGTATCACACGGCGCGGGCCAGTCGGGCCGCAATGCCGAGATAGGTCGCCGGCGTCAGTGCGAGCAGGCGCTGCTTCGCGGCCTCGGGAATCGACAGCCCGGACACGAACGCGGCCACCGCCGCGGCATCCACTCGCTTGCCGCGAGTGAGTGCCTTCAATTGCTCGTACGCTTCGGGCACCCCGTGGCGGCGCATTACGGTCTGGATCGGTTCGGCGAGCAGTTCCCAGTTTGCGTCGAGGTCGGCGGCGAGCCGATCGCGATCGACCTCGATCCGGGCGAGACCGCGCAGCACGGACTGGACGGCGATGTCGGCATGGGCGAGTGCCACGCCGATGTTGCGCTGGACCGTCGAGTCGGTGAGGTCGCGCTGCCAGCGCGACACGGGCAGTTTGTCCGCCATGAAGCGCAGCAGGGCGTTGGCCACGCCGAAGTTGCCCTCGGCGTTCTCGAAGTCGATCGGGTTCACCTTGTGCGGCATGGTGGACGAACCCACCTCGCCCGCGACCACCTTCTGCCGGAAATAGCCGAGCGAGATGTAGCCCCAGAAGTCGCGGCACAGGTCGAGGAGCACGGTGTTGCAGCGGGCCAGCGCATCGAAGTACTCCGCCATCCAGTCGTGCGGTTCGATCTGCGTGGTGTACGCGTTCCACTCCACGCCCAGCGACTCGACCAGGCGGCGGCCGAGCACGAACCAGTCCACCTCGGGTGCTGCAGCAAGGTGCGCATTGAAGTTGCCGACTGCGCCGTTCAGCTTGCCGCGGATCGGCACGCGCGCGAACGCCTCACGCGCCTGCCGCAGGCGGTGCACGAACACGGCCACTTCCTTGCCGAGCGTGCTCGGCGTCGCCGGCTGACCGTGGGTGCGCGACATCATCGCGTCGTCGGCGTGCGCGTGGGCCATGGCACGCAGCGCGTTGCTCAGCACATCGAGCCGCGGCAGCAGCACCGCATCGCGTGCCTCGAGGCACATGAGGGCGTACGCCAGGTTGTTGATGTCCTCGGAAGTGCAGGCGAAGTGCACGAATTCCAGCCGCGGTTGCCAGGCGGCGTGCGCACCGAGCTGCTGCTTGATGAAGTATTCGACCGCCTTGACGTCGTGGTTGGTCTCGCGCTCGATCGCCTTGACGGCGCCGGCGTCCGGTTCCGCGAACCTGGCCGCGATCGCAGCGGCCACGCCCAGGTCGGCGGGCGACAGGCCCTGCATCTCCGCAAGCCCGCCCGGTCCGGCGAGCGCCTGCAACCAGGCAATCTCGACGCGCACCCGCGCGCGGATCAGTCCGGACTCGCTGAAGATGGCGCGCAGTTCGGTGCACCGCGCGGCGTAGCGGCCGTCCACGGGGGAAATCGCCGCGAGGGAGGTGAGGCTCATGCCGGCATCCGGAGGTGTTACGATCGCAAATGATACCGCAGGCCCCCGTCATGGCGCCTGCGCAGCCTCTCGGAGCGCATTTTCATGTCCGCAAACGAGTTTCGTGTGGAGCGCGACAGCATGGGCGAGTTGCGCGTCCCGGCCGAGGCGCTGTGGGGCGCACAGACGCAGCGCGCCGTGCAGAACTTCCCGATCAGTGGCCTCGTCATGCCGCGCGGCTTCATCCGTGCCCTTGGGCTGGTGAAGTGGGCGGCTGCCGGGGCCAACGTCGAGCTTGGCGAAGTCGACAAGGTGCGCGGTTTCGCGATCCAGAAGGCCGCCCTCGAAGTGGCCGAGGGCCGGCATGACGCCCATTTCCCGGTGGACGTGTTCCAGACCGGCTCGGGCACCAGCAGCAACATGAATGCCAACGAGGTGATCGCCCGGCTCGCCACGCAGTATGCGGGCGGCACTCAGGTGCACCCGAACGACCACGTCAACCGCTGCCAGAGCAGCAACGACGTGATCCCGACCGTCATTCACCTCGGTGCCGCGCTCGCCGTCACCGAGCAGTTGCTGCCCGGGCTCAAGGAGCTGTCGGAAACGATCGGCCGGAAGGCCGGCGACGTCGGGGACGTGGTGAAGACCGGGCGCACCCACCTGATGGATGCGATGCCGCTCACGCTGGGCCAGGAGCTCGGCGCGTGGCGGGCGCAGGTGGATGACGGGATCGCGCGCGTGCAGTCCTGCCGGCCGCGCCTGCATGCGCTGGCCCTCGGCGGCACCGCGGTGGGCTCCGGCATCAACGCGCCGGAGCGCTTCGCCGCGCAGGCCGCCGGCCTGCTGTCGCTCCACACGGGGCTCGATCTGCAGCCGAGCCGAAACTTCTTCGCTGCCATCGCCGCGCAGGACACCGCCGTCGAACTCTCGGGTCAGCTGCGCACCGTGGCGGTCTCCCTGATGAAGATCGCGAACGACCTGCGCTGGATGAACAGCGGTCCGCTCGCCGGGCTTGCTGAGATCGCGCTGCCGGCACTGCAGCCGGGCAGCAGCATCATGCCCGGCAAGGTCAATCCGGTGGTGCCCGAGGCCGTGGCGATGGTCGCTGCGCAGGTGATGGGCAACGACACCACGGTGGCGATCGCCGGGCAGTCGGGCTCGTTCCAGCTCAACGTGATGCTGCCGGTGATCGCGCACAGCCTGCTGCAGAGCATCGCGCTGCTTGCCAACGCTTCGCGGACGCTGGCGCGCAGCGCGGTCGCGGGTTTTGCCGTCAATGCACGGCAGATCGCCACTGCGCTGGACCGCAACCCGATGCTGGTTACGGCGCTCGCCCCGGTGATCGGCTACGACCAGGCAGCGGCGATTGCCAAGCGGGCGCTGGCCGAGGGTCGCCCGATCCGCGAGGTGGCCGCGGAAATGACCGACCTCGGCGAGCAGCGACTGGCACGGCTGCTCGATCCGGCGACGCTCACCCGTGGCGGAATCAGGCAGCGCGGAGCGGGGGACTGATTGGACCGGCGCAATCCTGTTGACCTGCGCCGGCACGTCGAGCGGCGCCTGCGGGGCACGACGCCTGGCGGAGATCCGCTGGACGCGTGGGTCGCGGGCCTCACGCCTGAGCAGACCAGCGCGTTGCGCCGGCAGCTGCCGGCCAGTTTTTCACGCGCAGCGGTGATGGTGCCGCTCGTCGAGCGCCCGGAAGGACTCACCGTGCTGCTGACGCAGCGCGCCTCGCACCTGAAGCATCATCCGGGCCAGATCAGCTTCCCGGGCGGGCGCATCGAGCCCACCGATGCCGGCCCCTGGGAGGCGGCAGTGCGTGAGACCCGGGAGGAGATCGGCCTCGAATCCGGGTTCGCCTCACTCGCGGGATACCTGCACGACCACATGGTGCTCACCGGCTATCTGATCACTCCGGCGGTGGCTTTCGTGCGTCCGGGGTTCACTCTCGAGCTGGACGTCACCGAGGTCGAGGACGTGTTCGAGATTCCGCTCCAGTTCGTGCTCGATCCTGCGCACCACGTGCCGCGCACGCGGGCGTTCGGTGGGCACGAGTTCCTCACGCACGACATCCCCTACGGTGACCGCCACATCTGGGGCGCGACCGCGGGCATGCTGCTGTCGCTGTGCCGCCTGCTGCAGGAGGGCTGAAGCGTGTCCATCGAACGACTGCGGACAATCATGGCGGCGCTGCGCGACCCCGAGTGCGGATGCCCGTGGGATCGCGAACAGGACTGGGGGACGATTGCGCCGCACACGATCGAGGAAGCCTACGAACTGGCGGATGCGATCGAGCGCGGCGACACCGGGCACGTGCGGGACGAACTCGGCGACCTGCTATTTCAGGTCGTGTTCCAGGCTCGCATCGCCGAGGAACGCGGGCTGTTCGATTTTGATGCGGTCGCCGCGGCGATCAGCGCCAAGCTCGAACGGCGACATCCGCATGTCTTTGGCGCAGCAACCGTGAACTCGGCGGCCGAGCAGACGGTCGCGTGGGAAGAGCACAAGGCGGCCGAGCGGCGGGCTGCCGGTGGAGCCACTGGTACTCTGGACGGCATTGCGCTGGGCTTGCCGGCACTGACGCGCGCGGCCAAGTTGGGCCGGCGGGCTGCGGGCGTGCGCTTCGACTGGTGCCGGGCGGCGGACGTGCTCGGCAAGATCGAGGAAGAATGCGCTGAGCTGCGAGACGCGCTTGCAGCGGGGAACCAGGCGGCCGTCGCGGAGGAACTCGGCGACCTGCTGTTCAGCGTCGCGCAGTTTGCCCGCCATGCCGGGACCGATCCCGAGGCCGCGCTGCGCTCGGCCAACGCCAAGTTCGAACGCCGCTTCCGACACATGGAGGCCTTGCTTGCCGAGCAGGGTCGGTCACCCCGCGATGCGGGTCCCGAGGAACTGGAGGCTCTGTGGGCGAGGGCCAAGCAGGAGACCGGCTGAGCGAACGCCTGGCGTCGCTGCGCGCGACGCTCGGCGAGTGCCAGCTGCGTGATCGGCGTCGTCTGGCGGGCTGGCTGGCACGAATGGCACGCCGTGGCCAGGCGCTGGACCTGCGTGAGCTGGACCGGCTGGAAGCCCAGGTGCGCGGTTCCGCGGCCCGGGTCGCGGAGCGACGTGCCTCGCTGCCGGCCGTGCGCTACGACGACACCCTGCCCGTGCACGCACGCCGGGCGGAAATCGCTGCAGCGATTGCGCGTTCGCCGGTCACGATCGTCAGCGGCACCACGGGCAGCGGCAAGAGCACGCAGCTGCCCAAGATCTGCCTCGAACTCGGCCGAGGAGCGAGCGGCATGATCGGTCACACCCAGCCGCGCAGAATTGCCGCGCAGACGCTCGCCTATCGCGTCAGCGCGGAGCTCGGCACGACGCCGGGCGATCTGGTGGGCTACCAGGTGCGTTTCGTGGACCGCACCAGCCCGCGCACCCTCGTCAAGCTCATGACCGACGGACTGCTGCTGCGCGAGCTCGAGGCCGATCCGCTGCTCGAGCGCTACGACACGCTGATCCTCGACGAGGCGCACGAGCGCAACCTGAACGTCGACTTCCTGCTGGGCGTGTGCAAGCGCCTGGTGACGCGTCGGCCGGAACTGCGGGTGATCGTGACCTCCGCCACGATCGAGACGCGCCGTTTTGCGGAGTACTTTGGCGGGGCCCCCGTGATCGACGTCGAAGGGCGCAGTCATCCGGTCGAGGTGCGCTATCGGCCGCTGAGCGAGGAAGAGACCGAGGCGCCATCGCTGCCGGAGGCGATCGCGACGGCCCTCGACGAACTGCTCTGCAACGAGCAGGGCATCGAGGGCGATGCGCTGGTGTTCCTGCCGGGGGAGCGGCAGATTGCCGAGACGCGCGACTTCCTCGAGCGATCGGGCCACCGCGACTGGGACGTCTTCCCGCTGTATGCCCGGTTGTCGGCCGCGGAGCAGGAACGGGTGTTCGAACCGCACCCGCGGCGACGGGCCGTGCTGGCGACGAACGTCGCCGAGACCTCGCTGACCATCCCGGGCGTACGGTTCGTGGTGGACGCCGGCCTCGCGCGCGTCAGCCGGTACAGCCCGCGCGCAAAGTTTCAGCGGCTGCCGATCGAGCCCGTGTCGCGTGCCAGCGCCGAGCAGCGCAAGGGCCGCTGCGGCCGCGTGGGCGAGGGCATCTGCATCCGGCTGTATTCGGAGGACGACTTCGCGTCGCGGCCCGAATACACCGACCCGGAGATCCTGCGCACCAACCTCGCCAGCCTGATCCTGCAGATGGCGGCGCTCGGGCTCGGCGCGCCGGAGGATTTCCCGTTCGTGGACGCACCCGACACGCGGCTCCTGAACGACGGTTACCGCCTGTTGCAGGAGTTGAGCGCCGTGGACGGCGACCGGCGCATCACGCGCCTCGGGCGACAGATGGCGGCGCTGCCGGTGGATCCGCGGCTCGCGCGCATCCTGCTCGAGGCCGGCCGGCAGCGTTGCCTCTCCGAAGCGCTGGTGATCGCGGCCTTCCTGAGTATCCAGGATCCGCGCGAGCGACCCGCGGACAAGAGCGAGGCAGCCGACCAGGCGCACGCACTGTTCGCCGACGAACGGTCCGATTTCGTCGGCGTACTCAAGCTGTGGCGCGCGGCACGCGAGCAGGCAGCCGCCGGCACCCGGGCGCTGCGTCGGTGGTGCAAGGAGCACTTCCTGTCGTTTGTGCGGATTCGCGAGTGGTTCGACCTGCACGAGCAACTCGCCGAAATCACAGCGGGGCAGGGACTCGAACGCAATTCCGAGCCCGCACCCGCGAACCTGCTGCACCAGTCGGTCCTGGCGGGCTTCCTGGGCGGTATCGGCGTACTCGAGGAGGGACGCACCTATCTCGGAGCCCGCGACGCACGTTTTGTAATAGCCCCGGGAACGCCGCTCGCAAAGCGCACGCCGCACTGGATCGTCGCGGCGAACCTGGTCGAGACGCAGCGTCTCTACGCCCGCATGGTGGCGCAGGTGCAGCCGTCGTGGATCGAATCCGCCGGCGCCCATCTGGTGCGCCGTACGTACGGTGAAGCGGAGTGGGTTCCTGCTCGCGGCATGGTGATGGCCCGCGAGACCGTCTCGCTGTACGGGCGCGTGCTGAGCAGCGGCCGGCAGGTGACTTTCGCAACGATCGACCCGGCGCTGGCGCGGCGCATCTTTGTCGAAGAGGCGCTGGTGCGGGGCCAGTCCGCGCTGCGTTGTGGATTCCTGGAGCGCAATGTCCGGGTGCGCGGAGAGCTCGAGCGTCTCGAGGCCAAGCTGCGCCGCCGCGACTTGCTGGCCAGCGACGAGGCCCTCGTCAATTACTACCTGGAACGCATCCCGGCTGACGTTGCGAGCACGCGCGCGTTCGAGCGCTGGTGGCGCAACGAGGAGCGGCGGCACCCCGCGCGGCTCGATGTCCCGGCCGAGGTGCTGCTGGATGGAGCCGCTCCGTCGTACAGTCCGCCGGACTACCCGGACCACATCGAGGTGGACGGCAACCAGCTGCTGCTCACCTATCGCTTCGATCCAACGGATCCGGATGATGGCGTCACGCTCGAGGTACCCCTGCCGTTGCTCGGATCACTGCCGGCCCGCCGGCTCGAATGGCTGGTGCCTGGATACCTGCGGGACAAACTGGTCGCGCTGCTGCGCGGCCTGCCGAAGGACCTGCGGCGCGAGCTGGTGCCCATCCCGGACGCCGCCGCACGCTTGCATCACGCGCTGACCCCGCAGGGCCAGGGCAGCCTGTTCGAGCGCCTCGCTGATCTCGTCACCGCTGAGACCGGCACACGGGTGGAACCGGCTCAGCTCGCGGGAATCTCGCTGCCCCCCTGGTTGCGCATGAACCTGCGAGTCGTGGATGCGCGTGGCCACGAGGTCCGGAAAGGCCGTGATCTCGAGGTGCTGCGGCATGAATTGCGCGTGCAGGCGACCCGGGCGGCGCGTCCTGACGCCGAGCACGTGTGGGAACGTGCTGGCGTGCGGCGCTGGGATTTCGGCGATCTGCCCGAGGAACTGCGGGTCGCCAGCGGGCGTGTGGTGCTGAGGATGTACCCGGGCATCGAGGACGCCGGCAGCGCCGCGCGATTGCGACTGTTCCCGAATGCGGAGGTAGCCGCGGCCGCGACGAAGCACGGCGTGGTGAGGCTGGCGACGCTCGCCCTGCCGCAGCAGTACGACTTCGTCATCCGACAATGCGCGGCGGATCGCGAGCTCGCCTTGCTGACGGCGGCTGCCGGATTCGACCGAGGATTGTTCGCGGAGGTGGCCGACCGCGCGGTGGCTGACGCACTGCAGCTCGAGGCGGCGAGCCTCCCTCGCTGCGAGAAGGAATTCACGGCGCGCGTGGATGCGGCGCGGCCGGAGGTCGCAGCGCATGGCGAGGCCGTCGCGCGCGCAGTCAAGGCAGTACTGCTTGCGCTCAAGGAAGTGCGCGCGGCGCTGGAGCCGCTCAAGGGGGCGGTGTTCTCCGCCGGCCGCGAATCAGTGCTGCAGCAGCTCGAGACATTGCTGTCGAACGGTTGGGTGCGTGAGACGCCCGCCGCTGCCTTCGGCCAGCTGCCGAAGTACGTGCGGGCAACCGCTCGGCGCGCACAACGGCTGCGCGACGATGTCAACCGGGACCGCCGGCTGGAGGCCGAAGTGGCTCCCTTTGCGGCCGCGTGGCGTACCTTGCATGCCAGGGTCGCAAGCGCGGGACCCAGCGCGGAACTCGAACGGCTGCGCTGGATGATCGAGGAATTCCGCCTGTCGCTGTTCGCCCAGGAGCTGCGCACGCTGGGTCCGGTCTCCGCGAAACGCCTTGAGGCGCAACTCGCCCGCGCGCGCGCCGCGGTGGCGGGCGGCTGAACAACCGCCCGCCGCGACCGGACTACTTCTTGTCGTCGAGGAACGGCTTGATGAGATCCATCGGCAGCGGGAACACGATGGTGGTGGCCTTCTCGCTCGAGAGATCCGAGAGCGTCTGCAGGTAGCGCAGCTGCAGCGCCTTGGGCTCGGCGCCGAGCGCCCGTGCCGCCTCCACCAGCTGGGCCGCGGCCTGCTTCTCGCCTTCGGCGTGAATGATCTTGGCGCGGCGCGTCCGCTCCGCCTCGGCCTGCTTGGCCATGGCGCGGATCATGGACTCGTCGAGGTCCACGTGCTTGATCTCGACGTTCGCCACCTTGATGCCCCAGGCATCCGTCGCCGAGTCGAGGATGCGCTGGATGTCGACGTTGAGCTTCTCGCGCTGCGAGAGCATCTCGTCGAGCTCGTGCTGGCCGAGCACCGAGCGCAGCGTGGTCTGCGCGAGCTGGCTGGTCGCCTCGAAGGGATTTGCGACCTGGATGATGGCCTTTTCCGGGTCCACGATGCGGAAGTACACGACTGCGTTGACCTTCACCGACACGTTGTCGCGCGAGATCACGTCCTGGGTCGGCACGTCGAGCACGACGGTACGCAGGTCGACCTTGACCATGCGCTGCACCAGCGGGATGAGGATGATCAGGCCCGGGCCCTTCACGCCGGTGAAGCGGCCGAACGTGAAGACGACGCCGCGCTCGTACTCGTTCAGGATCTTGAAGATCTGCGTGGCGATCACCGCCAGCAGGACGAGAAGGAAGGCTACGACGGGCAGGTTGATCATCGCTGGATGCTCCTGAATCGATCCCTGGAAGCTATTCGCGTACCGGCTCGACCTGGATCACCAGGCCTTCCACCTTGCGGATCTTCAGACGCTGGCCGGCACGCACGGGCTCCCGGCTCACGGCTGTCCACAGCTCGCCATGCACGCGCACGAGCCCCTGGTGGTCGAAATCCTCGACTGCCTCGGCGATTTCGCGCGTGAGACCTTCGGCGCCGCTCACCACCGGCCGGCGGCGGGCACGCACGGCGAAGGAGACGATGGCCAGCAGCACGAGCGCTCCGGCCAGGCCCATCGCGCCGATCAGCTGCCACGCGATCGAGAACCCCGGCACCTCGTTGTCGAGCAGCATCACGGATCCGATCACAAACGCGACGATGCCACCGAGCCCCAGTGTGCCGAACGAAGGCACGAACGACTCCGCAACGATGAGCACCACGCCGAGCGCGATCAGCGCGAGGCCGGCGTAGTTCACCGACAGCACCTGGAAGGCGAACAGGGCGAGCAGCAGGCAGATTGCCCCGACCACACCCGGGAGCACCGCACCGGGGTTGTAGCCCTCGAGCAGCAACCCGTAGATGCCGATCAGCATCAGGAGGTAGGCGACGTTCGGGTTGGTGATGAGCGACAGCAGGTCCGTGCGCCAGTCCGGTTCGACCTCGTGCAGGACCAGGCCTGCCGTGCGCAGCTCCACTTCCTGCGCGCGCAGCTTGACCTTGCGGCCGTCCAGCGCGCGCAGCAGTTCGGGCAGGTCGGTCGCCACCAGATCCACCACGCCGGCGGCCAGCGCTTCGTCGGCGGGCAAGCTCGCACCGTCGCGCACGGCGGCTTCGGCCCACTCGACATTGCGGCCGCGCAGTTCGGCCAGGCCGCGGATGTAGGCGATCGCGTCGTTCAGTGCCTTGCGCTCGACCGCCGTGCCCGGCTCGGCCGGCTGGGTCCCGCCGTCCTTCGCAGCAGGCTTGTGTTCGGCACCCGGACTGCCGATCTGCACGGGTGTTGCCGCACCCAGGTTGGTCGCCGGCGCCATGGCGGCAACGTGGCTCGCGTATACGAGGAACGTTCCTGCACTCGCAGCACGTGCACCGCTCGGCGATACGTAGGTGATGACGGGGATCTCGGACGCGAGGATGGCCTGCACCATGTCGCGCATGGCGGTATCGAGACCGCCCGGCGTGTCGATGCTGACCACGACCAGGGTGGCGCCGTCCCCGGCAGCCGCGTCGAGTTTGCGCACGAAAAAGTCGCTCGTGGCCGGGCCGATCGGACCGGATACCGGCAACAGCATGCCGCCCGGGCTGTTGGGCGTGCCGGCGCCGGCAAACAGCACCCAGCCCGCAAGCAGCAGGGCGGCGACGGGCCAGGCGCGGCGCGGAAGGGTGCCAATGGCGCTCATGTGCCGATGATATCAGCCGTCCGTCGCCACGGGCTCGCGCCGTATACTGATCGCTTCGGCGTTCCGCTCAGAGCAAAGGGAAGAGGCCCAATCATGTCGCAACGCGCTGCGCTGACCGTCTCCTGCGTCGCGCTGCTGCTGGCAACTGGCGTCGCATGGGCGCAAACGGTTGCGCTGGCCACGATCGACACACAGGCGTTGCGCTCCGGGCTGCACGTCCTGCGCGGCGCTGGCTGCAACGTCCTGGTCTGGGCTGGCGCTGATGGCGTGCTGGTCGTGGATTCTGGCAACGCAGCGGCCGCCCCGCAGCTCATGGAAGCGATCGAGCGCGTTTCCAGCGGCTCGGTGCGACTCCTCGTCAACAGCCACTGGCATCCCGACCATGTCGGCGGCAATGCAGCGCTGAGACGCGCCGGGGCCTCGGTGGTCGCGCACGCGGCTGCGAGGTCGCGCATGTCCACGCGGCAGACCGTGCAGGCCTACAACCTCGATGTACCGGCGGTGCCGCGCGATGCCCTGCCGGTGGTGACCTTCGACGACGCCCTCGTGATCAACCTGAACGGCGATCGCCTGGTACTGCTGCACGTGCCGGGTGCGCACACCGACGGTGACCTGATCGCCTGGTGGGAATCGGCCAACGTGGCGCACGTCGGCGATGCGTACTACGCGGGTGGTTACCCCTTCATTGACACCCCGAGCGGCGGTTCGCTGGCCGGCCTGGTCGCGGCCATCGAGGCCGTGCTGTCGCGCGCGGACGCGCGCACGGTCATCGTGCCGGGGCACGGGCCAGTCTCCAATCGCGCGGAGCTCTCAACCTATCGCGACATGCTGGTCGCGGTCGGGCGACAGGTGCGCGAGCTGGTGGAGCAGGGCAAGACGCTCGACGAGGTGCTCGCCGCCCAGCCGACCGCGGCGTTCGACGAACGCTACGGGGAGGGCGGCGTCGGCCCGGAGCAGTTCGTGCGCAACGTCTACGCCGAACTGGCCGGTCACCGCTGAAGCGTCAGCCCGACACGTCGAAATTGATGCCCTGGGCCAGCGGCAGGTCCGCACCCCAGTTCACCGTGCAGGTCTGGCGCCGCATGTAGGCCTTCCAGGCGTCCGAGCCCGACTCGCGGCCGCCGCCCGTGTCCTTCTCGCCACCGAACGCGCCGCCGATCTCGGCACCCGAGGTGCCGATGTTGACGTTGGCGATGCCGCAGTCGGAGCCTGCTGCGGACAGGAAGCGCTCGGCGTGCTGCAGGCGGTCGGTGAAGATCGCCGACGACAGGCCGTGCGCGACGTCGTTCTGCATGCGGATCGCATCATCGAGCGTCCGGAACGGAATCAGGTAGAGGATCGGCGCGAACGTCTCAGTGCGCACGATCTCCCAGTCGGCGCGCGCGACAACGATCGCAGGCTCGACGAAGAACCCCGGCCGGTCGAGCGTCTTGCCGCCGGTCACGAGGCGGCCGCCGCTGGCCACGGCCTGCGCCACGGCCGATTCGAACTGCCGGACGGCGCCCGCGTCGATCAGCGGGCCCATCAGCGTCCCCGTCTCGAGCGGATCGCCGATGCGCACCTGCCTGTATGCACGCGTCAGGCGCTGCTCGAGCTCGGCCAGCCGCGATTCGTGCACCAGCACGCGGCGCGTCGTGGTACAGCGCTGACCCGCGGTGCCGACCGCGCCGAACACGATCGACGGCACGGCGAGATCGAGGTTTGCGAACTCGTCGACGATGATGGCGTTGTTGCCGCCGAGTTCGAGCAGGCTCTTGCCCAGCCGGCGCGCCACGCGTTCGCCCACGTCGCGGCCGACGTGCGTCGAGCCCGTGAACGAGACGAGGCCGACACGCCGGTCGTCGACGAAGCGTGTCGCCAGGTCGTGCGTGGCATCGACGAACAGCTGAAAGATCCCCGGGTAGCCGTGCCGCTCGAGCACCCGGTTGCAGACGTGCTGCACGGCCACCGCACACAAGGCAGTCTTGAGCGAAGGCTTCCAGACCGTGACGTTGCCGCAGATCGCGGCGAGGAAAGCGTTCCAGGCCCATACCGCGACCGGGAAGTTGAAGGCGCTGATCACGCCGACGACGCCGAGTGGGTGCCACTGCTCGAACATGCGGTGACTGGGCCGCTCGGAATGCATCGACAGGCCATAGAGCATGCGCGACTGGCCGACCGCGAAGTCGGCGATGTCGATCATCTCCTGCACCTCGCCGTCGCCCTCGGCCTTGATCTTGCCCATCTCCATCGATACGAGGCTGCCGAGGTCCGACTTGTGCCGGCGCAGTTCGTCACCGACCAAACGGACCGCCTCGCCACGCTTCGGCGCAGGCACGCACCGCCAGGCGAGCGCGACCTCGTGGGCTGCCGCCATCACCTGCTCATACTGTGCCGGAGTGGTGGCCAGGACGCCGGCGATGACGTCGCCGGTCGCCGGGTTCACGGAGTCGACGCGACGGGCCGTCGGGTCCGCCAGCCAGCCGCCGTGCGACGACCAGGTCCCGGGATTGAGGGACTCCAGTCCGAGATTCCTGAGCACCTGTTCCATCACTTGCCTCCAATCGCGCGCTGCTGCCCGGTCTGCCCCGCGACCACCATGCGTGCGGACACGTCCTTGCTGCCGCCGTCCGCGTAGTGCCGACCGAAACGGTTGTCGAGCACGTCCACCAGGCGGAAGTCCTCCTGGCGCACGAAACCACGGTAGCGGCCCGGGTGGGTCAGCACGAGGTCGACGACCGCGGTGATGCCGGCCGCCGTGGTCACCTGGATGGCTGACCAGAGGCGTCCGGCGATGAACTGCGGGTAGATCTTGCTGACGTAGTTCTCCTCGCGCAGCTCGCCTTCCTGGCGGCCCGTGACAGCCACGTACACGATCACCACGTCCTGCAGCGTCTGCGGCACCGCGTTCTCGAGGACGCGCTTCAGCGTGGCGCGGTCGTGGTTGAGCTTGAGGTCGTTCATCAGCAGGCGCATCTGCCCGCAGTGGCCGGGGTAGCGGATGGTCTTGTAGTCCATCGTCTGCGCGCGGTCGCCGTAGGTGTCGCCGAGTGAACCGAGGCCGCCCGAGGTGTTGAAGGCCTCGTAGGGCGTGCCATCGATCTCGATCTCCTCGAGGCCTTCGAGCGGCGCCACTTCAACCGCGCGCCCGTCCACGATCGCCTCGCAAGGATTGCCGTACTCGTTGATGAGGCCCTCGGTGGACCACGTGAGCGAGTACTTGAGCACGTTGTTCGGGTGCTGGGGCAGGGCGCCCACGCGCAGCTTGACGCTGCGCAACTCGTCGAAGTGGCCGATGAGTGCGTTGGCCGCGATGCTGATGAAGCCCGGCGCAAGGCCGCACTGCGGCACGAACGCCCGGTCGGCATCCTCAGCGAGCCTGCGCACCGCGCGCGTCACCGCGACGTCCTCGGTGAGGTCGAAGTAGTGCATGCCGGCGGCGCGGGCGGCCTCCGCCACCGCGACGTTGCAGTAGAAGGGCAGGCTCGAGATCACCGCGTGCACCGGGTGCGCGCCAAGGTGCGCGGCGAGCGCAGCCGGTTCGCGCGCGTCGAAACCGTGGGCGTACAGGTGATCGAGCTTGTGCGCATCCACGACAGCGTGGGCGACTCCGGCGTTGACGTCGGCGACGTGAACTTCGTAGTCGCCAGTTTCGGCGAGCAGGCCGGAGATCAGTGAACCGATCTTGCCGGCGCCGAGGATGAGTACCTTGTGCATTCGGAGGACTCCGCAGGTGCGTAAGGGGCGCGATTGTGACGAAACGGCCGCAAGGCGTCACATCTGCTTTCTTTTGCACTGCAGCGATCCGGGGTAGGATCACCGGATGGCCGCGACCGACCCTCACCGTCACTGGTCTCCGACGAGCTGGACTGCGTACCCGGCCGAGCAGCAGCCCACGTATCGGGATGCCGCCGCGCTCGAGCGCGTGGTGAGCGAGATGAGCCGGTTACCGCCGACCGTTGTTTCGTGGGAAATCGACGACCTCAAGCGGCAGATTGCGGACGCCCAGCAGGGCCGGCGCTTCCTGCTGCAGGGCGGCGACTGCGCGGAGACCTTCGCCGACTGCGAGTCCGGGCAGATCGCGCGCAAGCTGAAGATCCTGTTGCAGATGAGCCTCGTGCTGCTGCACGGGCTCAAGAAGCCGGTGATCCGGGTCGGGCGTTTTGCCGGTCAGTACGCCAAACCGCGCTCGGCCGACACCGAAACGCGGGAAGGCGTGACGCTGCCGAGCTATCGCGGCGATCTGGTTAACCGCCCGGAATTCACCGCTGCCGAGCGCGAGCCCGACCCCGAACTGCTGCTGCGCGGCTACGAGCGCGCGGCCCTTACGCTCAACTTCGTGCGCGCGCTGGTGGACGGCGGGTTCGCGGACCTGCATCACCCGGAATACTGGGACCTGGGCTTCGTGCACCACTCCCCGCTGCGCGACCAGTACCGCCAGCTCGTGGCCGCGATCTCCGACGCGCTCGATTTCTACGAAGCGATGAGCGGCAACCGGGTGCACGAGGCGAGCCGCGCGCCGTTCTATGCCAGCCACGAGGCGCTGCACCTGCTCTACGAACAGGCCCAGACGCGTTACATCGAGCGCCGCCGGCGATGGTACGACCTGTCGACCCACCTGCCGTGGATCGGCATGCGTACGGCGCAGCTCGACGGCGCGCACGTCGAGTACTGCCGCGGGATATCGAATCCGGTGGGGGTCAAGGTTGGTCCGTCCATGGGTGCCGACTGGGTGCAGGGGCTGTGCGAAGTGCTGAACCCGGACCGGGAGCCCGGCCGGCTGATCCTGATCCATCGCATGGGCGCCGGGCGGATCGAAGCGCACCTGCCGCCACTCATCGAGGCGGTGCGTGCGACCGGTACTCCGGTGCTCTGGGTTTGCGACCCGATGCACGGCAACACCGAGAGCACGCGCTCGGGCTTCAAGACCCGTCGCTTCGACAAGATCGTTGCCGAGCTCGAGCAGGCGTTCCGCATCCACAGTCAGCTCGGCAGCTACCTCGGCGGGGTGCACTTCGAACTCACCGGCGAGGATGTCACTGAGTGCACCGGCGGGGCGCGGGGCCTGGCAGACGGCGACCTGGCCCGGGACTACCGGTCACAGGTCGATCCGCGCCTCAATTACGAGCAGGCCCTCGAGCTCGCGATGCGGATCGCGGCCCTGGCACGGTCCGCCTGACCCGTCCGCTCGCCAGCGTGGCCTCAGCCTCGGCCCGCGGCACTTCCCGCCACCCGCCGGGTGCCAGCCCTTCGACCCGCCAGGGACCGACCCCGACCCGGATCAGCCGCAAGGTCGGCAGCCCGACAGCAGCCGTCATCCGGCGTACCTGGCGGTTGCGCCCCTCGCGGATGGTCAGCGACAGCCAGGACGTGGGCACCGATTTGCGGAAGCGGATCGGAGGGTCCCGGTGCCAGAGCCATCCTGGCTCTGGCACCGCCGCGGCGAGTGCGGGCAGCGTGGCGCCATCCTGGAGCGTGACGCCGCTGCGCAGGGCAGCCAGCGCGGTCGCGTCGATTTCGCCTTCGACTTGTGCCAGGTATGCCTTGGGCATGCCCGAGCCCGCCTGGCTGATGCGGGCCTGCCACGGGCCAAAATCGGTGAGGACCATGAGCCCCTCGCTGTCGTAGTCGAGGCGTCCGGCGGGATAGATGCCACGCAGCGGCAGGTAGTCGCGCAGGCAGTGCCGGTCATCCGGGCTGGTGAACTGCGGCAGGACCCGGAAGGGCTTGTTGAGCAGGATCAGGCGCATTGCGGATTCTGCTCTTGCCGCGGGCCGGATCCCAAGTCTATTCTCAATATTGCGCTGCAACATGGTTCTACTCGGCCGCCGGTGGCGGCCGGTTGTGCAGGGAGTCCGCCTTGAGCACACACACGAATCTCGACCTCCCCGCGGGATGCGCGGTCACTGGCACCGTGCGCCCCGGCTTCGAAACCATCCTGACCCGCGAGGCGCTCGAGTTCGTCGTCGAACTCACCCGCAAATTCGGTCCGCGCGTCGAGGAATTGCTGGCCCGCCGCGTGGAGCGGCAGAAGGAGATCGACGCCGGCAAGCTGCCTGACTTCCTGCCGCAGACCCACGCCATCCGCGAGCGCGAGTGGCACGTCACGTCGATTCCGGCCGACCTGCAGGACCGCCGCGTCGAGATCACTGGACCGACCGACCGCAAGATGATCATCAACGCGCTCAACTCGGGCGCCAAGGTGTTCATGGCGGACTGCGAAGATTCCATGACACCGACGTGGGACAACGTCGTGCAGGGCCAGATCAACCTGCGTGACGCCGTCGCCCGGCGCATCGACTTCACCAGCCCGGAAGGCAAGCCGTACAGGCTCAACCCGCAGATCGCCACCCTGATCGTGCGGCCACGCGGCTGGCACCTCTACGAGAAGCACATCCTCGTCGACGGCAAGCAGGCGCCCGGCGCGTTCGTCGACTTCGGCCTGTACATCTTCCACAACCACGCTGAACTGAAGCGCCGGGGCACGGGCCCGTATTTCTACCTGCCGAAGACCGAGAATCACCTCGAGGCCCGCCTGTGGGCCGAGGTGTTCCGGCACACGGAAGCGCGGCTCGGCCTCGTGCCCCAGACCGTCAAGGCGACGCTGCTGATCGAGGTCATCCTCGCTGCATTCGAGATGGACGAGATCCTCTGGGAGCTGCGCGACTACATCGTTGGCCTCAACTGCGGCCGCTGGGACTACATCTTCAGCTTCATCAAGAAGTTCAGCCGCTTCCCGGACAAGGTGCTGCCGGACCGCGCCCAGGTCACGATGACGACGCACTTCCTGCGCTCGTACTCGAAGCTGCTGATCAAGACCACGCACCGCCGCGGCGCGTTCGCGATGGGCGGCATGGCTGCGCAGATCCCGATCAAGGGCGACCCGGTCGCGAACGACGCAGCGATCGCCAAGGTGCGCGCCGACAAGGAGCGCGAGGCCGGCGACGGCCACGATGGCACCTGGGTGGCACACCCGGGGCTGGTGCCCGTGGCGATGGAGATCTTCGACCGGCTGATGCCGACGCCGAACCAGCTGCACAGGAAACTGGACGACGTGAAGATCACGGCCAAGGACTTGCTCGCGATCCCCGAGGGCACGATCACCGAGGCCGGCCTGCGCAGCAACGTCGACGTGTCGATCCAGTACATGGCGGCGTGGCTCGGCGGCAACGGTTGCGTGCCGATCCACAACCTGATGGAGGACGCCGCGACCGCCGAGATTTCGCGCGCGCAGATCTGGCAGTGGATCCACCATCCGACGGGCGTGCTCGACGATGGTCGCAAGGTCACCGTCGATCTGTACCGGCAGATCACCCGCGAGGAACTCGCAAAGCTGCGGGCACAACTCGGCGAGGCCGCCTATGCGGCCGGCAATTTCGAACGGGCGGCGAAGATCCTCGACGAGATCACGACCGCCGAGACCTTCGAGACGTTCCTGACCCTGCCCGCGTACCGGGCCATCGATTGACAGAATTCGCTCACACGAGGATCGAGACATGACCGACAAGGCTGCGACCGCACTGCGCAAGGAATGGCACGACAACCCGCGCTG
>Ga0079037_100000260_pt1 | contig 22277 bp, 18 predicted proteins | sample Mud3Dept4metaG_FD_71479 | JGI IMG/M metagenome (GOLD analysis project Ga0079037, IMG submission 71479) | Freshwater wetland microbial communities from Ohio, USA, analyzing the effect of biotic and abiotic controls - Mud 3 Core 4 Depth 4 metaG | ecosystem: Environmental > Aquatic > Freshwater >... | reverse complement strand
TCATTGCTATAGAATACGCGGCCCTCGGAGAGGTACCGAAGCGGTCATAACGGCGCCGACTCGAAATCGGATGGGGGCATAACCGCCCCACGTGGGTTCGAATCCCACCCTCTCCGCCAGGTTTCCACGCCCGCGCAAGCGGGCGTTCGTGTGTCAGGTGTCGCGTCCCTTGCGACTGGCGCGCAACCCCGCGCGAGTCTCGTCGTAGGCCCGCGCAAATGCCTCGGCGAACGGGTGCGGCACGCCCCCGGCCGTCCCCTGGGCGATCACGCGATAGAACTCGGCGTAGTGCTCCCAGTATCGCGGACGCGGGTCCTGGCCCGGTGCGAGCGCCCGCGCGCGGCCCTGCTCGAACTGGTCCGCGACGTTGCCGGGCGCGAGTTGTGCGAGCACGGCCTGGATGCCCGCGCGCATGCCTGCGTTCATCGCGACCTCGTGATCCTTCACGTCCTGCATCACGTCGCGCAGTGCTTCCACCGGGCCGCCATACAGCCGGCCGTGGGATTCGAACAACCGCTGCAGGGCCTGTTCGACGCTCGACGAGGTGCGCAGCGGGTTGCCGACCGATGCCGTCGCCGCATCCGAGTTCGCGGCAGCGGGCGGCGCCGCGGACCTGGCCAGCTGCAGGTCGTTCAGTCCGACCACCGCCTCGCGGAGAAGTTGCCCCGCAAGCAGCGGAAGCATCGCACACGCTTCGGGCGTCAGCGACGACGGGTCGATGCCGGCACCGCGGCAGAATGCCTGGACCGCGGACCGGAGGTCTTCCCAGGTAGAGGCCTGCTGATGGAACGGCAGGGTCTGCTGGCGCGCGTCGAGGCGGCTCTGCCGGCGCGCGAGCGCATCGGCGAGTTCCTGTCGCGTAATCGCTCGCGTCTTCAGGGCCCAGTCGGCGGTCGTGGTTGCAGGTGCGGGTAGCTGTGCCGGCAGTGGTGCCGGTGTGGGTGCAGGAAAGGCGGCAGGGGCAGGCGCGGCCGGGCGTGCCCGAGGCGTCGAGCGCCCTGCGACCGGAGGTGGCGGCGCATCGGGAGGTACGTCGGCTTGCAGGACCCCACCCGAGCTCGACCCGTGGAAATCGTTCGGCACCTTGAGGCCGAAGGCGTTGCGGACCGAAATGGAGCCGGACTCGGCCGGATCGCGCGGCGCGAAGAGACTGTTGAGGTCGAGATGGGCGCCGATATCGGCCCCGATGTGCCTGGCCGCAGAGTGCTCCTCGGCAGCGGCAGGCAGGAAATCGATACGGTCGTCGATACTCACGACGATTTCGTAGTCGCCGATGCGCAGGCGATCACCGTCGCGGAGCACGACGGGACCCGAGGTGGAGACGGGCGCATCCTTGTCGTTCACGTACACGCCGTTGGTGCTGGTGTCCTTCAGCCAGTAAGAACCCGTGCGGTACTCGATCTCGCAGTGATGACCCGAGACCAGTCGCTGCGGGTCGGGCAGGATCCAGTCATTGTCCGGCGCGCGGCCGATCGTGCCGCCATTTACGCCGAACACGCGCGTCCGGTGCTCGCCGAGCTCGCGATACTGGTCGCTGATGACACGTAGCTTTATGGCCATGGCTCGGGGCACCTTGTAATATGCGCCGACCCTTTACCGCAAGCGCGCGGCGCACAATGCCGGCCACCCACATCTTCAAGGTCGTGTTTCACAGCCAGGGCAAGGTCTACGAGATCTACGCCCGAAAGGTCGGCCACGGCTCCCTGTTCGGCTTCGTCGAGGTCGAGGAACTCATCTTCGGCGAGCGTTCCAGTGTGGTGGTGGACCCGGCCGAGGAGAAGATCCAGGCGGAGTTTGCCGGCGTCAAGCGCACCTACCTGCCGCTGCACTCGGTGATCCGCATCGACGAAGTCCGCAAGTCCGGCGTCAGCAAGATCTCGCCGGTCGAGGGTTCGAACGTGGCCCAGTTCCCGTTCCCTGTCTACACGCCGGGCGACCCCGGATCGCGGAACAAGTAACGCGCGGGATCTCATGCTCATACTCAGCGGCGCCCCCGCAGTTTCGGATTTCAGGCTGGCCAAGCTTCTTTCCGCGATCCGCCAACGGGTCGGTCAAGTGGACCGGCTCGATTCACGCTACGTGCATTTCGTCGATGTCGAGCGTGCGCTCGCGCCCGACGAGTCCGCGGTCCTCCAGTCGCTGCTGTGTTACGGACCGGCGACGCAGGCTGGCGAACCGAGCGGCGAGCTGCTGCTCGTCGTGCCGCGATTCGGTACCGTCTCGCCGTGGTCGAGCAAGGCCACGGACATCGCCCACGTCTGCGGCCTTGCCGCCGTGCGGCGGATCGAGCGCGGCATCGCCTACTACGTGTCTGGGCCGGCATCGCTCACGGAACACGAGTGGACCGTGGCCTCGGGCCCACTGCACGATCGCATGACGGAAAGCGTCCTGCGCGATCCGGCGCGGGCCGACGGCCTATTCGCGCACACGGCCCCCAAGCCGCTCGCCACCGTGCCCCTGCTGCTGGAGGGACGAGCTGCACTCGAGTCCGCAAACGCGGGCCTGGGCCTGGCGTTGTCCGAGGACGAGATCGATTATCTCCACGAGGCGTTCCGCGGACTCGCGCGCGATCCGACGGACGTCGAGCTCATGATGTTCGCGCAGGCGAACTCGGAGCACTGCCGCCACAAGATCTTCAATGCGGAGTGGATCGTGGACGGGCAGCGGAGCGAGCAGTCGCTGTTCGGCATGATCCGAAATACGCACGCACGCAGTCCGCGGGGCGTGCTCTCCGCCTACCGTGACAACGCGGCCGTCATCGAAGGCTGGCCGGGCCGGCGCTGGTTTGCGCAACCGGGCGGCGGTCCGTATGTCGCGGCGGACGAGCCGATTGACATCCTCATGAAGGTCGAGACGCACAACCACCCGACCGCCATCTCGCCGTTTCCGGGCGCCGCGACGGGTTCGGGCGGCGAGATTCGCGACGAGGGCGCGACGGGACGCGGCGCGAAACCCAAGGCGGGCCTCGCGGGTTTCACGGTCTCGAACCTGCGTATTCCAGAGGCGGTGCAGCCCTGGGAGCAGGACCTCGGCAAACCCGACCGGATCGCCTCTGCGCTGCAGATCATGCTGGAGGGCCCGATCGGCGCGGCCTCGTTCAACAACGAGTTCGGGCGCCCGAACATCTTTGGCTACTTCCGCACGTTCGAGCAGCGGGTCGAATCGGCCGGGCGCTCCCCCCTACGCGGGTATCACAAGCCAATCATGATCGCGGGCGGCCTCGGCAACATCCGGCGCCAGCACGTGGAGAAATCGGCGATCGTTCCGGGCGCACGGATCGTCGTGCTCGGCGGGCCGGCCATGCTGATCGGCCTGGGCGGGGGTGCGGCTTCGTCAGTCGGGGCGGGTGCGAGTTCGGCGGACCTCGATTTCGCGTCCGTGCAGCGTGGCAACCCCGAAATTCAGCGCCGCGCCCAGGAAGTCATCGACGCCTGCTGGGCGCTCGGCGCTGACAATCCCGTGCTGCTCATTCACGACGTCGGGGCCGGTGGCCTGTCGAACGGCATACCCGAATCGGTGGCCCACGGAGGCTGTGGCGGGCGCGTGGATCTGCGCAAGGTCCTGAGCGACGAGCCGGGTATGTCGCCGCTCGAGATCTGGTGCAACGAAGCGCAGGAGCGCTACGTTCTGATCGTCGCGGCCGACCAGTTGCCAGCCTTTGCGGCACTGTGCGATCGCGAGCGATGCCCGTTCGCTGTGGTTGGCGAGGTGACCGACGACGGAATCCTGCGGGTCGACGACCCTCTGTTCGGCGTGTCGCCCGTGGCGATGCCGCTCGAGACATTGCTCGGCAAGCCGCCGCGCATGACTCGCGACGTGCGTCGCCTGCCGTCCGCTGCAGACGATTTCGACGGGCGCGGCGTCGACGTACGCGACGCCGCGCTGCGCCTGCTGCGCCTGCCGACCGTCGCGGACAAGACATTCCTCGTGACGATCGGCGATCGCTCCGTCGGCGGCATGATCAGCCGCGATCCCCTGGTGGGACCGTGGCAGGTGCCGGTGAGCGACGTGGCCGTCACGGTCAGCGACTATTTCTCGACCCGTGGCGAAGCGATGGCGATGGGCGAGCGCACACCGCTCGCGCTGCTCGATGCCGCGGCCTCGGGCCGCATGGCCGTCGCCGAATCCGTCACCAACATCGCCGCCGCCGACATCGCGCGCATCGAGGACATCCGCCTCTCGGCGAACTGGATGGCCGCCTGCGGCGAGCCCGGCGAGGACGCCGACCTGTATGACACCGTGCGCGCGATCGGCGAGGAGTTCTGCCCGGCGCTCGGTATCGCGATCCCCGTCGGCAAGGACTCGCTGTCCATGAAGACGGCCTGGCGCGAGGGCGAGGAGAACCGGAAAGTCGTGGCACCGGTGTCCCTGATCGTCTCGGCGTTCGCGCCGGTGCAGGACGTCCGGCGTACGCTGACGCCCGTACTGCGCACCGGCCGCGGTGAAACCCGGTTGCTGCTGATCGACCTGGGCGCAGGCCGCAACCGGCTCGGCGGCTCGTGCCTGGCGCAGGTCTACGGTCGGGTCGGGCGCGAGGCGCCGGATTGCGAGGATCCGCGGCGGCTGCGCGCGTTCTTCGACGTGATTGCGCGACTGCGGCGTGACGACCTGCTGCTCGCCTATCACGACCGGTCCGACGGCGGCCTGTTCGTCACGCTGTGCGAAATGGCGTTCGCGGGGCATGGCGGTGTGATGGTCGACATCGGCGGCGGCGATGAAACGAGCGCGATCGCGGCGCTCTTCGCGGAGGAGTTGGGCGCGGTCGTGCAGATCGATGCCGCGGTCGAATCACGCGTGCTCAGCTTGCTGCGCGAGGCTGGGTTGGGCGACTGCGCGAGCATCGTCGGCCGCGTGATCGCCGAGGACCGCGTGGAGATCACCCGCGACGGGGCAGCCTGGTTCGATGCAAGCCGCACGGAACTGCGGCAGGCCTGGTCCGAGACAACTTTCCGACTGCAGGCACTGCGGGACAATCCGGAGTGCGCACGCGAGGAGTACGAGCGTGCAACCGATCCCTCGGACCCGGGACTGCATGCACGTCTGACCTTCGACCCGGCAGAGAATGTCGCTGCGGCCGTCGTGCACACGGGCGCGGGGCCCGTCGTCGCAATTCTCCGCGAGCAGGGAGTCAACAGCCAACTCGAGATGGCCGCGGCTTTCCATCGCGCCGGCTTCGAGCCGATGGACGTGCACATGACCGACCTCATCGCCGGTCGCGTCCATCTCGCGGACTTCCGCGGACTCGTCGCCTGCGGCGGCTTCTCCTACGGAGACGTGCTCGGCGCCGGCGAGGGGTGGGCAAAGTCCATCCTGTTCAACGCGGAACTGCGCGACCAGTTCTCGGAATTCTTCGCACGCCCGGACACCTTTACGCTCGGCGTGTGCAACGGCTGCCAGATGCTTTCGGCTCTCAAGGCACTGGTGCCCGGCACCGAACACTGGCCGCGCTTCGTGCGCAACCGCTCCGAGCAGTTCGAGGGGCGCGTCGGCCTCGTCGAGGTGCTGCCGACGCCATCGATCTTTCTTGCCGGAATGGCCGGCTCCGTGCTGCCGATCGCCGTTGCGCACGGCGAGGGACGCGCGGAGTTCGCCGATGCGACGGCGCAGCGCGCGTGCACCGAGAGCGGCCTCGTCAGCCTGCGATTCGTCGACAACGCGGGCCGGCCGACGGAGCGCTACCCTGCCAACCCGAATGGCTCGCCTGCCGGTATCACCGGAATCACGAGCACCGATGGTCGCGCGACGATCCTGATGCCACATCCGGAGCGCGTGTACCGCACGGTGCAGAATTCGTGGCACCCGGCGGAGTGGGGCGAGGATGGGGGGTGGATGCGGATGTTCCGCAATGCTCGCGTGTGGGTTGGCTGACCGCGGCCGGGTGGCGCTTGCGCTTGCCAGCGGCTGCTCGCGTCGCTGATCTCCACCCGTTCCGTCCACAATCCCGAAAACGCCGTCAACCCGTCCCTGGGGGCTCCGGGCGCGACGTCCATGTCGCGCACGGTTTCGGGAATGTGGACGGAACGGATGAAGCCCAGCAACGCTCGAGCGAGCTGTCGCGCCAGGCAACGCGGACGCTGACGCGATCGCGTTAGCTGACGCATATGCGCAACGGCGCGAGTGGGTTTCCGGCTGGGGTGTGTGCTTGCGGGGCCGTGCGCGACACGGACGTCGCGCCCGGAGCCCCCAGGGAAGGGTTCACTGCGTCCCCGCAAGCACATTCCCCGACCGGAAACCCAGCCGCGAATCAGGAGCGTCAGCGAGCGAGCGGCAAGGCGTGGAGCGTCAGTCGGCGCCGGCAGCGCGCCCGATCGGGGTGATCTTGTCGAGCGTCTCCTCGGCGAAGAAACGCCGTACCATCATCGCCTGCTGCAGCTTACCCTTGCGGACGTAAGCCTGGTACAGCATGTCCTTCACGAGTTCGAGCAGCACGCCCGCCTCGTAGGCGCCGAGGTCGGGCATCGACGGCCACGGGTCCGTGTCGTTGCCGAACAGGACCTTCTTCACGACGTTGAAGATCTCGTTATCGATCTCCGCCATGTCGCGGGCCTCGGATATCTGGTTGTAGATCCTGAGCCGGCCGTTCTCGCCCAGGTCATTGAACAGCGACTGCGCCGCGCGCCGGCACATCGAGCCGAAAGCATTGAAGTGACCGGACGAGTAGCAGGCGAGTGCCTCGCGGAACAGCTTTTCGCATTCCTCGGGCAGGTAGGTGAAGTTGAACTTCTCGCGTGCCCGTTCGAGCTCGACGAAGTTGTTGGCGAGCTCCACGCGGTTGGCCGCGTACATCTTGACCGCGAAGCGCAGGAAGATCGGCGCGTTGCACGAGTCGCAGCGATAGACGACGCCGACCTGGCTAGGGCGGCTCGCGACGAGCTCCGAGTACTGCGGAACCGACACGGCCGTGATGTGGGAGAAGACCTGGCAGTGAGGACAATTGACCGCCAGGCTGCGCTCCTGGTCGTGGTGCAGGTGGCTGTTCGCGTCAACGTAGACGGACATGGGTCGGCATCCGCATCAGGACTACACGACTGAGTGTAGCGGAAGCGACGGTCGCAGGCACGTTGCTCAGCCGTGGGGCTTCAGGCTGGCCGCGGCCGCTTCGTTGATGGGATCCGCTTCGAGGCTCGACCCGCGCAGGCGTACCTCGAACCGTGCGCCGTTCGCCATGGGTCGCCATGGGCCGTAGGCATGCCGTGCGTCGACGTGACGATCCCACGGCGGGCCACCTCGCGACCACGCCCAGAGGTCGGCGCCGGCGTCCCTGCCGAGCGAATATCCGGAGACGGCCTGCCCGAGGTCGACATTCCGGGACGTGTGGCGTGCGCTCAGCCGCTCCAGCTGGAAGCGGGGCTGAAATCCCAGTTTGGCCGCCCGGTCCTTCCAGGTGAGAATCCGCGCGTCGATGCGCCACTGGTCCCCGGACAGTTCGAAGACCTGCACCCGGCCAGCCGGGAGTCGGGTGAGCGTGGCACGGAAGCGCTGCGACCCGATCTGCTCGAAGTACAGTTCGGCCGCAGCCTGGTCCGGTGCGAGCCGGTCATAGGCCTCGAGGTTCGCCGCGATCGGCCACAGGACCATCGCACCGGCCGCCGACGCGACGCCAAGCAGCAGGTGGCCCGCCGTGGCCAGCCGGCGGCCGGCCAGCCAGCGGCTCGCCGCGAGCATCAACCCGATCACGCCGAAGACTGCCAGGACCATGGCCACGCCTGGCATGACACGGTCACCCGAGGAAGCGGGTGAGGGCACCGCTCCCGACGATGGCTGCCAGGGATGCTATGTCCCGGTCGAGACGATGGTCGTGCGCCTGGTAGGGCACGTGCTCGCGGACGAATGCATGGACTCGCTGCAGCTCGGGCGTCGTGGCGAGGGGGCGCATGCAGTCGATCGCGTGCGCGGCGACCAGCACCTCGATGCCGAGGACCCGGGCTGTGTTCGCGCACACGTCCAGCAGTTTGCGGCCGGCCCATGGCGCCATGCTGACGTGGTCCTCCTGGCCGGCGGAGGTCGGCAGGCTGTCCACCGACGCGGGGTGTGCCAGGGTCTTGTTCTCCGACACCAGCGCCGCCGCAGTCACGTGCGCCATCATGAACCCGGACTCGAGGCCGGGCTCCGTCGCGAGGAACATGTTCAGGTTCGGGTTCACGCGACGGTCGAGCAGGTCGATGCGGCGCTCGGCGATGCTGGCGAGTTCCGCGACGGCGATGGCCAGGAAGTCGCTCACGAACCCGACCGGCTCGGCGTGGAAATTGCCGCCCGAAAGGATGTCGTCGCCGAATATCAGTGGATTGTCCGAGACGCCATTGATGGCGGCAGCGAGCACGCCGCGCGCGTGTTCGAGGGTGTGTTCCACGGCGCCGAATACCTGCGGCATGCAGCGGACGGCATATGGATCCTGTACGCGCTCGCAGTGCTCATGGCTGTGCAGGATCTCGCTGTCCGTGAGCAGGCGGCGCAGGCGTTTCGCCACCGCAACCTGGCCGGGCAGGCGGCTCGCGTCGTGGATGCGCGCGTCGAAGGGCGCATGGCTCCCCGCGAGTCCCTCGACCGTAAGTGCGCCGGCAACGATCGAAGCGTCGAGCAGCTTCTCGGCCTGGAACAGGCCCTCGAGGGCGAGTGACAAGCTGAGCTGTGTGCCGTTCAGCAATGCCAGGCCTTCCTTCGCTTCGAGCGCAATGGGCTCAAAGCCGACGGCGCGCACCACCTCGGCCCCGGCCAGGGTCTCCTGGCCTCGGGTGGCTTCACCTTCGCCGATCATCGCGAGCGCGACGTGGGCGAGTGGGGCCAGGTCGCCTGAAGCCCCAACGGAGCCCTGGGACGGCACCACCGGCAGGACATCCTCGTTGAGGAGCGCGATCAGCATCTCGGCGATCTGCGGTCGCGCGCCGGAGTAACCCGCTGCGAGGCTGTTCGCCTTGAGGAGCAGCATGCGCCGCACGAGGTGAGGGGCCAGCGGGGTGCCAGTGCCGCATGCATGGCTGCGGACCAGGTTGAGTTGCAGCTTGCGGGTCTTGGCGGCCGGGATCACGCGGTTGGCAAATGCGCCGAATCCCGTGTTGATGCCGTAGGACACTTCGCCGCGCGCGATGGCGCGCTGCACCGCCGCGAGGGACACGTCCATGCGCTCCCGGGCGGGTTTCGCCAGTCGCACCTGCGGGCGCCGTGCTTCAAACTCGCGCAGCTGCGCAAGCGTCAGGCGCGTGCCGTCGACGTCGAGCGTGGGTCTGGTCTTCGTACGGGCCATCACGCGTGCAGCTTGCGGTAGCGCATCCGGTGGGGCTGCTCAGCGTCCTCACCGCGACGCTTCTTCAGGTCCTCGACGTACTCCGAGTAGTTGCCCTCGAACCAGACCGCTTCGCTGTTGCCCTCGAACGCGAGGATGTGTGTCGCGATGCGGTCGAGGAACCACCGGTCGTGCGAGATCACCACGGCACAGCCGGGGAAGCCTAGGAGCGCCTCTTCGAGTGCACGCAGGGTCTCGATGTCGAGGTCGTTGGTGGGTTCGTCGAGCAGGATGACGTTGCCGCCCTCCTTGAGCACCTTCGCGAGGTGCACTCGATTGCGCTCGCCGCCCGAGAGCTCGCCGATGGACTGCTGCTGCTGCGAGCCGCGGAAATTGAAGCGTCCGACGTACGCCCGCGAGGGCGTCTCGTAGTTGCCCACCTTGAGCAGGTCGAGCCCGTTCGAGATTTCCTGCCAGACTGTCTTCCTGTCGTCGAGCGTCTGGCGCGACTGGTCGACATAGGCGAGCTGCACCGTCGGCCCGATGCGGATCTCGCCGGCGTCGGCCGTTTCCTGGCCGGTCAGGATGCGGAAGAGCGTGGTCTTGCCGGCGCCGTTCGGCCCGATGATGCCCACGATGCCGCCCTGCGGCAGGTTGAAGTTGAGGTTCTCGAACAGCAGCTTCTCGCCATAGGCCTTGGACAGGCCCCTGGCCTCGATCACGAGTTCGCCGAGCCGCGGGCCCGGCGGGATGTAGATCTCGTTGGTCTCGTTGCGCTCCTGGAATTCGCGCGACTGCAGCTCCTCGAAGCGCTGCATGCGCGCCTTGCTCTTGGCCTGGCGGGCCTTCGGGTTCTGGCGCACCCACTCGAGCTCGCGGGCGAGCATCTTCTTGAGCGCCTCCTGCTGCTGTTCTTCGATCTGCAGGCGCTTCTCCTTCTGCTCGAGCCAGGAGGAATAGTTGCCCTGCCAGGGGATGCCGTGCCCGCGGTCGAGCTCGAGGATCCAGCCCGCGACGTTGTCGAGGAAGTAGCGGTCGTGCGTCACGGCGATCACGGTGCCCGGGTACTGCTCGAGATAATGTTCGAGCCAGCGCACCGACTCGGCGTCCAGATGGTTCGTGGGCTCGTCGAGCAGCAGCATGTCGGGCTTCGACAGCAGCAGCTTGCAGAGCGCCACGCGGCGGCGCTCGCCGCCCGAGATCTTCGTGACGTCCGCGTCCCACGGCGGCAGCCGCAACGCGTCGGCGGCGACCTCGAGCTGGCGGTCGAGATTATGCCCGTCGGTGGCCTGTATCAGCGCCTCGAGCTTCGCCTGCTCGGCGGCGATCTTGTCGAAGTCGGCGTCGGGGTCGGCGTATGCCGCATAGACCTCGTCGAGACGCTTCAGCGCGTCCTTGATGTGGCTGACCGCCTCCTCGACGTTGCCGCGCACGTCCTTGGACGCGTCGAGCTGCGGCTCCTGCGGCAGGAAGCCGATCTTGATCCCCGGCTGGGGCCGGGCCTCGCCCTCGAACTCCCTGTCGATGCCGGCCATGATCCGGAGCAGCGTGGACTTTCCGGAGCCGTTCAGGCCGAGTACGCCGATCTTGGCGCCGGGGAAGAAGCTCAGCGAGATGTCGCGAAGGATGACGCGCTTGGGCGGCACGACCTTCCCGACACGGTTCATCGTGTAAATAAATTGCGCCATGGTGCTCAGGGAGCGGAACTCTCGGGTCCGGGTCGAAAAAGGGCCGCGATTATGCGGCCTCCGGGGGCTTCGGCGCCATGCGTTGCTAGGCCCTCCGTAGTCCAGGCCGCGAGGTGCCGGGGTCCATCGCGGGGACGCCGGCAACCCGTCCCTGGGGGCTCCGGGCGCGACGTCCATGTCGTGCACGGCCCCGCGCTGAACCCCGGCACCCCGCGGCCTTTCGATCGGTGAGTCGTCACTCGCCGGCGGTCCGCCCTCACTCCGCGATGCCGCTCAACGCAGCACTCAGTGGTGTCCGCTGGTGGCAACCGGGCGCTGTCTGGGCAACCTTTCAGCCGGCGCCAGCGCTTTCGCGAGGCTGGGGATGCCGGGGAGAGGGTTCCGGGGCCGTGCGCGACAGGGACGTCGCGCCCGGAGCCCCCAAGGATGGGTTGACGGCGTCCCCGGAACCCTCTCCCCGGCATCCCCAGCCTCGCCGCCACCGACGCACGAACGCCGGGCCGAGAGTGCGCTCCGACGCGTCCGGAGGCCCCCTTCGGCTACAATTGCGCGTCCCCGACCGTGGAGTACCGATGTTTCCCGCCAGCATGAAGATCGCCGGGTTCGACCCCGAACTCGCGGCCGCGCTCGACCACGAGCGCACCCGCCAGGAAGACCACATCGAGCTGATCGCCTCCGAGAACTACGCGAGCCCGCGAGTGCTCGAAGCGCAGGGGTCGGTGCTCACGAACAAGTACGCCGAGGGTTACCCGGCCAAGCGTTACTACGGTGGCTGTGAGTATGTCGATGTCGCCGAGCAGCTCGCGATCGATCGCGCCAGGCAGCTGTTCGGCGCCGACTACGCCAACGTGCAGCCCCATTCCGGGTCGCAGGCCAACGCTGCGGCGTACCTCGCGCTGATCAAACCGGGTGACACGCTGCTCGGCATGAGCCTCGACCATGGCGGGCACCTGACGCACGGGGCGAAGGTCAACTTCTCGGGCAAGATCTTCAACGCCGTGCAGTACGGCCTCGATCCGGCCACCGGCGAGATCGACTACGCGCAGGTGGAGCGCCTCGCGCTCGAGCACCGGCCGAAGCTCGTCATCGCGGGCTTTTCGGCGTACTCGCGTGTCATCGACTGGGCGCGCTTCCGGCAGATCTCCGACGCCGTGGGCGCGTATTTCCTGGTGGACATGGCGCATGTCGCAGGCCTCGTTGCAGCCGGCCTGTACCCGAACCCGGTGCCGTTCGCCGACGTCGTGACGACCACGACGCACAAGACGCTGCGTGGCCCGCGTGGCGGATTGATCCTCGCCCGAGCCAACGAGGAGATCACGAAGAAGCTCAACTCGCTCATCTTCCCCGGTACACAAGGCGGGCCGCTGATGCACGTCATCGCCGCGAAGGCCGTGGCGTTCCTCGAGGCCCTGCAGCCCGACTTCAAGGTCTACCAGCAGCAGGTGGTTGCGAACGCCCGCGCGATGGCGTCCGCGCTGATGGCGCGCGGCTACAGGATCGTTTCGGGCGGCACGGACAACCACCTGTTCCTGGTGGACCTGATCGAGCGCAACGTCACCGGCAAGGACGCGGATGCCGCGCTCGGCCGCGCGCACATCACGGTCAACAAGAACACGGTGCCGAATGACCCGCGCTCGCCGTTCGTGACCAGCGGGCTGCGCATCGGCACCCCGGCGGTGACCACCCGCGGCTTCAACGAGGCCGAGGTCGTGCAACTCGCAGGCTGGATCGCCGACGTGCTCGACGACGTCACGAACGAGGCGGTAATCGAGCGCACGCGGCAGTCCGTGCTCGAGATCTGCCGCCGGTTCCGTGTCTACGGCTGACCCGCGCCGCGCGGCCACCACCGTCGATGTACTGCCCGTTCTGCGCACACGAGGAGACGAAGGTCATCGACTCTCGCCTGGCGGCCGAGGGCCAGCAGGTGCGCCGTCGTCGCGAGTGCCTGCAGTGCGGCGAACGCTTCACGACCTTCGAGTCCGCGGAACTCGTCATGCCGCGCGTGGTGAAGAGCGACGCGACGCGCGAGCCGTTCGACGAAGCGAAGCTGCGCGCCGGGATGCTGAAGGCGCTCGAGAAGCGGCCGGTGTCGAGCGAAGCGGTGGATGCCGCGGTCAACCACGTGTGCCACAAGCTGCGCACGCTCGGCGAGCGCGAGGTGCCGGCCCGGCTGGTGGGTGAACTCGTCATGGACGAGTTGCACCAGCTCGACGAGGTGGCGTACGTGCGGTTCGCGTCGGTCTATCGCAGCTTCCAGGACGTGGATGCCTTCCGGGAGGAGATCGACCGCCTGCGCCAGCGGCGGCCGCGCACGGCCGAGGACGTGCAGCTCGCCCTCTGGTCCACGGCCGAGCCCACGGGCAGGAAGAAGTGACCGAATTTTCCGCCGACGACCACCATTACATGGCGCGCGCACTCGACCTCGCGCGGCACGGCCTGTACTCGACGCCGCCGAATCCGAGCGTCGGCTGCGTTATCGTGCGGTGGGGACAGGTGGTCGGCGAGGGTTTCCACGGGCGCGCTGGCGGACCGCACGCGGAGGTCGTCGCGCTCGAGGATGCGGGCCACACCGCCCGCGGAGCCACCGCCTACATCAGTCTCGAGCCGTGCTCTCACCACGGCCGGACGCCACCGTGCATCGATGCCCTGGTGGCGGCGGGCGTTGCGCGCGTCGTCGTGGCCATGCTCGACCCGAATCCGCGCGTGAACGGCTCGGGCCTGCAGCAGCTCGAGCAGGCTGGAATTACCACCGCTCACGGCGTTCTCGCGGCCGAGGCGGCCGAGATCAATCGCGGCTTCGTCCAGCGCATGACGAACGGCCGGCCCTGGGTGACGCTCAAGCTCGGTGCAAGCCTCGATGGCCGCACCGCGCTTGCGGACGGCACGAGCAAGTGGATCACCGGCGAGAAGGCGAGGGCGGACGTGCAGCGGCTGCGCGCCCGGGCGTCCGCGATCATCACCGGCAGCGGAACCGTGCTGGCGGACGACCCGATGCTCACGGTCCGCGACCCCGATCTCGAGATGCGGGGTCGGCGGCCTTTGCGCGTCGTGCTCGATTCTCACCTGCGAACTCCGGCCAATGCGCAGGTGCTGTGTTTCGCGAACTCCACGCTGATCCTGACCCGCGACGCCGCCACCGCCGCGGCCGACGAGTTGCGGGAGATCGGGGCCCGGGTGGAACGCATTGCCGGCACCGCGAGCGGCCTCGACCTCGACGCCGTCCTCGAGCGTCTGGCGGCCCTCGAGTGCAATGAAGTGCTGGTCGAGGCCGGCCCCACCCTCGCCGGGGAGTTCGTGCGGTGCGGACTGGTGGACGAGATCGTGGTCTACATGGCGCCCGTCGTCCTCGGACATGCGGCGCGGGGCCTGTTCAACCTGCCGCAACTTGAGCGCATGTGCGACCGTTGTGAATTCGAATGGCGCGGCGTCGAGCACGTCGGCGATGACCTGCGCCTGACGCTGCGTCCGAAACGAGGAGCGACCTGATGTTCACGGGAATCGTGCAAGGCATCGGCTCGGTCCGCGGCGTCGAGCCGCGGGGTGGCGACGTCACGCTGTGGATCGACACGGGCAGCGTGCCGCTGTCGGACGTCCAGGCCGGCGGCAGCATCGCCGTGAGCGGCGCGTGCCTGACGGCCGTGCAACTCGAGCCGCACGCGTTCGCCGCCGACGTGTCGCGCGAGACGCTCTCGCTCACGACCGCGGGCGAGTGGTCCGCGGGGACCCGCGTCAACCTGGAGAAGGCGCTGACGGCCGGCCAGGCGCTGGGCGGGCACTACGTCACCGGTCATGTCGATGGAGTGGGGCGAGTGGTGTCGCGGCACGACGACGCTCGATCCGTGCGTGTCGAATTCGAGGTGCCGGAGGAACTCGCACGCTACGTCGCGCGCAAGGGCTCGATCTGCGTGGACGGAGTCAGTCTCACGGTGAACGGCGTCTCGGGACGCCGGTTCGACGTAAACCTCGTGCCGCACACGCTCGAACGCACGATACTCGGCGGCTACCGGCCGGGAACGCGGGTCAATCTCGAGGTGGACATCATCGCCCGCTACCTGGAGCGGCTGCTGCAGGATAGCCGGCAGTAGGCCGTTCGGTCCGGAAGGCTGCTGTTACACTTGCAACCCATGGTATCCCTGAATTCCACCGACGAAATCCTCGAGGAGATCCGGCAGGGCCGCATGGTCGTCATCATGGACGACGAGGATCGCGAGAACGAAGGCGACCTCGTCATGGCGGCCACCAAGGTCCGTCCCGAGGACGTGAACTTCATGGCCCGCTACGGCCGCGGCCTGATCTGCCTCACGCTCACGCGTGATCGCTGCCGGCAGTTGCGCCTGCCGCTGATGGTGAGTGACACGGACCTGGACCACGGCACCAATTTCACCGTCTCGATCGAGGCGGCCGAGGGTGTCACCACCGGGATCTCGGCTTACGACCGGGCGCACACCATCCGCACCGCGGTGGCCCCGGACGCCCGCCCGGAGGACCTCCGCCAGCCAGGCCACATCTTCCCGCTCATGGCACAGCCGGGCGGCGTGCTGACGCGGGCCGGGCACACGGAAGCCGGATGCGACCTCGTGCGCATCGCCGGGCTGGAACCCGCCGCCGTGATCGTCGAAATCCTGAACGACGACGGCACCATGGCCCGCCGGCCGGACCTCGAGGCCTTCGCGAAGGAGCATGGACTCAGGATCGGCACCATCGCGGACCTGATCCGCTACCGGCTCGAGAAGGAGCGCTCCGTCGAGCGCATCGCCGAGCGCGACGTGGAGACGGATTTCGGCCGCTTCCGCCTCCACTGCTACGAGGATCACGTCAACAGCACCGTGCACCTGGCGCTGGTCCGCGGTGCGGTTGCGCGCGAGTCCGCGCCGCTCGTGCGGGTGCACCTCAAGGACACCGTCCGCGACCTGGTCGGTGCCCGCGAAGAGAGCCACAGCTGGTCGCTGCGCAGCGCCATGGAGCGAGTCGCTCGCGAAGGTTCGGGCGTCATCGTCCTGCTGAGGCCGCACGAGAGCCCGCTCGATATCGCCGAGGCCGTGCGATCGGCGGACCGCTCCACGCACACCACGAAGTCCAAGGGCGCGCAGGTGTTGCGCACCTATGGCATTGGTGCGCAGATCCTGCGCGACCTCGGCATCTCCCACATGCGCGTGCTGAGCGCGCCCAAGCAGATGCACGGACTCTCGGCCTTCGGCCTCGAAGTGACCGAATACGTCGACGAAGCGAGTTGAAGGACCCCGCCATGGATAACGTCCGCACCCTGAACGGCGACCTCATCGCGCGCGACCTGCGCTTTGCGATCGTCGCTGCCCGCTTCAACGACATGATCGTGGACTCGCTGATCCGCGGTGCAGTGGATGCGCTGCTGCGCCACGGCGCGGGCGAGAAGCAGATCGACCTCGTCCGCGTGCCCGGAGCGTACGACCTGCCGTTCATCGTCAGGCGAGTCGCCGCCAGCAAGCGGTACGACGCGATCGTCGCGCTGGGCGCGGTGATCCGCGGCGCGACGCCGCACTTCGATCACGTGGCAGGGCAGTGTGCCTCCGGCCTCGCCCGCGCGGCGGAGGAGAGCGGCGTGCCGGTGGCCTTCGGCGTCCTCACGACGGACACCATCGAACAGGCGATCGAGCGCGCGGGCACCAAGGCCGGGAACAAGGGTGCGGATGCGGCGCTCTGCGCCCTTGAGCTGGCCAACCTGCTCCGGCGCCTGGACGTCTGACGATGCCCCGGCGTCCCGACCGGTCCGCACGGGCTCGCAGCCTGTCGCGCAAGCTTGCCATGCAGGCACTCTACCAGTGGCAGATGACCGGGCAGAGTTTCGCCGAGCTGCGCAATCAATACGCGGGTGAGGAAGGGTTCGCCGACGCCGACGCCACGTATTTCGGGGAATTGCTGGAGGGCGTGACCGAATCCGCCGCCGCGCTCGACGCGCAGCTCGGCGCGCTGGTCGACCGGCCGGTGGCCCAGCTCGATCCGGTCGAGCACGCCGTCCTGCTCATCGGCCTCTTCGAGCTGACGCGGCGTCTCGATGTCCCGTATCGCGTGGTCATCAACGAGGGCGTGGACCTGACCAAGCGCTTCGGCGCGACCGACGGTTACAAGTTCGTGAATGCGGTGCTTGATCGCGCCGCGCGAGCACTGCGCGCTGCCGAGCAGGCTTCCGCCGCGAGCTCGCGCGCCTGAGCGGCCAGCCGTGGCGCTCGGCGAGTTCGACCTGATCGAGCGATTCTTCTCCCGCCCCTCCCGGCGGCGCGACGTGCTGCTCGGCGTTGGCGATGACGCGGCGCTCCTCGCAGTGCCGCCCGGCCTTGCACTGGTCGCGGCTACCGATACGCTGGTCGAAGGCCGGCATTTCCTAGTCGGCACGCCTCCCGAGGCGATCGGTCACCAGGCACTCGCCGTGAATCTAAGCGACCTAGCGGCGATGGGGGCCGAGCCGGCGTGGGCCTTGATGTCCCTGTCGCTGCCCGACGTGCGCGAGTCCTGGCTGGAGCGCTTTGCCGCGGGGCTGTATGTGCTCGCCGACACGCATGGCGTCGACCTCGTGGGCGGTGACACGGTGCGTGGTCCACTGGTCGTCACGATCGAGGTGCTGGGCTTCGTCGAACCGGCCCTCGCGCTCAAGCGCAGCAATGCGCAACCGGGTGATCTGCTCTACGTGTCGGGCTGGCCCGGGGAAGCGGCGGCTGGACTCGCGACGCTGCAGTGCGGCGGATCCATGGCTGCACAGGACCCACTGGTTCGGCGATTTCTCTACGCCGAGCCGCGGCTCGCGCTCGGCCGGGCACTGCGCGGCCGCGCCAGTGCGGCGATGGATGTTTCGGACGGACTGCTCGGCGACCTCGGCAAGCTGTGCCGGGCCAGCGGACTCGGTGCGCGGCTCGACCTCGAGTGCCTGCCCGTCTCCGCCGAACTGGCGCGTCGCCACGCGCGTGATGCGTGCGAGCGATTCGTGTTGTCCGGCGGTGACGACTACGAGTTGCTCTTCACCGTGCCGCCAACCCGCGCGGAGCAACTCGAGGCGGACCTGCGCCCGCTGTGCCCGCTGACTCGAATCGGGGCGATCGAGTCCGGACGCGACGTGCGCTGCCTGCGTGACGGCGTGGCAACGGACGTTCGTGGAGAGGGCTATGACCACTTCGCCTGAGCCGAAGAAGGCAGTCACGCTGCGGCCGACGCTCAAGGCACTCGCGGATCCGGTGCACTTCCTGGCGCTCGGCTTCGGTGCCGGGCTGGCGCCGTTTGCCCCGGGAACCTTCGGTTCCGTCGTCGGGCTCGTCATCGCGCTCGCGCTCGCGCCACTCGGTTTCTGGTGGAACGTCGCGGCGATCGTCGTCGCCGTCGTCGGCGGCGTCTGGATCTGCGGCGAGAGCGCGCGCCGGCTCGGGGTGCACGACCACCCGGCGATCGTCTGGGACGAGGTCGCCGGCATGATGATTGCGATGCTGGCGGCCCCGCCGACCTGGTGGGGGGCGCTGCTGGCGTTCGGGCTGTTCCGGCTGTTCGACATCGCGAAACCCTGGCCGATCCGCGAGGTCGATCACGGAATGCGCGGAGGGGCGGGCATTATGCTCGACGACGTAATGGCCGGGATGCTGGCCGCAGCCGGACTGATGATCGTCCATTACCTATCGTGACAGCACCGAACGCGCTCGCTGATACACAGACCGAACCGATGCTGTCCGAGCCGCTGGCGGCCCCCGAACGCATCGGCAAGTACTACGTCGTGCACGAGGTGGGGCGCGGCAGCACCGGCACGGTCTTCCTGTCGCACGACCCGTTCTATGGGCGTGACGTAGCGATCAAGGTCTATCACGCGACCAGCGGCGAGGATGCCGAGGGTCGCAACGCGCGGCGCATGTTCCTCGGTGAAGCGCACATGATCGGGAAGCTGCAGCACCCGAACATCGTGCCGATCTACGACGCGGGCGAGGAAGACGGCCGGCGCTACATCGTCACGGAGCACATCCACGGCGCACGGACCCTCTCCGCGTATTGCCGCGCGGGCAGCCTGCTGCCCATCGACCAGGTCGTGAACATCGTCTACAAGTGCGCGAAGGCGCTGCACTACGCCCACTCGCGGGGTGTCGTGCACCGCGACATCAAGCCCTCCAACATCCTGCTCACGCAGGAGGGCGACGTCCGCATCGTCGACTTCGGCATCGCGCTGGTCTCCGACTCCGACATCTCGCGCCTCGAGGGCGTGGCGGGCAGCCCTGCCTACATGTCGCCCGAGCAGGTGCAGGGTCACGAACTCGACCCGCGATCGGATCTCTATTCGCTCGGCGCCGTCATGTACGAGATGCTGTCCGGTCAGCGCCCGTTTCGCGCTGGAGCGCTCGGCAAGCTGCTGCGCCAGGTGGTCCAGTCCGCGCCCGAACCCTTGCGTGAAATTCGTCCTGAGATCCCCGAGGAACTCGCGGCGGTGGTGGATCGCGCGCTGCAGAAGGAGCCTGGCAAGCGCTACCGCAACGGCGCGGAGTTCGCGGCCGACCTGACGCGGGTGCACCAGAAGCTGCGCGCGGCGCAATCCGACATCGACGATGAAGAGCGCTTCGCGGTGCTGCGCAAGCTGCGCTTCTTCCATGACTTTTCGCACGCGGAGATCCGCGAAGTCATGCGCGCGGCCTGCTGGATGGAGTGCCAGCCGGCCGAGGCGGTGCTGCGCCCCGGCGACACTGACGATCGCTTCTACGTGGTCGTGTCGGGCCGTGTGCGCGTGAGTCGCAACGGTGAAGTGATCGGCCGCATCGAGACCGGCGGATGTTTCGGCGAAGCCGGGTTCGCGGAGGGTTCGCGCCGTGACTCGATCATCGAGACGGAAGGGCACGTGACGCTGCTCAAGGTCACGGCGACACTGCTCGAGCAGGCGTCGATTTCCTGTCAGCTGCGGTTCCACAAGGTGTTCCTGCGGGAGCTGATCGGGCGGCTGCAGCGGGGGAAGAAAGAAAGGGGATAGTGACCAGGGGGCAGGGGATAGTGCGGAGGCGGCCTTCATGCGGCGTCTGGGAATCCACCGATGGCTTGAAGTTCACTTCTCCACTATCCCCTGCCCCCTGGTCACTACCCCCTTTCCTTGTCTCGCTCAATGAGCGCGTACGCCGAGTGATTGTGGATCGACTCGAAGTTCTCCGCTTCCACCGTGTACGCCCGCACGCGCTCCTCGGCATTGAGGCGCACCGCCACGTCGCGCACCAGGTCCTCGACGAATTTCGGGTTGTCGTAGGCGCGCTCGGTGACGTATTTCTCGTCGGGACGCTTCAGGATGCCGTAAACCTCGCAGGACGCCTCCTGCTCGGCGATGTCGATCAGTTCTTCGAGCCACATGTGCTCGCGCACCTTGGCCGAGATGGTCACGTGCGAGCGCTGGTTGTGCGCGCCGCGGTCGGAGATCTTCTTCGAGCACGGGCAGAGGCTGGTCACCGGCACCACCACGCGCAGCCACATGTCGACGGCGCCGTCGTGCACCTCGCCGACCAGGGTGACGTCGTAGTTCAGGAGGCTCGACACGCCCGAGACCGGCGCCTTCTTCATGACGAAGTAGGGGAAGCGCATCTCGACGTGGCCGGATGTTGCGTCGAGGCGCCGCGTCATCTCGACAAGCATCTGCCGGAACGAGTCCACCGAGATTTCACGCTCGTGGCTGTGCAGGACCTCCACGAAGCGCGACATGTGCGTGCCCTTGAAGTTGTGGGGCAGCGCCACGTACATGTCGAAGTTCGCGACGGTGTGCTGCTCGCCGCCCGAGCGGTCGCGCACGCGCACCGGATGATAGATGTCCTTGATGCCGACCTTGTTGATCGGGATGCGACGCGAGTCGGGACGGCCCTGGACGTCCTCGATGGCCTTCGTCGCGTGCTCGTGTCGCTTCACCAGATCGTCCATCCTCAGCCCGCCGAAAGTCTCGCGCCCGCGACCGCAAGCGGAGTCGTCCTGACCGGCCACACGCGTGCAATCTGCCGTTCGATCCCGGCCGCGTCGAGACCCGCCATTTCCAGCGAATCCTCGCGCGAGCCGTGCTCGATGAACCGGTCAGGCAGCCCGACGTGGTGCATGGCGCATTCGAGGCCCCGCGCGGCGAGGCACTCGCTCACTGCGCTGCCCGCTCCGCCGGCGATGGCGTTCTCTTCGATGGTCACGATGCAGGCGTGATTCGCAGCGAGACGCAGGACGGTTTCCTCGTCCAGCGGCTTCACGAAACGCATGTTCACGAGGGTGGCATCGAGTCGCTCGGCAATCGCTGCGCACGGCGCGACCATCGTGCCGAACGCGAGCATCAGCAATCCAGAGCGGCCTTCCCGGCGTACCTGCGCCCGGCCGACGGGAATGGCCGTCATTTCCTTCTCGATCGGCACACCGGGACCCTGTCCGCGCGGGTAGCGCACGGCCGCCGGGCCGTCGAGCGTCACGGCCGTGTACAGCATCTGCCGGCACTCGTTTTCGTCCGCGGGTGCCATGACCACCATGTTGGGGATGCAACGCAGGAACGTGAGGTCGAACGCCCCCTGATGCGTCGCGCCGTCGCCGCCGACCAGTCCGCCGCGATCGATCGCGAAGGTGACGGGCAGCTTCTGCAGCGCCACGTCGTGGATCAGCTGGTCGTAGCCACGCTGCAGGAACGTGGAGTAGATCGCGACGACTGGCCGCGCGCCCTCGCACGCGAAGCCGGCACCGAGCGTCACCGCGTGCTGCTCCGCGATCGCCACGTCGTAATAACGGTCGGGGAAGCGCTTCGAAAACTCGACGAGGCCGGAGCCTTCGCGCATGGCGGGCGTGATGCCGACGATGCGGGGATCGCGCTCGGCCATGTCACAGAGCCACTGGCCGAAGACCGCAGAGTAGGCGGGGCCGGTGCTCGTTTCCTTGAAGATCGTACCGCTGGTGGGATCGAACGGGCCCGGGCCGTGCCACTTGATCGGATCGGCCTCGGCGGGCGCGTAGCCCTTGCCCTTGCGCGTCACGACGTGCAGGAACTGCGGCCCGGACAGGTCGCGCAGGTTGGTGAGCGTCTTCACCAGCGCGTCCATGTCGTGGCCGTCGATGGGGCCGATGTAGTTGAAGCCCATCTCCTCGAACATGGTGCCCGGCAGGACCATGCCCTTCATGTGCTCCTCGGAACGCCGCGCAAGCTCCCAGACGGTGGGCATGCGGCGCAGGATCTTCTTGCCGCCCTCACGCAGCGCAGCGTAGGTCCTTCCCGAGAGCATGCGCGCGAAGTATTTCGACATCGCGCCAACGTTCTCGGAAATCGACATGTCGTTGTCGTTCAGAACCACGAGCATGTTTACGTCCAGCGGGCCGGCGTGATTCAGGGCCTCGAAGGCCTGGCCGGCGCTCATCGCGCCGTCGCCGATCACGGCCACCAC
>Ga0079037_100000259_pt1 | contig 22302 bp, 24 predicted proteins | sample Mud3Dept4metaG_FD_71479 | JGI IMG/M metagenome (GOLD analysis project Ga0079037, IMG submission 71479) | Freshwater wetland microbial communities from Ohio, USA, analyzing the effect of biotic and abiotic controls - Mud 3 Core 4 Depth 4 metaG | ecosystem: Environmental > Aquatic > Freshwater >... | reverse complement strand
CTCGCAATAAATCCGAAGATCGCGGTCCCCATGCATTATAATTCAATCGTCGGCACCAAAAAAGACGCAAAGAAATTCTCGGACGGACTGAAGGGGAAGATCGAGGTCAGGATACTGAAGGAAGAATAAATTGGCTGATGCTGTAAAGATAGCGAAGCTGCTGCTGAAAAAATATCCAAACCCAAAGAGCGCGCTCAATTTTTCGAGTCCGTTCGAGCTCCTTGTCGCCACTATCCTATCTGCGCAGTGCACGGATGTCAGGGTAAACGAAGTTACAAAGACCGTCTTTAAAAAATATAAAACAGCCCAGGATTATGCTGAGGCAGATGTAACAATATTCGAAAATGAAATAAGGCCCACAGGTTTTTACAGGAACAAGGCAAGGTCTGTTATAAACTGCTGTAAAAAACTCGTGAAGGACTTCAGGGGGAAAGTCCCGGACACGATTGAGGAACTTACCACCCTTCCGGGAATCGGAAGGAAGACAGCGAATGTGATACTCGGCAGTGCGTTCAATAAACAGGCAATAGCGGTCGATACGCATGTCCTGAGGGTTTCCAAGAGACTCGGGATAGCGCACTCGGACAATCCCGACAGGGTTGAAGAAGAGCTTGTAAGGCAGCTCCCCGGAGACATCCTGACAAAGTTCAACCTCGCCCTGATCCTTCACGGCAGGGAGACCTGCACGGCCCGCAGGCCCAAGTGTACGCAATGTGTTCTTTATCGGGAATGTGAGTGGCCGGAGAAACCTTCCCTCTGAATTCATTCCATAAATAGTGAATATTTTAACGATGCTTACAAAAGAAGAAATTGCATCTGTTTTTAAAGCCGACATTATCGGCAGGGAAATAATCTGTCTGGAATCAGCCGTATCAACGAATGACAGCGCCTTTGAGATAGCACGGAACAGGCCCTGTCCCGGCGGTATCGTAGTTGTTGCAGAGATGCAGACCAAAGGCAGGGGAAGACTGGGCAGGAGCTGGATATCACCTGCCGGCGTTAACCTGTATTTCACGGTATTGTTAAATCCTCCCGTTACACCAGACAACGCCTCAATACTGACATTGGCCATACCGGTGGCCATTGCCTCTGCCATCATCTCACAAACCGGACTGAGGGCACAGATTAAGTGGCCCAATGACATTATCATTAATGGGAAAAAGGCCGGCGGGGTGCTTATCGAGATGAAGACCGGCACAGCCGCCGCCCCACTGTTGGCTGTCGGTATAGGTATCAATGTAAATATGTCTGCAGATGCCCTGCCGTTTGAACTCAGGCCGTTATCCACTTCACTAAAGATGGAAAAGGGAGAGTCCATTAGCAGGACAGAGCTGCTGGGAGAAATTCTGTCTGAGATTGAGCACGCCTATAAGAATCTCTTACATGGTAATAAAAGGGCTTTCATTAATGAATGGCTTCGTTTAAACTGCACTATAGGGAAAAGGGTCTCTCTCAGAAGCCAGGACCGGACCATATCAGGAATTGCAGACGGTATTAATGAGAGAGGGGAACTTGTGGTGAAGCTCGTGACCGGAGATACGGAAATCTTCAGGGCCGGAGATGTGACTATATTGAAAGATAATTGAAGATCTTGGGTCTCCAGAAGATCGGAAAAGGTTGTAAGTTGTTTATTATTAACTGTTAGTCAAAAAACTAAAAACCGAGAACGTACCTCTTATTGAAAGAGTATGCTGTTACTCATTGACATAGGCAATACAAATATAACCATGGGCTTTCACTTTGATGGCGACATCAAAAATGTATTGCGTCTTAAAACAATAGCCGGGGCACGGGACAGCGAAGAGTACTCATATATTATTAATGGATGCATCAGCCGTCAGCATATGCCTGAGCCGGACGGCGCGGCATTATGTTCAGTCGTCCCGGAGATCACACCCGTATTGATTGATACCTTACATAATAATTTCCATATAAACCCGGTAATCGTTCATCATACGGTAAAAACAGGACTGAAGTTTCTTATAAAAAATCCTGGGGAACTGGGTGAGGACAGGATTGCAAACGCTGTGGCCGCCCATCGGCTTTACAGTGGAGATTTAATTGTTGTGGACTTTGGAACGGCAACCACCTTTTGTGTGATCACTGAAAAGGGAGAATATACCGGCGGGGCCATAATGCCCGGCCTGGGCCTCTCTGCACAGGCCCTTACCGAGAAGACGTCAAAGCTGCCCCTGATCGAGCTGACCGTGCCTGAAAGCGTCCTGGGAAAGGACACGGCAGAGCATATACGTTCAGGGATCATGCTGGGACATGCCGGGGCCGTTGAAAGAATAATCAGTGAGATAAAAAAAGCGACCAGCAGGGAGTATAAGGTGCTGCTTACAGGCGGTTATGCCGGCATGATGAAGCCCCTTGTCCAAACAGCAGACCATGTTGATCCGCTCCTGACTCTTGAAGGATTAAGACTTATTTATGAAATGAACTCATAATGTAAATAAACGGCCGGTTACGAATTGTATTATGTGTATGGAAATGTGCTCTTTTTATTATCAATTATAAATTTGTCTCGGCAGAAGAGGCAAAAAACAAGGAGGTAGTTATATGAAGGTTGAACGGATATTATTTCCAACAGATTTTTCAGAGGGTTCTGTGCACGCGCTGCATTCTGCGGTGGACCTTGCAAAGCATTATAATGCAAGGCTCTCCATTATACATGTTGTTTATGATATCGGCAAGGCTTACCAGGCACATGTTCCGCACGTATCAACAGATGAAATTCACAGGGAAATGAATGCATGGGCCATGAAAGAGCTTGATAGATGCTGCATAGAAGAGACCAGGGGGTTTCCAAATATAGACAAGTCGGTGCTGGTAGGGGTACCATATGAAGAAATAATCAAATTTGCGGAAAAGGAAAAAATCGATTTAATCGTAATAGGCACCTATGGGAGATCAGGGCTTGAAAGGTTTATCTTCGGCAGTACTGCTGAAAGGGTCGTCAGGAGTGCGCCATGCCCGGTCATGACAGTGCGGGTCCCAAAGCACAGAGAGTAATGAAAAAAAATACGCGGCCCATGAAGGTCTATCTCTCGGAAAATGCCTTTATGGGCCTTTTGCTGAGCAGCGCGGAAGTCTTCAAAAAGGAGTCCCTCGGTTATCTTCTTGGTTACCGCCTTGATGACCGGTTTATAGTAGAGAATGCCTTCAGTCTTCAGACCGCAAGGAGAAAGCGGCGGGGCGTCATGTTCCACCGCCGGGACCAGAAAAAAATAGAACCGATATTGTCAAACTTCGAAAAGCTCCAGATAGTCGGAGATTTTCATTCACACACACCTTACGGAAGTGAAAAAGGATTAGCCGTTCCCAGCCCGATTGATATCAAGGGAATGGAAAAGGACAACCTCTACATAATAATCGCCATCAATGAAGTTGAAGTATCCAAATCATGGAATGAAAATAAGGACGGAAGCATATCGGGAAGCATGGGCGGCTTCTTTTTCAAGATATCTGCCTATTATTGTCCTGATATAAACAGCGTCCCCCGCAAGTCACCCATTTTCTGCCCTTTCCCTCCCGGCTTGAAAGTAGGATAGAATATAACTATATAATGAGTTTCTGATGCGGAAAGTGATAGCTTGATATTAATATGTCATTTCGAGCGAAGCGAGAAATCTTAAGCCGTTGCAATGCCGAAAGATTTCTCCCTTTGGTCGAAATGACAATCCGGTTTTGGAAGTAATTTATGACTTCCGCAAGAGGAACTAATTAGGGACCTGCAAGAAATTGAATCTTATTTATTACATAGCCGGATCAATAGCATCTCACCTGCTGCTAATCGGATTTCTGTACTTAATCCCTCCCTTTACAAATGCGGCGCCAGCTGTATTTAACGTAGATATTGTCACTCCACCGGAAAGCAGGAAACCTCCCGAACCTGAACCCGTTAAACCCGCTGTTAAGAAGATAACGCCGCCTCTCATAAAACATCGCCCCAAACCTGCGGACAAGGAACTGCCTCCTGAAACCCTTTATGGCAGGGGCGCCGGTGATTTTAAACAAAAGACCGAAAAGCCTTCAGACAATGCAAAGCAACAGGCGAAAGCAGATTCGCCTATACCTATGAAACGGGAAGATATGTCCCCTCCAACACCCGGGGGAGAAAAGGGCCCTGCGCAGCCGGGGGAAAAGGGTGCTGACATTGCCCCGCGCACGTATCTGTTCGATGAAAAAACAATAGAAAAATTCGCCCGGGAAGGCTCTCCTGCCCAAAAAGGGCTGACCTTTGATGACTCTGACTTCAGACACCGCGGTTACATGCGGATGCTGAAGGAAAGAATTGAAAGCATATGGCAGTACCCAAAAGAAGCGGCACGGATGGGCCTTTCCGGTGATCTTTATATGAAGTTCACGATTAAGAAAGACGGAAGGCTCGGCGAGGTAGAGCTTTTGCGGACTTCCGGCTTTAAAGAACTTGATGAGGCCGCTATTAAGGCAGTAAAGAAGGCCGAGCCGTTCTGGCCGTTACCTGAAGACTGGAAAAAGGACGACCTTGAGATCAAGGGACATTTTATTTATATATTCGGCGACACCATGGCTCTCTAACCCACATTATCATAAGTCGTTTTAAAAATCGTGGCGTGTAATGCGTCATGAGTGATGAATTTTAAAAAACTCTACAGATCACGCATAACGACCTCTCATTACGGTTTTACTGGTATTGAAAAATACGTTTTATGGACCCATCTGCCTGAATTTGAGCTTATAATATTAAAAAAACTGCTATAATAATTCCCAGTTATGAAAATTTTGAGCATGATACGATGGCTTGATATCCTTGATATCATTATCGTTACGGTAATTATATACAGGGGCCTTCTGATAATAAAAGGCACGAAGGCCGCCCAGATGCTCATCGGCCTGGGGGTCCTGTTTCTGGCCCTCCTTTTTTCAAAATACGCAGGCCTCTATACGACTGACTGGATTATTCAGAGTCTATGGACGCAGATTGTGCTAGCGCTTATCATATTATTCCAGCCTGAAATCAGAAAGACACTGGCCCATATGGGCGAAGCGCGCTTCCTTCCCTCCTTTGCCTCTGCAGAAGGATTGAGGTCACTTGAAGAAATCGTTAAAGGTTCGATAGCGCTTGCCAACAGACAGATCGGGGCACTGATCGTGATAGAAAGAGAAACCGATCTGAAAGAGTTCATCGAGATGGGCACGCAGCTTGATGCCAAGGTCACCCGTGAGCTGCTACTGAGTATTTTTCATCCCTCATCACCCATACATGACGGGGCGATTATTATTCGGGGGAACCGCATCATTGCGGCCGGGTGCTTTCTGCCGCTGACATTAAGCGCCGATGTATCAAAGGCCTTCGGCACCCGGCACCGCGCAGGAATAGGCTTAACAGAAGAGACGGACGCCGTGGTCATCATTGTCTCCGAAGAGACAGGCAGCATTACAACCGCGGTCGGTAACAGGATCGATAAGAACGTAGATATGGGGTCGCTCAGGGACTTTCTCACAGATAATTTCATAAGCCCCAAGGTAAAGAAATAATGAAAAAATTTCTCACTACAAATATCTGGCTCAAACTGGCCTCTCTGATAATGGCTATCGCGTTGTGGTTCTTCGTCATATTGAGCGGCCGGTCCGAAGTGACTATGGATGTGCCGGTAAACTTTATTAATATTCCTGATAAATTTGAGATTGTGGATTATCCTAAGACAGTCAGCGTAACTATAGAAGGACAGGAACGGTTACTTAAATATTTAAAGCCGGATGAAATAAATGCTGTTCTTGATATCAGCGACGCCAGGGCCGGCAGGTCTTTTTATACCATCTCAAAGAAAAACATCAAACTGCCCAAATCATTTCTTGTATCGGCCATAAATCCTGAATCATTCAGCCTGACAATCGAAAGGCAATTAAAGAAGGCAGTTCCGGTAAAACCGCACATAGTGGGGGTCCCTGAAAAAGGTTATAAGATTACCGCCATAAGAGTGGAACCCGTTACCGTAATACTGGAAGGCCCGGAGAGCACAGTCTTAAAGATTGATGTTGTAAGGACAGAGCCCATAGATATCAACGGGATAAACAGCAATCTGGTTTACAAAGCCAATCTAAATCTGACCGACACTCTCATAAAGAAAAACACCAATAAAGTCGATATAAGATTGTCCGTAGAAAAAACAAGCAAGGAGACGCATTAATGGTCGACAGAAAAAAACGCACGAAGCTCTTCGGGACAGACGGCATCAGGGGCAAGGCCAATCATTACCCGATGACCGGCGAATTAGCATTTGAGGTGGGAAGGGCCGCAGCTTACGTACTGAAGAAGACAAACGGCCGCAATAAAATTCTCATAGGGAAAGACACCCGACTCTCGGGATATATGCTGGAGAGCGCGCTTACATCAGGCATATGTTCTATCGGTACAAACGTAGTACTTGTTGGGCCAATGCCCACGCCCGGCATAGCCTTTGTGACAAGAAGCCTCCGGGTTGATGCCGGCGTGGTAATATCAGCATCACACAATCCTTATGACGATAACGGCATTAAGTTCTTCTCCGCCGACGGTTTCAAGCTTCCCGACAGCACTGAAAATGAAATAGAAAAGGCAATGTTTACCGAGGCGCTTGAAAATATCAGGCCGGAAGGCGCAGGAATAGGCAAAGCATACCGGGTAGACGATGCATCAGGCCGCTATATCGAATATATCAAGTCGACATTTCCAAAAGGCATGACCCTCGAAGGCATGAAGGTTGTCATTGACTGCAGCAACGGCTCGGCATACAAGATAACCCCTTTCGTCCTCACTGAGCTGGGCGCGGATGTTATAGCAATTAACTCTAAACCTGACGGTATAAATATTAACGCAAACTGCGGGGCCACTCATCCTGAGGCGATGCAGAAGGCGGTACTGGAGTACAAAGCGGACATCGGAATTGCACATGACGGGGATGCTGACAGGACGATTATCTGTGATGAACGGGGTGAAATAGTAGATGGTGACAGGATTATGGCGATATGCGCCCTGGACATGAAAAAAGACGGCAGACTGAAAGGGGATACCGTTGTCGCTACCGTAATGAGTAATTTGGGCTTTGAACTTTGCCTGAAACGATCAGGCATTAAAGTCATAAGGACAAAAGTGGGCGACAGATATGTTGTCGAGGAGATGCTGAAAAGGGGCTGCAACCTGGGAGGCGAGCAGTCCGGTCATATTATTTTTCTGGACTACAATACAACAGGAGACGGGCCGGTAACTGCCCTTCAGGTGCTCTCGGTTATGTGCAGGAGAGGAAAAAGCCTGTCCAATCTTGCCGCTTCCATCCCTATCTATCCTCAGGTACTTTTAAATGTACCCATACGCAGGCATAAATCAATTGATGATTATCCCAATATAAGCACCGCCATTAAAAAAGCTGAAAAAAAACTTGCCGGCGGCAGGATCCTTGTAAGGCCATCAGGCACAGAACCCAAAGTGCGGGTAATGGTTGAGGGGAACAACATGGACGAGATTACGGCAATTGCCGAGGAAATCGCGGAAGTTATAAAGTCAAATATGAAATAACTTCCTGTTACCCTTGAAAGCCTGACAGGGATGAAAAACATCCTCTCTCCCCTTCCATATCTTTAATCCAATTAGATACCGGGCAAATACCTCTGTCGTTGTATTGACATTAAAGTCTGTTCTACAGTAATGTATATTACGGTTCGCGGGGTGGAGCAGTCCGGTAGCTCGTCGGGCTCATAACCCGAAGGTCGCAGGTTCAAATCCTGTCCCCGCTACCAAATAAAATCAAGGACTTACGGATTTCCGTGAGTCCTTTTTTAGTGTAAGCGTGTCTTAAAATAGATAAATCTGGCGAAGCGCAAGACTTGGCGTTAACAGATTCGTGTATAGCAAACGCATTAATTAATACCGGGTTATTTCAGGGCCTGTATCATTCTGATGATCTCACTCGTTGATTTCCCTTTAATAAAGGGGATGGTGCGGGTTTCTTTGGCAATGTCATTGCCTATGATGTCCATCGGGTCCCAGTCAGCGCCTTTAACGAGGACATCGGGCTGAACGTCTTTGATAAGTTCATAAGGGGTGTCCTCGTTAAACAAGACTACATAATCCACCATATATAATGCCGACAGGATCTCCGCTCTTTCTCCTTCGGGTATGACAGGCCTGCCGGGCTTGATAGCGGACACTGAATCATCTGAATTAAGTCCTATTACAAGAACATCTCCCATCTTTTTTGCTTCTGCTAAATAACGGACATGTCCGACATGGATGAGGTCAAAGCAGCCGTTGGTAAAGACGATCTTCTTCCCCTGGCCTTTGAGGTCTGAAACAATACTCTTAATGTTTTCTCTGTCAGTAATAATTCCCATGAGCTTAATTATAGTAAATATTATCCCAAGTTAATTCAATCATTTTTAAATTTGACTAATCCCGGATTCAGCCTTTACAATTTACCATGCTTGGGAATCTCTTCGGACATTTTCTTGACAAACCCCTCTCTTCAGTAGCAAAAAAAATCCCCCTTGCTCCCAACACAATTACCATTACAGGATTTATAGTTACTATCATCGCTGCACTCATCCTTGCACACAACCTCTTCTGGGGAGGCATCATGATTCTCATCTCCGGATTGTTCGACATGCTTGACGGAATATTTGCCAGGGTAAACAATAAGTCCACACTGTTCGGGGCCTTTCTTGACTCAGTCCTTGACAGATATTCTGATTCTTTTTTGTTCCTTGGATTTGCATGGCATTTCTTTCAGATGAATTCAATAACCGGGGTATCTCTTAGTCTTATGACGATGGTCGGCGCCCTGCTTGTCAGTTATACCCGCGCAAGGGCTGAGGGGCTCGGCACGGACTGTAAAGTCGGGCTTATGGAAAGACCGGAGCGGATTGTACTGATGGCCTTTGGAGCATTGACAGGATGGATCGTACATGTTTTGTGGCTAATGCTGGTCCTCATTCATATAACAGTATTTCAGAGGATCTATCATGTGTGGAAGGCAATGAAGCAGTAGTCAGCAGATAGTAGTCAGGTATCAGTTCAAAAAAATACAAAGTGCGCCCTTTAAAATTCTATCCCCTTCCTTGCCTTGACACCCTTGCTATACGGATGCTTGATCATCCGCATCTCGGTTACATAGTCTGCAAGTTCTATTAATGCATCCGGAGCACCCCTGCCGGTAAAAATCAGCTCGAGTTTCTCAGGCTTGGCCTTTACGATCTTCTCGACGTCTTTCATTGTCGCATAACCGCAACTAAGGACCGTATTGATCTCATCCATGATGACGAGGTCATATACGTTGCTTTTTATCTTTTTTATGGAATAACCGATTGCCTTCTTTATGGATTTCTTCAGATCTGTAAGGTCAACCTTCGGATCGAAAAGCGGGGTGGTCTGCCCTTCAAATTTCATAACCTCTATCCCGGAGTTTATTGACGAGACGATCTCCCCGGAGCTTTTATTCCTGCTCTTGAGAAACTGCAAAACCAGAACACGTCTGCCGTGACCGGCCGCCCTTTTCGCAAGACCGAAGGCCGCAGTCGTTTTTCCCTTCCCCTCACCTGTATAAACGTGAATCAGTCCCTTAGCCATACGTCCTCAAAAGCTGTAAATACGCAATCAATGTTTATATGAACGATGCATTCCATGGAATGCAAATATCTTAGCATGTTATCCCCTGGCGAGTCTCCCTGTTCGCGTTTCCTGGTAGCCCGGCTGCAGTTCTTTGCGTATTTACAGATACGGCGCCCTCTCCAGCCTTCTTTTCTTTCGTAAAAAATAAAGGTCTGCTGAATTTCGTCCGATTAGGTTAGTAAACTTAAACAATGGACTGTCTTGGGAAAGGACATGTATATGAATGATCTGTTATTGGCGGAAGGTATCTATGTTAAGCGAAGCAAAGGCAGCTTTGGCACCGGCTCTACTTCAAGGGAATGTACCATCGAATCACTCTGGTATCCATACAGGGCCGAAAACGGCGTTGTGGAACTTTTTCCGGTAATGGATAATCTGCAACGTGTACTCGGGATTAAACAGAAGATAACCGCTGAAGTTTTTAAAGAGGAATATTCCCTGAAGGACAACAGCAGAGACATCTATCTCCATTTAAAGAAATCCCTGCCGAAGTAAAAGGTCACATATAATCTACAGCCTCTGAAACAATATCATCAATCAGCTTTTTGACCGGCACTATCTCCGTGCACCTGTAGGCGTTAGATCCTGCAAACACAAAGCCCTCATCAACGTTCCCTTCTGCCGCGTTTGTAAGGGCCTTGGCAATACAGTACGGGGCGGTTTTCGGATTGCAGGTCTTTAAACAGCGGTAATTACAGGACGCAGGTTTGGTTTTACCGCTGATAATGTCCTCAACAAATTTATTTTTAATCACCCGGCCGGGCATGCCGACAGGGCTTTTTATGATTATAATATCTTCCTTTTTTGCATTCAGGTACGCCCTTTTAAAATTTTCGTGCACATCACATTCATCTGTACAGACAAAACGTGTCCCCAATTGCACCCCTGAGGCCCCTAATTTAAGAAAATGGGCGACGTCCCTGCCGTCAAAAATCCCACCGGCGGCAATAACCGGTATCTCTGGGTCAACGGTCTTTGCAAAGTCCACTATTTCAGTGATTAACTGATCAAGCGCCGGGGCACTCTCTTCAACAACAGCCTCAAAATCATATCCGATATGACCACCTGCCTTACTCCCCTCAACTATGACCGCGTCCGGAAGTCTGTTGAAATTCCTTTTCCACTTGTCACATATGATTCTCAGGGCCCTTACCGACGACACAACCGGCACCAGCTTGATATTCTGCTTCTCCACAAATTTCGGAAGCTCCAGGGGAAGCCCTGCCCCTGATATGATCATATCGATATTTTCCTCCACAGCCGTTCTCACTAACGGTTCGTAGTTGGATAGTGCCACCATCAGATTCACCCCGATTATGCCTTTGCTCAGGCTTTTGGCCCTTCTTATCTCTACCCGTAAGGCCTCATTATTAACAGCCTCGAATTCTGAACGGGGCAGGTTCTCAAACTTCCCCAGACCTACCCCGGCGATGACCCCAACACACCCTTCATTGGCAACCGCAGCTGCAAGCCCGGCACGCGATACTCTCACCCCCATCCCGCCCTGCAGAATTGGCGGATTAATTGTTAAATCAGCTATACGCAGTGCAGGTAATTTCTTTTTCATTTAAACTTTCCTTATAAGAGAATCCGTCAACCGTAAAATAATTCTTTTATCAGTATGACACAGACAATCCATATTAACTTATTTATCCAGGCACTCCAAAAGAAACCTGCTTGACACATCAAAATATATCTTTAATACTATGTACAAACCTGACACACGTTGATAACGAAATGCATCGAGATATCAAGGCCTAATTTTAACATTTTTTTCACGTTTAAATAAAATAACCTGAAAAAGGCCTGTCCCGCAATAAAATATTGCAATTCATGCCCGGTTATTATTTATAATCAATATGAAATAGTCTGGTCGTTCATCCGGGCAGTGCATTTTTAAGATTAACATCAATAGCGTGAAACATAATGATCCCTAATAGAAGGGCCTTCCAGAGATTCAATATAATCACCGTGCTGGAATTTAAGCTTCTGACAGCCAATGAAGGTCCGTTTGCGGGGATAACAAGCAATTTCTCTTATGAAGGCCTCTGTCTTGAGACGCAATGTATCACATTTGAACCAGGGGACAGCCTGGAAGTCAGGTTAAGGCATCCTCATAGTGATATGACAGTGACCTTTTTGGCTTATGTGGTATGGAAAACAACAGCTGATAAATTTGCATGCCTGATGGGGATTAAATTAAGAGAGACAGAACTGGACACGCGATTAAGAATGCTCGAAATAATGTCCGTTGCCGGAGATGTCCCGGTTGATTCATTTTTATCAGATGCGAGCGACGATAATGGGAGCGGGGAAACAGAAAACCGGATCCCTGATCTAACCCTTCTGACTGCAGATAAGGAATCTACGGAACCGGAGGAAACCGTTGAGGAAGATACGGGGCTTGAAGCTTTCAGGGTTGCGGAACAATTAAGGTCCCAGGAGCACTTGATTACCGAAAAGAAATCTGTAAACAGTTTTGATGAAGTATTGAAGCAGGCACAGGCTGAAGGGCCGGAAGCAGAAGACATGATGAATGAGGAGGCCCTGGAATCAGACATGCCCTGGCCCAGGTCCAATGCCGCTGATGAGAAAACAGCTTACGGTACTAACGTTTTGAAGAAACTCCTGGAAAACAGAATAGTTATATATTCATCAAGTACCGTGGTTCTATTGGCGGTTTTGATTTATGCCCTTTCTTTAATTTTCAAACGTCCCGATATCAGCATTAAAACACCTGTTCCGGTGCCAGCAGAACCGACATACCGGCAGGAATCACCACTCAACCGGCCCGTGCCTCCTGTTGAAGTTGCCAGAAATGATAAAGCAGAGGAGCCGGCCATACAGCAGCCGGATGAAGAGCATATTTCAAAAACAGAGAGCAGTAAGACGCTTAAACAGGAGGTCCCGGCAGCATCCCAGCAACCTCCTGTTGTTAAAGCCAATGGTGAAAAGACACAGTATGTTCAGGTCGGCGCCTGGAGGAACCCTGACAATGCAAAAGAAATGCTCCAAAAGTTAAATAAATACTATCCTGAAGCCTATCTGACCACCGGGACAAAATTAAACAAAATCAAAATACCCGTAAAGGATAAACCGCACGGTAACAGGATAATAAAAGATATAGAAGACAAATTTCATATAAAACCTATGTTGACCACGGAAAGATAAATATGAATGTTTGCTGTTAATGAGTCACCCCGATTATGTAATCCTCTCGAACTGCCATCATATCTCCACCCCACTGGTTCAGGGCTTCCCGGCTTCTGCATTATGGAACCACGGAGCTGAGACGCCTGCCCTTTTAATCTGGTAGAATATCGCATTCCTTATGTACGAATATCAAAGCAATCAACTCTTTTTTGCTCAAATGGCGGACGGGATAAAAGAACCGGGGGCGCAGGAGCTGTCCGGGCTTGGAGCACAGAACATCTGCCCCGAATATGGCGGGATCTATTTTAATGCTGTCAAGGAAGCGCTTTACCGGATCAATTATTCCACAAGGCTTGCGACAAGAATACTGGCGCCACTGCTGTCATTTGATTGCCTCTCTGCAGATGAATTATACGAAAAGGCAAAAGGGACAAGCTGGACAGATTTTATATCTTCTGAAAACACATTTGCCATTTTCAGTAATGTGTCAAACAGCAGGATAACCAATTCTCATTATGCCTCCCTCCGCTTAAAGGATGGCATCGTCGATTCATTCCGGGAATTGACCGGGAAGAGGCCCGATATTGACCCGAGAAATCCGGATATATGGCTGAACCTCCACATAAGAGATGACAGGGCGGTCATCAGTCTGGACACATCCGGGGGCTCTCTTCACCGGCGGGGATACAGGAAAGACTCCGTATCCGCTCCCATGCAGGAGACTGTTGCCGCGGCAATTATCGGATATACAGAATGGGACAGCGAAGTTCCGCTGTATGATCCGATGTGCGGTTCCGGCACGTTACTCTGTGAAGCGCTGATGCATTACTGTAAAATCCCTTCCGGTATTTTCCGTAAGCGATTCGGATTTGAATTCCTGCCGGACCATGATGAAACGCTGTGGACAAAAGTAAAAAAAGACCTTGACAGCCAGATCCGGGAATTGCCTGAAGGTCATATCTCAGGAAGTGATATATCCTCAAAGGCAGTTGAAATATCAAAGACAAATATTTTGAATCTGCCTTTCGGAGATAAAGTCAAACTCGAAACGCTTGATTTCAGGGAACACAAAGGTCTTGAGAATGGTGTCATTGTTACAAATCCTCCGTACGGTATCCGAATGGGAAACAGAACGGCACTTGATACCCTCTATAAATCGCTTGGAGATTTTCTGAAACGGAAATGTAAAGGTTCGACCGCGTTTATTTATTTCGGTGATCGTGTGTTCATAAAGAGATTTGGTCTGAAACCTGCATGGAAAAAGCCGTTGAAAACCGGCGGTCTTGACGGAAGACTGGTAAAGTATGAACTGTTTTAATATAATCAAGAGCTGCTCTGTTTTTAGAGGAGTATCACGATAATGCCAAATAAACCAAAAATAAACGCTTCAGCCCGACGGGACAGCCTGGACAGTTTAAACAGAAAAAGCAAAACACAGAAGAAAAAAGAGGCCCTTTCTCTGCAGGAACTTGGCGAGCGGCTTGTGAAAATGCCGCCAGAACAGATCAAAGACATTGAACTGCCGGAGGAAATCTACAATGCTATCCGGTTTGCTAAAACAATAAAAAGCCACGGTGCGCGGCGAAGGCAGCTGCAGTACATCGGCACACTGATGCGAAGGATTGATCCCGGCCCTCTTCAGGAGTCGCTTGATAACATTGAGCAGGGACATTACAAGAGAACCCTCTCATTCAAGGAAATAGAAAACTGGCGGGACGAGCTGTTAGCCGGTAATGACACAATCATGGAAGAAATATTGGCGAAGCACCCTGACGCAGACCGGAAAAAGATAGCCCAGCTTGTTCAAACAGCCCTGAAGGAAAAGGAACATAATAATCCCCCCAAGGCGTCCCGTGCTTTGTTCCGCTACCTGAGAGATATACGATCTGAAGAATCTGATTTGTGAGTAGATATCCGCTAAATCTAAATAATGCAATAAGAAAAATGCAGGTATTGTGAAACAAGATAATTTTCGATACCTTAGACGCAATTCTCAATACTTTGAGCGTCCACGGTCTTATTCAAAGCTGCATGCATATTATTTCTATAATTCATCGAGTTAATTATTTGGTTGAGCAATATCTGCATTTTTATGGTTAATCAGGTTTACTCTGAGTCTTTCTGTTGCGAATTTCATAAAGAGTATTCCTGAATTCTTCTGATTCCGGCGAGAGGGAGACCGCCTTTTCGGCAAGCTCTTCGGCTTTTTCTAGTTCTTTATTCAAAGTGAAATAAAGCCAGGCAAGATTGTTGTAGGCCCTTGGATCACCCGACGTATTGATCGCTTTTTCGTACGCCGCCTCGGCCTTTTCATATTCGCCTTTCAGAAAAAAAAGATTCCCCTTGTAAAGATATGCCGCAGGGAGTTCTTTACTTGCTTCGTTATATTGTTCAAGTGCAGCGTCATATTCCCCCTGGCTTTCATAACTCAAGCCAAGGTTGATATGCTCTTCAGGGGTAAGCGGGTCTTTAAGAACGATGATTCTCGGTATAGTACATGAAGAAAGGACAACTGTCAGGAGCGCCAATCCAAGGGCTTTATAACAAGTGTCCAGAAGCCGGTTTTTCCCCATATTCTTTTCAGCTCACTATAACGTATGATTTCTTCCCTGCTGCCAGAGTGGACTATTATATCATTGCCTGTATACCCGGTTACCACCATAAAGTGATTTCGCTGATAAGCAAGTATCCCGTAGTCCACAAGAATTACGGGCGGGATTTCTTCCCGGATATTATTTTTGAGGTCTTCAATGCTCCCCGCGTACTGCCTTGCTGCAAAACCTTTCCTGCGCGCGTATAACTCAAGGTCCATTCCCAGGGTGCCTCCGGCATCTTTGCTGTACACCTCTGAACTGATGTCTTCCGGAGTCACGGTAACAGGGTCATTAAATTTATGACGCCAATAATGAATGACCGCTGCCAGGGATGAAGGGCCGCACTGATGACCCGTATCTTCGTAAAACGGGACCTCCCGGATGACCCTCGCATCTGCAGGATAATGGATGTCCGGTATGTTCCCGGCACAGCCCAGCAGCAGGGCAAGCACGAATATGGGGAAAAAACGTCTCTCCAATGATAAGGCCGCTTATATATTATTTAATAATTACTTTGTGGCCGGTAAGATGCAGTATCACAAGAATCAGTATAATGATAATAAGTACACCAATGACCGCACCAATCCCATCGCCCCCGACTCTCAGTGTATCAAGCTGCTGCGCGTAATTGTGCAGTTGATGGTCACTCAGGATGGAGAGCTTTTGCTTTACCTCATCAGAACTGAAGCCGAGGTCCTGGAGCCTTTGGCTGACGATTTTTGTTTCGAGAAAGGTCCGTACCTTACCGAGATCCGCGTCCCTCTGCGCGTCATTGAAGGCCATCGCCTGAGAAGGAATGAAGGCCCCTTCGGCATGGGGAACAATTGAAATAATAAACAACGCCACTACAAGATACCATGTTAATGACCTTTTAAACATAATTAATTACCTCCTTTAAACGATTTTATGCTATATGAGGACCCATTGATACAAATATTACAGAAAATAAATGAAATATGTAAAGGGGTAATATTATTTTCCTGAAGCAGCGCAAGACAATGCGAAGGATTCAGAAAAATAGACGGGGGTTGCCCCGGCATTCGTACTGTATAATGTTAATTAAGATTCAAAATGAAAGTGTAAAGGAGTTTATATGGACAGGGACTTCTTAAATGTAATTTATACCCGCAGGAGTGTTCGTAACTTCACGGGCGAAAAAGTAAAAAGGGAAGACCTTGAGGAGATCCTCAGGGCAGGGATGTCGGCACCTTCAGCAGTGAATGTTCAGCCCTGGGCGTTTGTCACCGTAACAGACAGGAATATCCTTGATGAACTCTGCGAGTCGCTTCCCTACGCGAAGATGCTCGATACGGCAGGGGCTGCGATCATCGTCTGCGGCATCCCTGACAAGGACGACACATACGCGAAACACTACTGGGTCATGGATTGTTCACTCGCTTCCGGCAACATCCTTCTCGCAGCGCACGCGCTGGGCTACGGCGCGGTATGGACGGCGGCATATGCGGACTATGAACGGATCAGATCGGTGAGGAAGATATTGTCCATCCCGGAAAACATCATCCCGCTCAATGTCATCCCGATAGGCGTGCCTGCAGACAAGGATGCAAAGCCTTTGGATAAATTCAGGCTGGAGAACATTCACTGGGAGAAGTGGTAGGAAGAGACCGGAAGCCCGGACGTTCGTAAGATCGCACATTTTGTTCTTACGCCCTCTTTATTCCCCCCAGAAGTTTCAAAAAATCACGTGCCTGACGGGGAGAGATTTCTTTCAATTCCATGTTCGCTGATTTTGACAACATAGTTAATCTGCACAACAACTCGAAAGTCAGTGTTTTAGTGACCGCGTCTTCAATGCATGTGCCGAACGTTACGAGCCCGTGGTTTTCGAGAAGCAGGACATCGGCCCTTTTGGCGCCCTCGCCGCATTTTTTTGCGAGCTCAATACTGCCTGCGTGGCAGTAAGGGACCACCTCTATTTTATCAAGACAGGCAACAGACTCCGGGATGAGCGCGGTCTTTATCTTCTTATCTTTTGCACAGGCAATAAGAGTGCTGTATGGCGCTTGTGAATGAAAGACGGCGTATGCGTCCCTCCTCTTGAGATAAATTTCGCTGTGAAGCCTCCATTCCATAGAGGCATTTTTATCTGCCGAATCTCTATCTGTCCCGCATAGGACTATATCCTTCCCGGTTATATCTTCCAGGCTTTTACCTGTGGCAGTTATAAAAAAACTGTTCGCATCCGCCCTTATGCTCATATTCCCGCTTGTCCCCCAGACAAGTCCGAGGTTGAAGGCGCGTTTCGCGTGTTTTATCAAAAGGGTTTTGATCGTTTGGGCTTTGCTGATTTTATTATTCATTTCAAGTCTGCTCCATTAAACCAACTGATCTATTCTGGGAAATAAGGTATATCAAAACATCGTTTGTGGTCAAGGAGGAGAAAGAGTTTCAGAAAATATAGATTGAATTGCCCCGTTACGGTAGTATAATTGGTTCTATGATAAGGAATGTCCTGTTTGCGGGTAAGCTGGCGGACTTTAGAGTGTCCGGTACTTAATAAAACTCAATTATTCAGCTTGGACCCTCAGGCTCCCATGTCTTATTCTTTCCACCTTTTTTCCAGGTGAAGGCTGAGCGGCAAAAGTACGGGCATTGTAAAAGGCAATGCTATTGACTGAGCCGGCACCGCATATCTGACGGAATTGAGCAATTCACATGACGCGTCATAAGACCTGAAAACACTGTTGGTCACTATACTGGCCGGCGCAACCTTTTTCCCCGTCAGATATTCTTCTCCGTTCTTAACGATCCTGTACGATGCTTCCGGCAGGACATATGCAGTGCCTGAACAATCATAACTCTCAAAATAAATATCGCGGCCGGTTATGTCCCCTGTGCTGATATTAATATTTAACGTCCTGTCAACTGAAGGGATATATAAATCCAATGTATTACTAATGCCATTGCCAACCAGTATCCCCAGGAATCTCCCTTCTGCATTATAAACCGTCAGTTCCGCGTGTGATACGGAGAGCCCGATAGTGAATAAAAAAACTATTACTAAGGCTATGCTGTTCAATGCCTTCTTAATGTTCATTTTTTGCCTCCCCTGATTATGGTTATAATTGAATTAAGATACATTACAATAACTACAATGGTTTATACAACAAATTACTTTTGCACTCTCTATATGCCATGTCAATCTTCGCTGCACACGTTTACCCACGCCGTCGGCCTTACAACCCTTCCGGCTTCCGTTCTTTTGCCTTATTCCACTTCGGCAATTTATTCCTGAGCACTTTCATACGTAAGCTTTTTGGATCTTGTGCACTGTTAAGTAACGACATACCCCTGCTTAGCATATGAGAAAAAACAAGCTTATCGTTACTGATAGAAATATCCCATCGTCAATTTTATAAGCGTGATGCCCCTCACAGAAGCAAGAGTAGACTTCATTATATCATTGTATATGGAAACGATACTGTGTAATGATCGAGAAGCCTGCACTACCGGGGAAAAGCGGGATTGCCGGACATTATATGTTTTACTAGTATTATGCTTAATTATTCTTCCCGTATGGCACGTCTTTGCTGCTGAAGTTACACTCTCCTGGACTCCACCTTCTACAAATGTCGACGGGTCGACGCTCACAGACATGAGCGGTTATACCATCTATTTTGGGACCCAATCAGGCAATTACACTTACAGTATTGATGCAGGCAATGTGACTTCCTACAGGTTAGACAGTCTGGCACCCGGTTTTGTCTATTATTTCGCTGTGACAGCGTATGATATTTCCGGCAATGAAAGTCCGTATTCGAGAGAAGTAAGTATGTATGTAGCAAACAATGATATATCGTCACCTGTCATTTCAGGTGTTTATGCAAACAACATTAAAAGTACAAGTGCTGCAATAAACTGGACCACTGACGAAGCATCTGATACACAGGTTGAGTATGGAACTACCCTATCGTTTGGATATATTACTACCGCTGATACATCACTTGTGACAAATCATAGTCAAACCATAAGCGTTGCACCTTCAAAGCAATATTATTACCGCGTACTCAGCCGCGATGCATCAGGGAATCTTTCAGTCTCTGAACCATATACATTCAAATCAGCTGAACAGGCAGACCTGACCCCTCCCGACATTTTCAACATTCAGGTGACAAACATCACATCCTCATCAGCAACCATCTCATGGATGACGAACGAAGCCGCAACATCACAGGTAGAATATGGATTTAATACCTCCTATGGATACAAAACTGCACATGATTCTAGCCGTGTTACCGTACACTCCGTCAATATAACCGGGCTGTTAAGCTATGCTACCTACAATTTCAGGGTAATTTCCCTGGATGCAGGATATAATGAGGCACTGTCTGTCAACAGCTCTTTTACAACATCAAACACTCCCCCGGCAATTACGTCCTTCTCCGGCACTCCCGGCACTGCATATACTTATGATGTGATAACTTTTACAGCATCGGCATCTGATCAGGATGGGTTCGTTGTCAGACATGAATGGGATTTTAATGGGGATGGACATTATGACAGTGACACAGGCGCTGTTCCAAACACGAATTATAGATATCAAAATCCGGGGACTTTTAATGCGAGTCTGAGAGTTACCGATAACAGCGGAGCATCAACTGTTTCCAGTCCTAAGACCATACTGATTGAAGCTTCTGTAAGCCAACCTCCTCTGACACTGTATTTGACTGCAGAACCCAGCTCAGGCACAGCGCCATTGTCATCAGCCTTTTACGTTTCCTTATCTGACACAAATGTAAAAATAATCAGCTATGAATGGGACCTGGATGGAAATGGTATCTACGAAGCTAAAACAACAACAAGCCCTATATCAAATACTTTTACAAATCCGGGAACATATATAGTCAAAGTACGGGCAACGGACAGCTATGGAGCAACCGCTACCAGCGAAGTCACCGTGGTAGTTTATAACACTGCAAAAGGGAAAAAAGGCAGTTCAAACCGGCCGCAGAAGTAAAGGAACAGGGGCACAGTGTTAATTTTAGCTTTTATCAAAATATCTTAATCCCTAATTACCACAGCTACAGAAAAGAAATGGCACGGAGTTAAGAGATGATACCCTACTGTCTGTTCTTAAACGCCTCATAAAAGGGATTACCCTCATACCGTGAAGGCCTTTTCTTGTCCTTATCATGTCTGGCCCGGGGCTTATGTGGTTTACTCTCCGCAGGTTCATGCTTCCTCTCTTTCTGACTTTCGCTCTTGAGCGATAAGGATATCCGTTTCCTTTGCAGGTCCACTTCGAGCACCGTAACCGTCACCTTCTGATGGACTTTCACGGCTTCCGAAGGGCTTTTCACATATCCGTCGCTGATCTCGCTGATATGCACGAGGCCGTCCTGGTGGACTCCAATATCCACGAAGGCCCCGAAGGCAGTGATGTTGGTGACAATGCCCGGCAGCTTCATACCGGGCCTCACGTCCTCGATCTTTTCAATCCCTTCGGCAAAACCGAATGCCTCGAACCGCTCCCTCGGGTCACGTCCCGGTTTGGCCAGTTCGTTCATGATGTCATTCATGGTCGGCATGCCAACCGTATCGGTCACATAACGCTTGAGGTCAAGGTTCTTTCTGATGCTCTCGTCCCTCATCAGATCAACCAGCGAGCATCCCATGTCGCGGGCCATGGCATCGACTATGTGATAACTTTCAGGGTGGACCGCTGAGCTGTCGAGAGGATTTTCAGCATCCCTTATCCGGAGAAACCCTGCTGCCTGTTCAAAGGCCTTGGGCCCGAGGCGGGGGACCTTTCTAAGCTGCTCCCGTGAGATGAATGGTCCGTGTTCGTTCCTGTATTCGACAATGCCCTTTGCCAGCTGCGGCCCCAGGCCGGAGACATAGGTGAGGAGCTGCTTGCTTGCAGTATTCACCTCGACCCCTACTCCGTTAACGCAGCTCACGACCACGTCGTCAAGGCTCTTTTTCAATGCTGTCTGGTCTACATCATGCTGATACTGCCCGACACCGATGGACTTGGCGTCTATCTTCACAAGTTCAGCCAGTGGGTCCATAAGCCGCCGCCCTATCGATACTGAACCACGGACAGTAACATCATAGTCGGGGAATTCCTGCCGCGCCGCCTCCGATGCTGAATAAATGGAGGCCCCGCTCTCATTGACCATTACTACTTGTATCTCCCCGGAAAGGGCAAGCCCCCTGACAAAAGACTCTGTCTCTCTTCCGGCAGTGCCGTTGCCTATTGCTATCGCCTCTATACCGAAGCGGGTACAATATTCCCTGATTTTCTCACCGGCCTCAGTAACCTTCTTATCTGAAAAGGTGGGATAGATCGTATCGTTATGAAGGAGCTTTCCCTGCCTGTCAAGGCACACCACCTTGCACCCTGTACGGAAGCCCGGGTCAATAGCGAGGATGTTCTTTCTGCCGAGCGGAGGGGCGAGCAGCAGCTGTCTCAGGTTTTCTACAAAGACCCGTATCGCCTCTTCATCTGACCGCTTCTTGGCAGCGAGGCGCGTCTCTCCTTCCATTGAAGACATTAACAGTCGTTTGTAACTGTCATGAACGGCTCTTTTCACCTGTTCAGATGCCCGGCTATTCCCCTTTATAAAAATCGTTTCCAGAAGGGCCAGCGCCTCTTCCTCAGGCGGTAATATGCGGAGAATGAGAAACCCTTCGGCCTCTCCGCGCCTGATGGCGAGTATCCTGTGCGAAGGTGCTTTTGCAACAGGCTCTTCCCATTCATAATAGTCCTTGTACTTTATCCCTTCCTCCTCTTTGCCGGAGATGACTTTTGACCTCATCATGCCTTTGTCCCAAAAGAGAGAGCGTATCTTTTCCCGTCCCCGTTGGTCCTCACTCGCCCATTCCGCGATGATGTCCCTCGCCCCGGCAAGGGCATCCTCAACAGACTCAACTCCCTTTTCAGCATCTATAAATGCGGCTGCT
>Ga0079037_100000257_pt1 | contig 22381 bp, 16 predicted proteins | sample Mud3Dept4metaG_FD_71479 | JGI IMG/M metagenome (GOLD analysis project Ga0079037, IMG submission 71479) | Freshwater wetland microbial communities from Ohio, USA, analyzing the effect of biotic and abiotic controls - Mud 3 Core 4 Depth 4 metaG | ecosystem: Environmental > Aquatic > Freshwater >... | reverse complement strand
ATAATCTTTGCTGCACCATAATTACCCGGCTTTGCCAATTCGGCATCATCCACTTTTCCTATCGATACTGCCGTTACATGCGAACTGATCATTTTAGCAATCTCTGATGCATACGAGACCAGTTCAAATGTTTGCTTCTTGAATTTTCCGTCCCAATTCTCGGTATAAACTAAAACTGACATATTCCTTAAGTTTTATTTTTTGATTAATCAGATGACCTTTGCCTCGTTCTGAAGTAATTCAATAAGCTGAGCGGGATTCTCAGCATCAATGAATTTACAGGCTTTGCGCGGGGCAGGTTTCTCAAGAGCCACAATTTCAGTAAGCGGGTCAGCCGTGACAGGCTCAAACAGCTTTATGGGCTTTGTACGTGCCATCATTATGCCTCTCATAGCTGCAATGCGGGGTTCTTTTGCTATACCTTTCTGGACTATTGCCACAAGAGGCGTGGGCAAGGTAACTACTTCTTTCCCCCCGTCAATCTCGCGGGTAATGACAGGCTGGCCGTTTTCAATCATAATGGCAGAAACTGCCGATACTGATGGTATTCCCAGGAATTCAGCGACCATGCCACCAACCAGTGACCCGTTATAGTCACTCGATTCAATTCCGCACAAAACCATATCATACTGTTCTTTCCTTATCACGTCTGCAATCTGGGCTGCAACAAAATATGCATCTGCTGATTCACTGTTTACACGCACAGCATCATCAGCACCTATGGCAAGGGCTTTACGAATAACAGGTTCGGAAGAGGCAGTGCCGACATGTATTACGGTCACCGATTTTACTCCGTTCGACGGGTTATCCTTCAGTTCGAGAGCCTTTGTCAGTGACAGCTCATCCCATGGATTAATGACCCATTGGATACCGGTTGTGTCAATGGAAGTGTTTCCCTCACTGAATTTGATCTTGGTTGTTGTGTCGGGAACATTGCTTATGCATACCAGAATCTTCATTTGTATCTGATTTTAAAATAAAATATTAATATTTAAAGCATTATCTGATAATCAGTCCTTTTCATTCTATCTCAGAGGCGGCAAAGATAATAATTTATAGTTCACATTCAAATCACCAAATCATCATTTTTTTGATCATGTTCGAAACATTGTCATAAGTTATCTGTTTAAATATCTGCTTATTACGCAGCGGATAAATCATCCTCCCGATCAATGGTCGAAATGGTATCAGGTCGTGTGAAGAAGGGAAACAAGTTTTTGAAAGCCTGATGATATATTTAAAAATATATAGTATAAATTCGCCCCCTCCGGATCAGGAATAAACGGCCGGAGAATTGAAATGAGAAAACTTGCAGGTACATACGGAGGCGTTGTTTTGTCCATGATATTATGGTCATTTTCATTTATCTGGTTCAAAATTGCGAACGAAACATACCTCCCCCTGGCGATAGTATTTATACGGCTTGCCATATCTGTGTTCCTGCTGACTGCATATATGCTCCTTACAGGTAATGTTACAAAAATGAAGAAACAGGATAGAAAACTGTTCTTTTTAATGGCACTTTGTGAACCATTTCTTTATTTTATCGGAGAAAGCTTTGGTCTGACCTATGTGTCGGCAACTGCGGGCTCGGTCCTCATATCAACAATCCCGGTGTTCGTCATCCTTGGAGCCTGGATCTTTTTCGGGGAAAAGCTCAGGATCATCAATTATGCAGGGATCATCCTGTCATTTACAGGAGTACTTATTTTTATTATTAATAAGGACGGCACACTTTCATTCAGCATAAGAGGAATATTATTACTGTCTTTTGCGGTCGCCTCTGCTGTGGGTTATAATCTTATGCTAAGCAGGCTGGTTGGCTCATACAGCCCGGTATTTATTGTAAACGTTCAGAATACGATAGGAGCACTTCTGTTTCTGCCGGTTTTCCTGGTTTCCGATTTCCGCCAATTCATAAATACTCCTTTTTCGGTCCGGAGTTTTGTTCCTATAATTGAACTTTCTGTTTTCGCTTCCTGCGCTGCCTTTATATTATTTGCCTATTCGGTAAGAAAAATAGGGATATCCAGGGCCAATGTGTTCACAAATTGCGTCCCGATATTAACAGCCACTTTCTCCTTCATGCTTCTTGGGGATAAGCTGACATTTCAGAACATTGCCGGAATGTTCATCGTTATAACCGGGCTTTTCATGTCACAGATCAACGGACGCCAGAAAAAAACCGACACTGCCCTTGTCCTGACCGGAAAAACTGCCTGATTAATACCGGTAACATATATCATGTTCATTAATACTAATTTACGTGCATCAACCGTTAATTAAATTCATGCTATATTTGGTTGTTATTGAAAATATGGGCAGAAAGAATTTATATATTCTCTTGCTGGGTTTCATGGTCCTTGATTCAGCTGCACAGACTGGCGGCGATAATGTTTATGAGTTCCTCAACCTTACTCATTCCGGCCTGGTATCATCTCTGGGTGGTTCAAATGTATCCCTGAAAACAGACAATCTGAATATGGCATATCATAATCCTGCCCTGTTAACTTCAGCAATGGACAAGAGTCTTGCACTGAATTATATAAACTTTATTGCCGGTGTCAATTACGGCATGGCAATGTACTCAATGTCATTCCCCGGAATGGGTAATTTTGCTGCCGGGCTTACATACCTGAATTACGGTTCATTCACCGAAGCAGATGCCTCAGGTATAATTACCGGAACTTTTCATGCGTCGGAATATGCATTTCCCATGATCTGTTCAAGGGAAATAGATTCTCTTTTCAGTGCCGGGATAGCCCTGCAACCCGTTTTATCACACCTTGAGAATTACACCTCTTTCGGTTTTGCACTCAGCCTTGGAGGCAGTTTTCACAGCAGGTCCGGTCTCTTTTCTGCCGGAATCGCAGTAAGGAACCTGGGACTTCAGGTTACAACCTACGCCGGGGAAAAGAGGCAAAAGCTTCCTTTTGAAATTCAGGGTGGCATATCCCAAAAACTTGCTCATGCACCTTTCCGTTTTTCGCTAACCCTGAGGCATCTTGAGAAATTTGACCTCACTTACTTCTATGGTGATACGATCTCAACAGGCAATAAGCAATCCTCCGGTTTTTTTGAAAATGCCATGAGGCATGCCATCGTCGGGGCGGAAATTATCCCTCACAAGAATTTTTACCTGAGTGCAGGATATAATTACCAGAGAAGAAAAGAGTTGCAGACAGAGGCAAGGATCTCTGCAGTTGGATTTTCATGGGGATTCGGGGTTAACACTTCCTTCATGAATATTGAGTTCGGGAGAGCAATGTATCACCTCGCCGGTTCGTCAAATCATTTCTCACTCATCGTTAAGACCGATATATTATATAACAGGTTCCGGAAATAAGGTTTTGAATTCAGGTTAATAATAATTAATTTTAGTCCTTATTGACCCCCCATCCCCCCTAAAGGGGGGCTAATTCTCTGTTTAATAAGAAAATTTCATGACATTCGGAGTTTTAGGCCCCCTTTAGGGGGCAATTCCGCGAAGCGGGATGTGGGTATTTATCATGAGGGCGGGAGGTGAAATAATATGGAGAAAAAACTCATCATAGCGATCGACGGTTATTCATCCTGTGGCAAAAGCACTTTTGCGAGGGCTATTGCCAGGGGATTGAATTATATTTTTATTGACAGCGGTGCAATGTACAGGGCAGTCACTCTCTACTGTATGAGAAGAGGCTTTATTAAGGATGGTCAGCTTAACAGGGATGGTATCCTGCGTGAATTAAAAGACATGCATATTGAATTTGTTTACAACCCTGATATTGGCGAATGTGAGACTTTCCTGAATTCTGAGAATGTTGAAAAAGAGATCAGAAGCATTGAAGTTTCAGCTCATGTCAGCAACATAAGCAAGATCCCTGAAGTACGGTCACGAATGGTGGAATTGCAGAGGCAAATAGGGGTTTTCAAAGGAGTTGTAATGGATGGAAGAGATATAGGAACGGTTGTATTTCCGGATGCCGATCTTAAAATATTCATGACGGCATCAATTGATATAAGGGCGAAGAGAAGGTATGACGAACTGATAAACAAGGGAATGGAAGTAGATTTTGAAGAGGTCAGGAAGAATATTGTTGCAAGGGATATAACAGATGAAAACAGGGATATCAGTCCGTTGAGAAGAGCTGAAGATGCCATTATCCTGGATAATACCAGGATGACAGTTGAAGAGCAAATGTTGTGGGTGCAAAAGTTGATTGAGGAAAAATTGAATGATTGTTGAAATTGACAGGAAATCCGGTTTTTGTTTCGGTGTACAGAATGCAGTTGCGATTGCTGAGAAAGCCCTTCTGAAAGGAGAGAAGGTTTTTTCACTGGGTTCAATAGTGCATAATGACATGGAGGTGGAACGCCTTGCAGGACTTGGGCTTATTTCGGTCAATCATGAAGAATTCAACAAACTCAGAGACTGCAAAGTGCTGATCAGAGCACACGGCGAGCCACCCGGAACATATCTTACAGCCCGGAAGAATAATATTACAATTATTGAGGCAACATGCCCGATAGTAAAAAAACTGCACTCAAAGATCAAAGACACCTGGCTGAGATCCAAGGACATAAACGGACAGATTGTAATATTCGGTAAGCCCGGACATGCTGAAGTGGTAGGATTGCTTGGACAGACAGAAAACGAAGGAATACTAGTCTCCGGTCCGGATGATCTGGGCAAAATAGACCTCACAAGGCCGGTCATGCTCTTTGCACAAACGACCATGAGTGTCAGGGATTACCGCAATTTCGCTGATCGGGTCCGGTCAGAAATGAGGAAAAAGGGAAATCCATTCCCGGATAAACTTCTGCACGTGCATGATACCATCTGCGGACAGGTCTCCAACAGGGAACCTCATCTTAAAGCTTTCGCAAAACAGCATGATGTCATCGTGTTTGTCAGCGGCAGAGAAAGCTCAAACGGAAAATTACTTTTCTCCGTATGTAAGAACGTTAATCCTGAAACTTATTTTGTATCATCCCCTGATGAGATAGACAGATCATGGTTTGACAGGAAAAATACAGTCGGAATTTGCGGAGCCACCTCAACCCCTAAATGGCTGATCGAAAAAGTTTATGACATGATCTCAGGTTTATGACAAAGGGTATGATTTCACATTCGCCGGACTGATCATAAATCCGGGTATCCAGGAAAAAACCAGGTTGTCAAAGCAAAAGGATACTTATCAGAAACTTGGAAATAATCTATTAATTTTCTTATATTTATCTGAATGAATATAAAAGTCTATATCACATGAAACTAATGTCTGGAAGCAGGAACTGGATAACAATCATTGGTTCATTGATTGCAGGAATAAATCTGTTGCTGATCATCTTGTTGTTTCTGATTTCAACCATCTTCAAAAAAAACGATACATATCTGGGATTGTTTATTTACATTATTTTACCAGGATTTTTATTGCTGGGGCTCATAATGATTCCGACAGGAATTGCAATCTCGAGAAGAAAAGCACTCAGGTTATCCCAAAATGAAAAGAAACGGTTACCATCCATTGATTTGAATAATCCCAAACACAAGAATGCCTTTATTATATTCACATTAGTGACAATAATTATTCTTTTCCTTTCCACATACGGAGGGTTCCAGGCATATCATCTGACCGAATCAGTGGAATTCTGCGGGACTCTTTGTCACAAAGTTATGGAACCCGAATATACAGCTTATCAGAACTCAAGTCATGCAAATGTTTCCTGCGTTGAATGTCATGTCGGAACCGGTGCATCATGGTATGTCAAATCCAAACTCTCAGGATTGCATCAAGTTTATGCAACGATTACAAAAACATATCCTTCGCCTATTGAAGTTCCCCTCCATGACTTACGTCCGGCAAGGGAAACATGCGAAAGGTGCCACTGGCCTCAAAAATTTTATTCAAGAAAGCTTCAAACCAATAAGTATTATCTTGCAGATTCCCTTAACTCCGAATGGGATATTATACTGCAGATGAAAATCGGACCTGAATACGCTGACCTTGGTTTTACTGAAGGAATACACTGGCATATAAATCCAGATATAAATATTGAATACCTGTCCGAAAATGACAAACGTGAGTTAATAACTTACGTGAAGTACACCAATAAAACAACAGGGAAGGTCACAATTTACAGAAATCCCGACAGCGAAATATCTGACAGCACAATAACTGCATCCAAAACAAGGACAATGGATTGTATTGATTGTCATAACAGGCCAACGCATAATTACAGTTCACCCCCGGTTTATTTCGATAAAGCCATGCTTACGAATGAAGTGTCGCAGGATATTCCGTTTATAAAGAAAACTGCAATGGATATTCTCAGAAATACTTTCCCCGATAAGGATACAGCATTTATGCATATCAGAGAAGGGATCATTAATTATTATAAGTCAAACTTTAGCGAGTATTTCGAAAGAAACAATGACAAAATTGATAAATCGGTAGCCGCTCTGCAGAAAGCTTTCAGCCAGAATACTTTTGCAGGGATGAAAGTGACTTATGATGTCTATCCGGATCATATCGGACATCTTGAATCAGAGGGCTGCTTCAGGTGCCATAATGATACTTTTATATCAGAAAACGGAAATAAGATTTCAAAAGATTGTAATCTTTGTCATACGATAATTGGCCAGGGCAAATCAGGTTCGATGCAGTATACAAATATCAGGGATACGCTTGAGTTTCGTCATCCCATAGATATAGGAACAATTTGGATGGAATCCAATTGTTCGGAGTGCCACAAATATCTTTATTAGATTTAGTGAGAGTAATTATCGCTGTAAATAATTGTTGATCAAAATATAATAATAGTTTTTCAATAAATTCATCCCCCTCAGTTCAGCCAAATATGCCAAAATCAAAAGTCTATTTTACAAACCTGAGAACCCGGCCGTCACAGAATCTTCTTAAAAAGCTTGAAAATCTGGTTATTAAAGCCAGAATAGAACAGATTGATTTCCGCAAAAAGATTGTTGCTGTCAAGATCCATTTCGGGGAACCCGGCAACCTTGCTTATCTGAGGCCAAATTATGCTGCAAGGATCGTAAAATTCCTGAAGTCGAAGGAGGCTTTTCCTTTTCTAACTGACAGCAATACACTTTATTACGGTAGCCGGTCAAATGCACCTTCCCATCTTGAGGCTGCTTTCGAGAACGGTTATAATCCCCTGGTAACAGGTTGTCCCGTTATCATCGCCGATGGACTGAAAGGGACAGATTTCCGTGAGATTGAGATAAATATGGAATTCTCTCGTGTAGCAAAGATCGGATCTGCAATTGCCGATGCTGATATAATAGTTTCAATGAGCCATTTTAAAGGGCATGAGTTAACGGGATTTGGAGGTGCCATTAAAAATCTGGGAATGGGTTGTGCATCTGTCGGCGGAAAGCTATTTCTTCATTCAGGCTCATCACCCAGGATCTATGAAAAGAACTGTACAGGCTGCAGGGTCTGCGAAAAATATTGTGCACATGATGCAATAAAGGTCGGGAAAGACAAAATCGCACATATTGATTATGAAAAATGCGTGGGTTGCGGTCAATGCGTCGCTGTATGCCAGTACGATGCTTCAAGAGTTGTATGGCAAAGCTCATCCGAAACTGCCTGTAAAAGAGTTTCGGAATATGCTATGGCAGCCATTAAAGACAAACCGTCGTTTCATATCTGCTTCATAATGGATGTTTCACCCGATTGTGATTGCTGGGATTCCAATGATTACCCGCTCGTTCCGGATATCGGGATGGCAGCATCATTTGACCCTGTTGCGCTCGACCAGGCATGTGCCGATATGGTCATGGCAGCACCTGCCCTTCCAGGCAGTATAATCAGGGAAAGTCAGAAGCATGATGACCTGAGGAATGAGGATAAATTTAAGCTTGCACATCCGAATACATTCTGGCAGGCAGGTCTTGAACATGGTGAAAAGATCGGACTGGGCACAAGAAGCTATGAACTGATTACAGTGTGATTTGCTTTACGTTCAGTTCAAGGTCGGGTCTCCAACTCCCACCATGAACAATAATAATTTATTCAGAACTGATGAGATTCTTGGTATCTTAATATTTAAAATCCTCCATGATGAAATTCATCGGAGATTTTCATATTCATTCGCACTTTTCGCTGGCTACCAGCAAGGAGCTCCGCCCGGACTTTCTGGATTACTGGGCAGGATTGAAAGGAATAAAGGTGATTGGTACAGGCGATTTTACCCATCCCGGATGGCTTAAGGAATTAAAGGAGCAGCTTGAACCCGCTGAGGAAGGACTTTTTAAACTGAAAAAGGAGTATAAAAAGAAGATCTCTCCACCTTCCGGAGAAGATGCCAGATTTATGCTTACTGCAGAAATCAGTAACATATATAAGAAAAATGGTAAAGTCAGAAAGGTGCATAATATCTTATTTGCTCCGGCTTTCAGCATTGCTGAAAGAATACAGAACAAGCTTGTAAACCATGGTTTTAATATTGCCTCAGACGGACGGCCGATCATTGGATTGGATAGCAGGAATCTGCTGGAGCTTTGTCTCGACTGTTCCGAAGAAACTTATTTTGTACCGGCTCATATCTGGACACCCTGGTTTTCCGTACTGGGTTCGAAATCGGGATTTGACTCTGTAAATGAATGCTTTGAAGACTTATCATCGCATATTACTGCTATCGAAATGGGACTTTCGACCGATCCCCCTATGAACTGGATGTGCAGCTTCCTTGATAAATATACATTAATTGCTAATTCGGATGCCCATTCGCCTGAAAAGCTGGGGCGCAATGCCAATATTTTCGAAACGGACCTTTCATATAAAGATATTATCAATTCGATTAAATCAGGCGACAATGACAGTTTTCTTGGTTCCATAGATTTTTTCCCGCAGGAAGGCAAATATCATTTTGATGGTCACAGGAAGTGCAATATCAGGTGGAGTCCGTTGGATACTTTGCAACATGACGAGACTTGTCCGGTTTGTGGAAAGAAAATCACTGTCGGTGTAATGAACCGTATTGCCCAGCTTGCTGACCGTGATAATGTCCTGGACAGAAAAAACCGGCATCCTTATTTCAGTCTGATACCATTAAAGGAGATCTTATCGGAACTGGAAAATGCACCACCTGATTCCAATAAGGTGGATCATCGTTACAAACAGCTGGTATATAAAGCAGGTTCTGAGTTCAACCTGTTATTACACTATGATGTTGAATATGTCAGGACAATCGGCGGGGAATTGCTTTCTGAAGCCGTCAGACGCATGCGAAACAGGGAAGTCTATATTCAGGAGGGTTTTGACGGAGAATACGGCACTGTCAAAGTCTTTAAAACCGGGGAGACCAAAAATTTTATTTCCTCAGAATCATTTTCATTATTCAAGGATTCAGGAAGCGCTTATCGATCTGTAAGAAATCCTCTTCCGCTGGTAAGTTTTGACCTGAAGGCTTTCCGGGAGTTAAAACAGCAGAAACCGGAATTGAAATTAAAAGAAGATAAGTCATTGAACCTGGAATGGCCTGCCCCGGGGAAAGCAGATAGTTTAGACGATGAACAGAAAAAAGCAGTGCAACATTTTAACGGTCCGGCCTTAATACTGGCTGGACCAGGAACAGGAAAAACGAAAGTCCTGACTACCCGCATTGCCTGGCTGATTCAGAAATTAAATATAAATCCGGACACCATCCTGGCAATCACTTTTACGAACAAGGCTTCCAGGGAAATGAAAGAGAGGCTGTCTCTCATACTTGACAGACAAACCCTCAGGCATCTCAGGATCTATACTTTTCATGCTTTCGGACTCTCAATAATCAAAGAATATCTGGGACATTCCAATATCACAGTTCCCTTTTCTGTCATAGATGAAGAAGATAAGAAACATATCCTTTCAGAATTCGGAGTTGATAAATCAATTATTACTGAAACGAGTGAAAAAATTTCGGAGTTAAAACAATCATCAAACGACCAGACTGCAAGCGCTGATGCTTTATTTACAGGGATCAACGATAAATATAACAAGGCGCTACGCCAATCGAATGCATTTGATTTTGATGATCTTGTTAGTGTCCCTGTACAGCTTTTCCGGGAACATCCTGATTTACTGAATGAATACCGGAAAAGAATACAATGGATACTGGTTGATGAGTATCAGGACATTAACCTGCCACAATACAGAATGATCAGAATGTTAATGCCTGAACCTGATTCAAACCTTTTTGTAATTGGTGATCCTGATCAGGCTATTTATGGTTTCCGTGGGGCAGATGTCAGGTATATTCAGATGTTCAGGAATGATTACATGGATGCTTCCGTTTACAGATTAAAAAGAAGCTACCGGTGCACCGACTCAATATTAAAGGCTTCAGGCAATGTTCTGAACAAGGATCAGAAATTCCTGGAAGGATTACAGAAAGGGATTAAAATTAAAATCTCAGAGAATGCAACTGACAAGAGTGAGGCGGAATTTATTGCCCGAACCATAGAAAACATGATTGGAGGGGTTGGATTCTTCTCTATCGACAGCCACGTCGCCGAAGGAAATAAAGACGAGAAAATTGAAAGTCTCTCAGATTTTGCCGTGTTATGCAGGATCAGCAGGCAAATGCCCCTGATAGAAAAAGCGTTTAAAGATCATAATATACCCTACCAGAAAATCAGTGAAATTTCAGTCCTGAAACAGGAGCCGCTTAAATCGGTACTGGATGTTTACAGGATTACAATAAATCCGGGAAATATGTTCTTAAAATCAAGGCTTCTTAAACAAGAAATTATCAACGAAAGCATCCTTGTGAAACTTATTGAAAAGACAAAGGGGAAAAAACCTGCCAGTAAAATTGAATTAATCACAAGCTATTGCTTTCAAAATCATTTTGATGAGAATAATCTGATGTTCTCCTTATTGATGGATCTGGCAGAACAATATGAAGAGAATGAGGAGGAGTTCATTGAACACATTATGACTGGCACAGGAATCGATACATGGAAGCCGGAAGTTGAAGCTGTCAACCTCATGACTCTCCATGCCTCAAAGGGACTGGAATTCAGTTGTGTATTTATTGCAGGGTGCGAAGAAAACCTGATGCCATATTCCCTCTTTGAGAATAAACATGCCGATCCTGATGAAGAAAGACGTCTATTATACGTTGGCATGACCCGTGCCAAAAACCATCTGTTTCTTACAAACGCCCGGCGAAGGTTTTTGATGGGCAGAGATTACTCTCCCAGAAGAAGTTATTTCCTCGATCAGATTGAAAAAGAATTAGTGGAAACAGAGGTTGCGCATATAAAAACTAAAGAGAAAAAAGACCGGGAGCAGCTTGAATTGTTTTAGTACCAGTATGAACATACAACAAAGGGATTATTGATCGCACGGACGCGCAATACCCTGCCTGTAAAGGATGGGATCAGCCCATCATCTTGAGCGGACCTCACGTCTCATAAATGAGACATAGGATATGACAAAACATAGTACTGTGGCTGCAATGAGTCCGGTAATCTGTGGCCAGACAAGCAGCAGGCTCTGTCCCAGCGGGAGAGGACCAGGAATTGCCCCTACGATCTGCTCCATTGTCAAAGGTCCCAGGCTTCTTACTGATGGCATCAGCAATGTTGTTGTGGCTTCACTGTAGAGCTCGCTAGGCAGTATCCTCATCAGTGTCAGAATAATTTCCTGGTATCGAAAGACCTGGTGCGTCGTGGCCATCTCAGAAGGTGCTATGGCTTTGGCGATCAGATTAACTATGATATTATAGAATACTGTAAAGAACAGCCAGACAGCAATGCACGAGAGTGCTGAAGTTGCCGGCTGACGGAATCTGACCGAAAATAGTATCGCAAGATTGAGCCAGAATGCTACATAAAGTATGCTGACCAGGATAAAGAAAACAATGCGCAAGAACTCTTCAGGAGTCGGGAGAATACCGATCATAATAAGACCAAGCCCCATAACAAGAAAACCAAGAGCGAAAAGCAATACGCTGATGACTGTCAATGATGCAACAAACTTGGCATTGATCAGATAGTCACGATGAACCGGCTGAGACAGGATACGGCTGAGTGTTCCCTTGTTTTGCTCTGAATTGACAGTATCAAAACCAAGACTTATCCCAAGCAACGGTCCGAGAAAGCTTACAAAAACAAAAAATGAGGGTAATGTTCCGTCGGAAATCGTATAAAGCTTAAGGAACAGATAGGCTGCATCGGGATCATTGGCCTTCGAAACATTGCTGATATTCGCCAAGGCAGTATACAGGGAGCCAAAACATGTCAGTGCGATTATTGATATGAGAATAATGAATCTCCAGCTGCTTACATGATCTGAAATTTCCTTCTGAACGATCACCCGGAATGGATGGAACACCGTTCCATTCTTATAGAATATATTATTCATGATCTTCACCTCCTTCAAAATAGCGATAGTAAATATCATCGAGCCCGTACTCCTTCCTGTTCAGATAGTTCAGTCCGGCTCCGGCTTCAACAAGTGCTTTTGCAATATCGGAAGTTGCATCACGGGAACATTCGGTACGGATAACGTCATCCTTTATATCAATGGTGACAACACCCTCAATTTGTTTCAGGATCCCGTTCAACCAGCCGGTTGTATATTTTTCCCCCGGCAGGTCCTTTGCGACTGATATTGCCTGATTGATGCCTGCTTCTATTACATACGGACTACCGGCGAACAGACTTTCCGACAGCGTCTGGATGTCTCCTTCCGCGATCAGTTTTCCGTGCACAAACAATCCTACGCGGTCGCTGACCTGCTGAACCTGATGCAGATGGTGGGAACAGAACAGCACTGTCAGGCCCTTTTCCTTGCTCAGTTCCACGATCAATTCAAGGAATTCCTTCACACCTTTTGGATCAATTCCCAGAGTCGGTTCATCCAGGATAATCACTTCTGGATTTTTTATCAGTACATCGGCGAGTCCGAGGCGCTGAAGCATACCCCGGGAATATTTACCTGCCTTCTTTCCTGAAGCATCGGATAAGCCGACTTTTTCCATCAATTTCTCTGCCTTCACCATTGCCTCATTAGCCGGAATACTGTTCAGCCTGGCGGTGAACAGCAGATTCTGCAATCCGGTAAGGTCATCGTAAAACCCCACATTTTCAGGCAGATAGCCAACTCTTTTTTTAACCTCTATCGGATTGGTTGTTGAGTCTATGCCACATACCCTGACCGATCCGGAAGTCGGGTCCGTTAGTCCGAGCATCATAAGGATCGTTGTCGTCTTGCCGGCGCCATTCGGTCCGAGCAGGGCGAAGACTTCCCCTTTCCGGATCGTGAGGTTGAGATGATCGACAGCTGTATGGGTTCCGTATACTTTTGTCAGATCAACAAGTTCGATAATATTTTCAGCCACTGCTTACCTCCTGCCATATTTTTTGAACAGATAATAGACACTTCCAAGAGCTGCTAGAATTATCAGTATGCCAATCCAGCCTAAAAGCATTGGTGTTTTTACAGAGATCCTGAATGCAGCCTTCGATGATGCTTCAGGTGTTTTGGCTTCAATATTTGTAACATAGTCGCCGGCTATTGCTTTCTTGTCTGCTTTTATAGTGGCGAATACCTGTGCATTACTCCCCGGCTCAAGCCTTTCTACTTTTTTTGGATCAAAGACGACATTCCAGTTGGCAGGTGCAGAGGCATTAAGCTCTATACCGGAAAGGGCGGAAGAACCGGTGTTCCTGATAAGAAGCTCAATCCGCTTCTCGTCACCAGCCGTAATACTGGTGCTTAACAGACCAGTAGGCGTGGTAAGTTCCATGCTGTAAGTACCGGTTATCACAACTTCCAGGGTCAATGCTGCTGATGTTGTATTTGTTCCTGCACTTACCGGAATCCTGTAGGTTCCGGCTTCAATATTGTCCGGAGGATTAATTTCGATGTTAATATCCTGGGTGGCATTTGGTTCAACCTCAACTGAGGTTGCCTGTATGTAATTAGCCTTGAATGTTACTATCCATCCCCTCTGTGCATTTGCCCTTAATGCATATAATTGCTTTTCAGTGGTACTGTTCTTTAATTTGGCGGTAAAGGAAAAATTTGAATTGGCATGCCCTTCCATGTTAAACTGTTGCGTAGTAAATTCTGTCTCGAAAGTTCCCTGTTCCGACACCACTACAACAAGTGGCAGTGAATAGTCCTCTCCAGCCACAATCCTGAACCTGTAGGTTCCTTTATTGACTTTCAGGGGAACATCAACCTTGAGAGAAAGGGTCTGCTTTTGTCCCGCAAGTATTGCCAGTTGCCCGATATTCCAGGTCCCTGATTTCAGTACATAGTTCCACCCCTTAGGCATTCCGGCAATGTAAACTGCCACATTCCGGATTTCCTTACTGTTGTTGATGACATCAATGCTGTAAGTGATAGATTCTCCCGGTGGAACAGAAATCCTTGTATAAGGTGTGTACAAAGTCAGGCTATCAGCTGATAAGGCTGCGTGACCGTTTACTGATATTATTCCAAACAATAAAAATAAAAACAAGCTTATCCATTTAATGCGGCCCATAAAAGATCCTCCATATTTTAAGTTAATTTTATTTCAGATGGCAAAATTAAAATCTGTCATGATTTTTTAAAACCTATTTTTAGAAAAATAGAGTGAAAATTCTTAAATTTTTGTTAAAATTTTATCCCGGGAGCGGTAAAATGACCATCAACCTGTCTTTACCTTTGCTTCGGCAGGCAAATAAAGTAATCCGTAACTTTAATTAATTATTGGTTTCTGCTCGATTATTATTCAATGCTGTACCCTAATTTTTTCAGCTCATCCTTAATCCGCGGATACAGTTTCATTGCATTTTTATAATATATCTTCTCCAGTACGTCGACAGGAAGAGAGAGACCCTGTATTTCTTTTCCCTTTTCGCCGGGAGAGAAAAACTCTGAAGCGAAAACCCCATCGGTTTCAAGAATTTTGAAGCATCGGTTGTATGCTTCAGCAACCTCCTGATATCGGCCTTCCCGGGGTTGATTGCTTATATCGGTGCCATATAAAATCCTGTCAGCATATTTAATAAAGAAGTTCCGGATCTTTTCATGGCTCATACTGTAGAAATCCTTTAATCTTGCTGCCAGGTCAAGATATGCATTGGGATAAGTCTCAAGAAAATACTGTAAGTATTCCAGTTGTTCATCTGAATAAAAGATATCCATCATATGGGCGTTAACGACAACCAGTTCCGGATGTCTGTCAAGAACTCTTTCCCATGCATTGATCGATCCCCAGAACAGAACCGGATCTTTACAATTCCTTGGATATGGCTGGGATATATGGATTGAAGCACCAATCATCCCTATCTGCTCCATTTTTGTGAATGTCGGATCGTTAGCAGGATCATCTACATCAGATGATACCCCGACCCAGATCTTGTATCCCACGGCACCTTTTTGCTGCCATTCAGCAAGTTCCTCAGGAGAGAACCTCAGTCCGTCCTGAATCCTGTAATCATTAATAGTGGGCAAAAACCTGCCCTGATATTTTTCTTCAGCTGCCCTGATGTGTTCTATTCCCTCTCCCCTGGGCCCTAACGGAGATTGCAGGTTTATCCACATGGCAAGGTCAACATTAAACTGTTCCTTCAGGATTTTCCGGACTTCCATATAATCTGCCATCTTTTCGACATCGCCTACATGTGCATGCACATCTATTCTTGGAATTGTCGAAAGAGCATTTTTGTTCTGAGCAGGCAGGTTTGAACGGTACAAGATCATAGAAATTACCGTCAGAATAATGTATAAATTCAACTTTTTCATTTTTTAATAGTGTTTTATTATAAATAAGAACAACTCAGTTTCATAAGGATAGTACCGGCAAAAATGTCATTAAAATATTATTAATGAGAGTTTAGAGGGTATGTTGTATGCGGACCATTATGTATTGGAAGCAACTCACCACTCTGATTAATAATGCCAATTTTCAATGTGTTATCAAGCTTCAACCGGTATTTGATGTAAGAAGGCAGATCTGCCGCATTCAAATGATAGAAGCCCATGATATTTGTAAGCATAGGATCCATCATCAGGGTTGTTTTAAATGTGTTTTTAATGTGATTGAGATACATATTTTCCGAAGCGCAGAATTGATCCTCAATCTTTTTCTCCTCAAGCATTTTCCATAGTGTTGCATCATCGAACCTTGCTAGTTTTGCCATCTCCTCCCCATGAGTGGGTGCAATTCCTTCCGGACAGGGTGAAACAAGAATGATCTCTCCACCATGCTTAGTTGCCAGTTCAGCAGAAAAAAGGCCTTTGTCGCTTTGTGTAAGGTCATAATCTGCAGGGTAGGTACTACTGAGGGTAATGTCAGCCAATTGAGAGAACTTAACCCCAAATACCTCAAAGCCCCAATTAACAATCCTGCGGTGAGCTTCTATAAAATGACCTGCTTCCGCTTTCAGAATCATTCCTTCTTTGTCATGCACAACATTCACAATAAAATGCATTCCCACCGATTGAGCGAAATCTTCCATCTCTTCACGGCAGGGAGTCAGCACTTTTCCTAATTGCGGTTCATTAGCACCCAGCAAATGCATAGCACAAATTGTTTCCTGACCTGCGACTCCGGGCAATAAGATTTTAGCACCACCGCTCCAGCCTGTTGGATGATGTGGCACAACACTACCAATGGCAATCCGGATATCCGCCTCCATGACTTCCCTGTTGATAAAGATTCTCGTACCACGCCGTGTAATGCCTTTATCTATCAGGTTATTTCCATCTAAACAATCATGACCCCTGATTTCCAGTGCCGACATCAACTCTGCGCCAAATCTTTCCCTTATTTCATCGCTGGTCATCGAACGATGGGTTCCATAAGCAATAACTATCTTTATCTGATCATAATTTAAACCAGCCTCTTTTAATTCTTCCAGAACTATCGGGATTATCAATTTCTGGGGAGTTAACCTGGTTCGGTCATCGGCCAAAATTACCACCTTATCATTTTTAGAGACCATGTCACGAAGCCGTCGGCAACCAACAGGATTCAGTATGGATCGCCTTATTTCCCCTTCCTGATCAACAGGAACTTTAAAATCATTTGCATTCAGATTAAAAGCCAGATTTTCTTTTGGGATGTCCAACTCAATTATTGATGTTCCAAAATGAATTCTTTCCATAGTACTCTAAAATTTTCCAGTGTATCCCTTAATGATCTTCCGCCTGTCTTTTGGATACTTAATTTAAATACATAGACCAACTATTTACTCCTGACTAACAACGAATCTCTGAATTGATTGTTACGTATCAATGTCAATACAAAAATCACTGCGATGAGCGGAATCAGGCTGGCTACTATCAATATTGGCGTAAATGAATAATGGTCTGACACATACCCGATGAGAAATGTGCATAAAATAGTGCCTATTTGAGCAGCAGTTCCTGACATGCCGCTGACAGATGCTACCGATTTACTCGGAAACAGATCGGATGGAAGAGTTAACACCATGGTCGAGAATGATGCATAAGCAAACATTGAAAAACCGAAAAGCGCAGCCAGCAGGAAAGGGCTTGAAGTAAATGCCGCACCCGAAAGGACGAACATACCCAGCCCGCCAAAAACAACAACAGCCTTGCGTGCACGGCCAATTGTCCAACCACGGCGAATCAGCCAGCTTGAAATACCTCCACCAAAGAAATTACCCAGATCAGCTGCAACGAAAGGGATCCAGAAAACGAGTATCCCCTGTTCCAGATGAATACCTTTACTGACCAGATAGATAACAAACCAGTCTGCTATGAAAAACCAGACCGGATCAATGAAAGCCCGCCCAAGGACAACCCCCCATGTCTGGCGTAATTTGAGCAATTGGAACCAACTATCGGTAGTACTCCGTGGCGATTCCTCAACGACATCCGACTTATCCTTCAGGATCATCTCCCTCTCGGATTCCCTGATAAGTTTATGTTTTTCCGGCGGCTGATAAAGAAGTCGCCAGGCTATCAACCACAGGAATCCAAGTGAACCAGTAACTACGAAGGCATTTCTCCATCCTCCAAACGTATCATACAGCCACAGAACCAAAATTGGTGCAATAGCGGCTCCCACACAACCGCCACTTTCAAAAAGTGCTACAGCCCAGCCACGTTCACGTTTGGGGAACCATTCAGCTACAGCTTTGGTTGCACCCGGCCAGTTAGCTGCTTCCCCTGCTCCCAGAAAAAAGCGAAACGTGCAGAAACTTTTCAAACTATTTGCGAAGGAAGTGGCAACAGCAGCAATCGAATACCAGAGAACTGTAAATGACAATCCGTTGCGGGTACCTACATAGTCTATGAATCGGCCAGACGTGCCTTGTCCGATTGCATTGGCAATGCGAAAAAAAATCACAATCAGTGCAAAATCTGAATTATCCCAATGGAATTCGGTTTTGAGATGCGGGGCTAATACAGACAACGTCTGCCTGTCAATATAGTTAATAACTGTCGACAAAAAAAGGAGCCCGGCAATCCACCATCTTAAAGCAGGCAGTTTTTGGAATTTCATGGGATTATTCCGGTTTTCACTATCTTTTTCCGAAAAAACTCATATACTTAAACCATCTCCGGTATTTCATAACCGGGCCGATAACTTCCCCTCGATATTGCATTAGCCTCATCCGAATTTGTGACCAGTTCAGTTGCACTGTCGAAATAAAGCTGTTTTTTCCCGACACGATAGGACATGTTGGCTAAATGAACAAGAATAGCACTTTTATGTCCCTGTTCAATATTGCTATTAGGCACTTCCCGTGTTTTTAAACATTTGATAAAATCCTTCTGATGTTCTTCATCAGGGAAATAACCGCCATACTGGTCAATCAGCTTTGCGTCGGTTCCGACTACCTGCCATCCTCCTCCATGCCGTCCGAGGTACATCAAACCCTCTGTGCCATAAATCTCAATCCGGGTGCTGTTAAACTGCCAGTTTGGGAATAATTTACGATTATACCTTATCTCGGGTGATGTTTTGGTAAGGTATTCACCATAACTTGAACTCTCGCAGGTCATCGGGAATTCACCAAAGTCAAATGTAACAGTCTGGTTATCGGGAATATCTCTCTTGTCGTCATAAAGTACACGTCCGCCGGCGCAATAAACTGATTTCGGATTATCGGGATCACCCATAGCCATACGTGCCAGATCCATAACATGTGAGGCGTCACTTGCCATATGAATTCCTCCTGAATACGCCCACCATTCATACCAGGCTTTGTGGCGGCTGATATTATAAGGTACCATTGGTGCAGGACCAAGCCACATATCCCAGTTCAGGCCTTCAGGTACAGGTGAGTCCTCCTTGAGTAACCAGGGTTTGCTACCCGGCAGCATGCAATTAGTTTTGACCAGGGCAATTTTACCAAGTTTCCCGCTCAGGATATATTCGCGTGCTTTTATGTTATACTCCCCGCTCCGGTTCTGGTAACCGCACTGAATTATTCTGTTGTACTTCTTTGCAGCTTCAATCATCTTTCTGCCCTCCTGGATATTCAGGGAGATGTTCTTCTCAACATAAACATCTTTGCCTGCCTGACATGCCCATATTGTTGCCAGTGCATGCCAGTGTTCCGGAGTACATATCACAACAGCATCAACATCTTTATCGTCGAATATACGACGCATATCGTCAACACGTTCCGGTTTATATGATTGTTGCTTCCCGAGTTCGTCAATTACCCGTCCACCCCTTTCTTTGTCAACTTCACATATAAATTTAACCTCAACACCAGGTGCACACTTCTGCATGCTGAGAATCACCTGGGTTCCTCTTCCTCCGGCACCTATTAGCGCCAATACTACTTTATCGTTTACACTTGCCATATTGTTCTGTTTTTAATGTTTTTCAAGGTCTGTGGTTTATATCCAGGTTGTTTATATTTAAATGTTCAAACTTATTAAAATTATAGTCTCTTCAGCATCATCAGAACTTTCTCCTCATAAATTTTTTGCCACTCAGGTGCTAACCGACAATTCACATCCTCATAAGCTTCACCTTTGAATTGCTCAACTGCAGGGGCATAGCCAACAGATCCATTTGTATAGCCGGCAACAAATGTGTATTTATGAGGAGATAATTTTTTTATGTTGAGCCCTACTTCCACTACTGCTTCACCAGGAAAAGTGATCACCACAAAATCCCCAATCCTGATCCCCTGAATTTCGGCTTTTATAGTCTTTTCTCCGGCAGCTTCATATTCAGTCAGCCGTGACTTTAGTAAAGACATATTCTCCTGGATCCTTGCAAGCCTTTCCATCGCATAAATATTACTCAGGTATTTATCCATATTTCTCCTGTTCTCAGCATCCAGACCCTCCAGATCGTTTCTTCCTGTTTCTTTCTCACGCAAGTATCTGTGAGAATAATAAGATGGGTATTCTTCTGAAAGATTATATTTGATGAATAACGGGATAAACGTTTTAATATTAAGGCTTGTCCCTCTCAATGACTGAAGCAGTTCATTCTGTTCGGCTTCCAGAGACTCAATGCGTTGCTGGATATCTGTTCTTCTCGGTAACTCGATCATCTCATTAATGACTTTAAGCTCTCCGCCTGGTTTGCATTGTATCTTTTTCAGTGCCTGCAGGGTACTAAGTCCCAACATTGTTCCCAGAGGTTCTGCATTCCTCGGATTATTTACATCTTTATACAGTATGGGAGTTATATCTCCGCCAAATCCCTGAAGAAAGAGAGCCATAGTGCCCTGGCTCATATTATCCTCAATCACCCTGGATGCAAAAGCAGGAAAATCAGCGGTAGCTCCTCTGTTCGGAACTCCGGTGTATGGATGACAGGCATAGTTATAAATAACAGCCAATGTTCTTCCGTCTTTTCTGTCCAATCTCAGGATCCCAATCTCCGGATCTACAGGCCCTATGCCCGCCACTTCCTCATCCGGTGGAAGCGGATTGGCATGACGGATTGTCCACTCCTTTCCATTCTTTAACCTGAGTCTGCGGTTTTCAATTATCCTGTCTTCATATCCAATGCCAACACCAATATTTACCGGAACCATGCTCCTGAAAGCTTTTTTCACTGCCTGAACAGTCAGTTGTTCAATTTCTGAAGAGACATTATACCCCGCTCCGTGTAAATGACTTGCGTTGAACAGTACATCAGATGGCTTGACATTAATGTCTTTTTGTAACTGCCTGCGGACATTGGTAAGATAATCTTTGCCGATCCTTATTTCATCCGCTACAATAGCATCAAGTGTAATGATAACTATTTTTGTTGTACCGTCATCCAGTACCAAAGCTTTAACATATAAGGAGTCATTAACCAGACCTTTTGACCCGGTATTTGTAATACTGACTTTTGCAACTCCTGCTTTTATCTGGCCTGCATATAGCTGATCATTAAACGACAATAGTCCCACAGCCATAATTATGAATTTGATTATGGCTGAATGAACCCGATTTAATTGATTTCTGCAATTCAGTCGAGATATTATCGAATGGATTATATTATTACAGATCACCATTTTCATCTTCTTTATAATCTGATTTAATTTCTTTATAACTTATTCAATATTTCCATCACTTTTTCTTCATATATCTTTTGCCATTCCGGTGCTAACCGACAATTAATATCTTCATAAGCTTCGCCTTTAAATTGTTCGATTGCCGGAGCATAACCAATGTTCCCGTTGGTATGGCCGGATACGAATGTGTATTTATGTGGAGAAATCTTCTTGATATTAAGTCCAACTTCTACTAATGCTTCACCGGGGAAAGTAACCATAACAAAATCTCCTATTCGCACTCCTGATAGTTCAACAAGTAAAGTCCTTTGTCCAGATGCTTCCAGTCTCTGCATCTGCCTTTCCAGTAAGGACATATTTTCCTGGATTCGTGCCAGTTTTTCCATGGCGTAGATGTTCCTCAGATATTTGTCCATAATCCTTCTGTTCTCTGTATCCAGGCCTTCGAGATCATTCCTTCCTGTCATTTTATCATGCAAATACCGATGTGAATAATAGGATGGGTACTCAGGAGAAAGGTTATATTTAATGTACAAAGGAATAAATGTTTTTATATTGAGACTGGTTCCCCTCAATGACTGAAGCAGTTGTATCTGTTCTGCCTGCAAAGATTCAATACGTTGAGGAATGTCCGTCCTCAGGGGCAGTTCAATTTCCTCATGGATAATTTTTAGTTCAGCATTTCCCTTTGCTTCTATCTTTTCCAGTGCTTTCAAAGTACTTAAACCCAGCATATTCCCCAAAGGTTCAGCTTCCCTTGGATTATTTACATCCTTGTACACAACTGTTGTTATATTCCCGTCGCATCCCTGCAGGAACAGTGCTATTGTTCCGTTGCTTAAGTTGTTTTCTATCACTTTGGAAGCATATCCCGGAAAATCTGCTGTAGTCCCAAGTTCCTGCCACCCGGTTTTATCCTGTCTGGAATCCTGGTAGGGA
>Ga0079037_100000254_pt1 | contig 22438 bp, 21 predicted proteins | sample Mud3Dept4metaG_FD_71479 | JGI IMG/M metagenome (GOLD analysis project Ga0079037, IMG submission 71479) | Freshwater wetland microbial communities from Ohio, USA, analyzing the effect of biotic and abiotic controls - Mud 3 Core 4 Depth 4 metaG | ecosystem: Environmental > Aquatic > Freshwater >... | reverse complement strand
GTGCAGGGACGGGTGATCCCGATGATGTCTGCTTCCTGAAAGGCGTCATTCCCGATCAAAAGTGTGCCCACCTGTCCCGTGAGGACGACAATGGGGATGGAATCCATGAAGGCTGTAACAAGTCCGGTGACCGTATTGGTGGCACCTGGCCCGGAGGTGGCCAGGGCGACGCCTACCTTTCCCGTGGACCGCGCGTATCCGTCTGCGGCATGGACTGCAGCCTGCTCGTGCCGGACCAGAATCTGACGAAAGGATGTACTGTGGAGTTCGTCAAAAAGAGGCAGAACCACACCACCCGGGTAATTGAAGAGCGCTTCGACCCCTTCTTTCTTCAAACACTCAACGATGATTTGTGCGCCGGTTTTCTTCATACGAATTTCTGGGAGATCCTACTTATTCCCTTTGCGATATTGAGTCAGTATTTTCTCCATCTGGTCTTTGCAGGCCAGCTTTTTCTTCTTGAGGATCTTTATCTCCACCTCATCCTGAGGTGTAAGATACGGCTTCTTCTCCAGTTCGTCCAGCTGTTTTGCGTGTTGTGCGTGCTGCTCTCGCGCCTTCTTAAACTCCTCGTTTTCCCTCGTCAGCGTTTCAACCAGGTCTGCCTCGCCGCCGCCCATAGCCCCCCCCTTCTTATCATAAGCCAAAGGTCTCAGAAAAGTTAACCGAGTTAACTTAAAAACTTAAACTAATTCGCATATTTTGTCAATCCGGGGTATTTTCTAGAGTCACCTGTTGTCCCTGCCACTTGATTTCAGCTTCTGAGGGTCGCACGTAAATCGGGGAAAACGTGGCGGGATCCAGGACGTCTTTTTTCAGAAGGAGGTCCAGCCCTAGTTTGGCCACCATGGATCCATGGAGGAGATGGAGCGGGGTGGGCGGGAACAGGGCGAACGGGGAAGCGGCGGTTCGAAGAATGTCCGCATAGACGCCGGCTCCGTTGCCAACAAAAATCGTCTTCTCTTTCACTTGCTTAGTCAGGACCTCGGGACGGGCGGCCTGATATTCCGACAGTCGTACAAGAACATTTTCCTGATTGTACCGATAAAACGCTGTGTAAACCTCTTTTTTTCTCGCATCGAGAATCGGACAGATCAAGTAAGGGGTTGGTGAGACCTGGGCAGCCAGGCCATCGAGGGTGGGGACCCCGACTACGGGTTTCCCCAGGGCAAAGGCCAATCCCTTCACCGTACTCACTCCGATTCTCAGCCCCGTAAAGGAGCCCGGGCCGAGAGAGATTGCCAGTCCGTCCAGTGACTCCATGGCGCAGCCCGCCTCTTTGACGACGAAGTGAATGGCGGAAAGGATCCGTTCTGAATGGGTCACAGGAGTGTTGAGGAGGTATTCAGAGATGACCTCCGAGTCGCTGACCAGACCCACGCTGCCGCAGGGTGTGGAGGTATCGATTCCAAGCACTTTCATAACGGTATCCGAAAAACCGCTAAGCGCATAGCGCAGAGGGGAAAGCGGGGGGCGCTGAATCTTTCTTAACGCCATGCGCTTTGCGCTCTGCCGCACTAAAATTTGGAGCCCCCGGGGGTGAAAATTCGGATCAGATCATTGTAGAAGGCGAAAAGCATCAGCAGGATGATCAGGATCAGGCCGATCTGTTGAGCTTTCTCCATCTTCTTGATGCTGATGGGCTTCTTCAAAATCGCCTCCAGCCCGAGAAAGGGGAAATATCCGCCGTCAAGAATGGGAATGGGAAAGAGATTGATAACTCCCAGGTTGATGCTCAGGATGGCCATGAAGAGGATCAGACTGGCCAGGCCTCTTTTGGCTTGTTCCCCGGCCAGTTGAGCAATCAGGATGGGACCTCCAATGGTCTTGGCGGGAATAACCCGCGAGATCAATTTGACGATGCTGACCACAGTCAACTCGATTCCCTGCCACGTTTGAACCATTCCTTTGCCCACGGCCACCGCAGGATTGACCTTCTGAATGAGCACTTCGTCAGAAGGGACAATGCCGATCATAAAGATCGTGACATCCTCCCCGAACAGATTTTTCACTTTTGAAGATTGAGGTGTCACCTTTGTTTCGAAGAGGTCACCGTCTCTCTTCACTTGGATGGAGAGCTCTTTGCCTTTGCTGCTACGGATGATCCTGGAGATATCGTCCCATTTCGACACGGCCTCGCCGTCAATCGACAGGACCACATCCCCCTTTTGCAGCCCCGCGGTCTCGGCCGGAAGGCCTGGACTGACCTCGCCGACGTTGGATGGGAGATACGGGATACCGGAAACGTTGAGAGCGGAAAAGAGAAGCGCAGCAAAAAGGAGATTAAAAAGAGGGCCGGCGCCGATGATCGAAGCGCGTTTCCAGATGGGCTGGGCTGAAAAGGAACGGGCGCGGTCCTCCTCCTTGATCTCTTCCTCGGAATTCTCTCCGATAAGTTTGACAAACCCTCCCAAGGGAACTGCAGCAATCTGGTACTGGGTTTCTCCGAATTTTCTGCCGATCAATTTAGGTCCGAATCCGAGAGAGAAGGTAATAACCCCGACCCCCAGTTTTTTTGCCAAGAGGAAGTGCCCCAGTTCGTGGACAAAAACAAGGACCCCCAAAACGATGATCGCCGAAATAATGCTGGTCGTCAACACAATGATCTCTCCTGTAGAAGTGCCTTGGATTTTTCCCTCCCCCACTGATCTGCCCGGAGAATGTCCTCGACTGTTTTAACCGGTTTGACTTCGTGTTGATTCATGACCTGCTGAATCAGGAGAGGAAGATCTGTAAATTTGAGCGATCCCTCCAGAAAAGCGCTGACCGCGATTTCGTTGGCAGCATTCAAGACGGCAGGCAGGGTCTCCCCGATTTGAATTGACCGATAGGCCAGCGTGAGGCACGGAAACCGCTCAGGATCAGGGGGGAAAAAGGAAAGCTCTCCCTTCTGCAGAAGATTCAGCCGTGGCAAGTTCAGAGGGAGGCGCTCGGGAAAGGTAAGGGCATAGGAGATCGGGACCCTCATGTCCGTGATTCCCATCTGTGCGACGACCGACCCGTCGACATATTCCACCATGGAGTGGACGACGCTCTGGGGATGTATCTGGACATCGATCTTTTCAACGGGCATGTCAAAAAGCCAGTGCGCTTCAATCACTTCCAATCCTTTATTCATCAAAGAAGCGGAGTCAATGGTGATCTTTCGTCCCATCTCCCAGTTCGGATGATGGAGGGCCTCCCGGGCCGTCACCGTCTCCAGTTCACGCGGAGACAATTTGAAGAAAGGCCCCCCGGATGCGGTGAGGATGATCCGATGTACATCTTCCCTCCGGTGACCGAGCAGTGACTGAAAGATGGCGCTGTGTTCGCTGTCGATGGGGAGGAGTTGAGTGTGATTTCGTCTGGCCTCCTCCATGATGATCTTGCCGGCCATCACCAGCGTTTCTTTGTTGGCCAGAGCAATCGCCTTACCTGTCTTGATGGCGGATAGGGTTGGAATCAAACCGACGGCGCCGACCAGGGCAGAAACCACCTGATCGACATCCGGGTGGGTTGCCACCCGAATCAGCCCTTCGACGCCATGGACAATCTCGACAGGCACCGACGACAACTCTCTTCTTAGAGTTTCTGTTAATCCCGTGTTGAGAAGCGAGACGACCTTGGGGCGAAACTCGAGAATCTGCTGTTTCAACAACTGGCTGTTCAGCCCTGCGGAAAGGCCGACCACTTCAAACCGGTCCGGAAACTGGCGGACAATATCCAGGGTATTGACCCCGATCGAACCGGTGGACCCGAGAACGGCCAGACGCTTCATGGGTTCTCCCTGAAAAGAATGAGGAGAAGATAGTAGAGAAAGGGGGCCGAGAAGAGGAAACTGTCCAGACGGTCGAGCATTCCCCCATGCCCCGGAATCAGCGAACCCGAATCCTTCACCTGTGCGCTTCGTTTCAGCATGGACTCGGTGAAATCCCCCACTTGTCCGAGGATGCCGAGTCCGATGGCGATGAGAATGCAAAGTCCCTTTTCCAGTTGAGGGATGAACAACTGGCTGAAAGCGAGTGCCACAAGGATGGATCCAATGACAGCCCCGATCAACCCTTCCACCGTTTTCTTCGGACTGATCTTGGGGTAAAGTTTATGCTTTCCAAAGCGAGAGCCGCAGAAGTAAGCTGAGATGTCTCCCGCCCATACGGTCGTAATCAGGAAGAGGGCCCACGCTTTCCCTCCAGGTATGTTTCGAATGAGGGACACGTGAGAAAGAAGAAACCCGATATAGACGATTCCAAAAAGAGTAACGCCGAGATTCAAAATGGTGGACGAGAGATCCTCCGACGTCACCATGAAGAGTACGGAGAGGCAGAGAAGAAGAAAGACAAGGAAAGGAGCCATCCATCCCGCGGTGCCGAAGGCCATCAGCGCTGAAAAGATCAACCCCAGGCCGATTCCAAGAACGCGTTCAACAGGCCCGGAATGGGGGAGGGCGAGGTTGTAGAACTCCCGCAGTCCAAAATACGTGGCCAAAAGCACCATCAGGGGAAGAACCGCAGGAGGTCCCGCGATGATGAGGACGATAATTGGAGGAACAAAAAAGACAGCTGTCCAGACCTTTTTCTTTCCGATGCCTCCCATGCTCTGCTCTTAGGATGACCCTCCATTCGGACAGTGGATTGTCCCACCAAACTCCTCTCTCCCCGGCGGGAAAAGAGCGCTTATTTCTCCATGTTCTCCAGTTGCTCGCTGGTCATGCCGAATCTCCGCTCCCTTGATTGATAGTCGGCAATCGCCTTCAGGAGCTCGCTTTTGTCAAAATCCGGCCACAGCGTATCGGTCACATACAACTCCGTGTAAGCGATCTGCCACAGAAGGAAATTAGAGATCCGGAACTCCCCGCTGGTCCGGATGAGGAGGTCCGGGTCGGGGAATCCCTGTGTCCAAAGATATTTGGAAAAACGCTGGAATGTAATCTCTTCCGAGGTGATCTTTCCCTTCTGGACATCAAGGAGCAGGGTTTGAACAGCGTGAAGAATCTCTGAACGCCCGCCGTAACTCAAAGCCAGGTTCAGGATCATTCCTTCACAGCGCTCCGTTTTCCTGATCGTCTCCGAAAGGATGGATTGAACGTCAGGAGGGAGGTCTTGCAGTCGACCCAGCGCGCACAGTCGAATATTATTCTTGAGCATCTCCGCTGTTTCCTTCTGGAGATATTCCTTCAGCAGCCCCATCAGCGCTGAAACTTCCTCTTTCGGCCTTTTCCAGTTTTCCACCGAAAAGGCATAGAGCGTCAAGATCTTGATCCCCAATTCCCGACACGTTCGCACAACCTCCTTCACCGTATCGATTCCCTTGATGTGACCGCTAATGCGGTTGAGCATCTTCTTCTTGGCCCAGCGACCGTTTCCATCCATGATGATGGCGATATGATGAGGAAGGTTTTCCCTGTCGATTGCTTCCATGCCTAACCGGTTCTTTCCTGGACTCGGGATAACAATATTTTTTAACGTTACCACATCACCTGATGATTTTCAATGGAACTGGACGGGAGCACACGGTGACACCTCCCGTGTCTCCCGAGACAACGCGCGATCCGTCGGCACACGGCTCTTTCCCGGCCAGCATTCTTCGCCGGCCATGCCTTTCACGCATGACCTGGTGCGATCAAAGAGGGGAATTGGAGTGGAAAGGAATGCAGGAAAGCAGAAAGGGGAAGGAGGAGACGCAGAGAATCATCCGTTCCCCTCCATCCTACTTCTCAACAATGGCTTCGACAGGACATACCTCAGCGCAACTGCCGCAATCGGTACATTTCTCCTCGTTAATCACATAGGGTTCCCCCTCTTCAATGGCTTCTGCAGGACATTCCTCTGCACAGGTTCCGCACGCCACGCATTCATCGGTAATCACATAGGCCACGTCGATCACCTCCTTTATCTATAAATTCAAATTTCCAGAATCTCTTTCTCTTTGACAGCCAGCACCCCATCGGCCTTCTCGATATACTTGTCCGTCGAGGTTTGAACCTTGTCCATCCACTGGCGGAGCTGATCCTGGGAGATCTTCTTGTTTTTTTCCAGTCCTTTCAGGTGCTCGTTTGCATCCCGCCTGATGTTCCGGAGGGCCACCTTCGAGGCCTCCGCCATTTTTCGCACGACTTTGACCAGTTCCTTTCGACGTTCCTCGGTCAACCGGGGGATCGAGATCCGGATGATTTTCCCGTCGTTCATGGGCGTCAGCCCCAGTTCTGATTTGAGAATGGCCTTTTCAATCTCACCGATGATGCTGGTGTCCCATGGTTGAATGGTGATGAGGCGGGGTTCCGGTACTGCCAGCGTGGCCGCTTGCTGAAGAGGCGTCGGCGTCCCGTAGTAATCGATTCGAATCTGATCGAAAAGAGCTAGGGAGGCCCTGCCTGTCCGCACCTTCCCCAAGTCCGTCTTCAGGGTGGAAAGGGTTTTTTCCATTTTGGCTTCAACATCTTTAGTCACGTTCTCATCCATCGTCTACCCTCTTACTTTCGTTCCCACTTTCTCTCCGAGAACGGTCCGCTTGATATTTCCCTTCTTCCTCAAATTGAAAACGATGATGGGTATGCCGTGATCCATGCACAGGGAAATGGCGGTGGCATCCATGACTCTGAGTTGTTTCTTCAGGACATCGAGGTAGGTGAGTTCCTCAAACTTCTTGGCCTTTTTGTCAACCATGGGATCGGCTTCAAAGATCCCCTCCACTTTTGTCGCCTTCAGGATCACTTCGGCCCCGATTTCCATGGCGCGGAGCGAGGCCGTGGTGTCCGTGGTAAAAAAGGGATTCCCCGTCCCCGCGGCGAAGATGACCACCCGGCCTTTCTCCAGATGGCGAATGGCCCTGCGCCGAATGTAAGGTTCAGCCACCTCGCGCATTTCAATCGCCGTCTGGACACGTGTGAAGACGGCGATTTTTTCAAGGGCGTCCTGGAGGGCAAGGCCATTCAGGACGGTGGCCAGCATCCCCATGTAGTCGGCTGAGGCCCGGTCCATTCCCTTTGAACTGGCAGCCATTCCCCGAAAGATATTGCCTCCGCCGATGACGATGGCAACCTCGACTCCCAGATTTTTTACCTCTTTGATTTCCCGGGCGATCTGCTGGATCACGAGAGGATCAATCCCGTAGTCACCGTCTCCGGCCAACATCTCTCCGCTGATCTTCAGAAGGATTCTCTTGTATTGGGGTCTTCTCATGAGGAGCAATCGTCGCCTGGCCGCCCGTAGAGGCGACCAGGCATTGATAACCAATCTTCAAGGTTCCTGTGACGCTAATGATGCTTGGTGTTACGTCAAAAAGGGTCAGGCTGTGGATGACCGGGAAGCCAGCCCCTCGCCTAACTGGAATCGGGCAAACCGGCGGATGGAAATGTTTTCTCCTATCTTGGCGATCATGGCATCGAGGACTTCTCTGACCGTCTGATCGGAGTCTTTAATATAGGTTTGCTCCAGAAGACAGGCCTCGGAATAGAACCGCTCCAATTTTCCTTCGACGATTTTGTCAACCACCTTCTCCGGTTTTCCGGATTCCAACGCCTGAGTCCGGTAGATCTGTCTCTCCTTCTCCAGAACCTCCGCCGGGACCTCCTCCCTTCGGATGTATTGCGGATTGGCGGCCGCGATCTGCATGGCCATGTTTTTCACGAAGTTTTGAAAGTCGTCTGTTCTCGCCACAAAATCGGTCTCGCAATTGATCTCGACCAGGACACCGATTTTCCCCCCGGCATGGATGTAGGAAGAGACAAGCCCATCCGTCGCAATCCGTCCGGCTTTCTTCGCTGCGGTGGCCAGTCCTTTTTTCCGAAGATAATCAATGGCCCCTTCGATATTTCCGTTCGCTTCCTGAAGGGCCGTTCTGCAATCCATCACTCCGGCCCCTGTCCGCTGTCTCAGGTCTTTCACCAAATCCATAGAGATTTCCATTCTGTCTTAGGCCTCCTCGTCCTCCAACTCTTCCGGTCCCGCTTCACCCTGAATCTCTCCAGGAGGAATGGCCTTTTCCGCCGCTTCTTTCTCCTGCTTTGCCCCTTCTATCTGCATCTGCTTTTCGTAAATCTGTCTCCCTTCGTTGACCGCATCTGCAATCTTGGAGGAGATAAGACGAATGGCACGAATCGCGTCATCGTTTCCGGGGATAAGGTAGTCCACATCTTCCGGGTTGCAGTTGGTATCCACAACACCGATGGAAGGAATACCGATTTTCCTAGCTTCGTTGACGGCGATCTTTTCTTTTTTGGGGTCGACGACGAAAATGGCTCCGGGGAGGCGGTCCATGTTCTTAATGCCTCCCAGGGTTTTCTCCAGTTTGACTCTTTCCTTCTCTAATTCCAGAATCTCCTTTTTCGGAAGGAGATTATATATTTCTTCATTCTTCATGGCCTCGAGTTTCTTGAGGCGGTCAATGGATCGTTTGATGGTTTGAAAGTTGGTCAACATGCCACCCAGCCACCGTTGATTCACGTAGAACATCTTGCAGCGGCTCGACTCTTCAAGGATCGATTCCTGGGCTTGTTTTTTCGTCCCGACGAAAAGGACATATTCTCCCTTGGATGTGATATCGCGGACAAACTGATACGTCTCCTTAAACAGCTGAACCGTCTTCTGGAGATCGATGATGTAAATGCCATTTCTCGCCCCAAAGATGTAGGGCTTCATTCTTGGGTCCCACCGCTTCGTCTCGTGACCGAAATGGACCCCCGCCTCCAGAAGTTCCTTCATCGTTACTTCAGCCATCGAACCCTCCGTCTCTGTTCCATTTTTTCTCCTTTTAAAGTGGATAAAGTTGTTACGGCAGATAAGGTCAATCTCTTCTTGTTAACACATGATCCCCCTTTTTTCAAGACAAAAATCGCGGAGATTTAGCAAAACATCACTTGAAGTACCGATGAAGTACCGATGAAGTACCGAACACGGGAAAGATATCTGTAACCCATTAATATCGTTATTTAATTCTGACGAGTGGCCGTGGGTCAACACCCGGGTTTTCAGAACGAGCTTGGAACGTGTGGCGCCTGGGTGTTGACCTAAGTCAAAGAGTTCTGCTCAGAGGCAGGTTATGTTTTACATAGAAAGAGTCAACGTCCTCCGAGGAGAAGAAAAATGAGATGCCCAGGTCAAGACATGAGGTATTGGAAACCCGGGGATATTTTTGAAACGCAGTGTCCGAAATGCGGTGCCGAGGTTGAGTTCTTCAAAGACGAGGTCAAGCGCAGGTGCCGTTGCGGCCACGAGATCGTCAATTCAAGGCTGGACCTGGGATGCGCCCAATGGTGTCCCTATGCCGAGCAATGTCTGGGGGCCGTCCCCGACGAGGTAAAAGCGAAGCAGAAGGCGGAGGAGAAAAATCTCCTTAGGGAAAGGATTGCCCTGGAGATGAAGAAATACTTCGGGACAGACTTCAAGCGTATGAACCATGCCCTGAAGGTGGCCCGCTTTGCAGAACAGATTCTGAAAAGTGAAGGGGGGAACCCTCTGGTTGTTCTTGGAGCAGCGTATCTTCACGATATCGGGATTCACGAGGCTGAGAAGAAGCACGGAAGTCCCTCAGGCCATTTTCAGGAGATAGAAGGTCCTGCCATTGCCAAAGAGATTTTAGGAAAATTGGCCGTTGACCAGGAGATTGCCGCGGAAATCTGCGACATCGTGGGTCATCATCACTCTCCCAGGCATCAGGAAACTCTGAACTTTCAGATCGTCTATGAAGCAGATTGGCTGGTCAATATCGAGGAGGAGGGATTGTCGAAGGATCGGGAAAAACTCCGGGAAATCATTCAGAAGGTATTCAAAACAGTAACCGGGAAACGACTGGCAGAAGAACGCTACCTCAGCTAGGCACCCATGGCCAGGGCATGCGCCGCGAAGGCAGCGGGCCTGGGATTGATTCTTGCGGAACGAAGATCTGCTTTGTTCATGACGATATTTCGTTTGTCCTTGAAGGCACTCCATTTGAAGTGGGAAACCAGTCTCTTATTTGTGAAAAAACAGATTTTGTCGTGCCTCGTGTAAATCCAGACAGAGTGGGGATCATCGAGGTTTGAACTGGTATTTAACGCCATAGAACCCTGTTGGTAAAAACCGCGAAGCTGGTCAAGGTTTATCTGTATTTCGGGAGAGCCCCATTGCTTGACAAAAATACTCTGGTTAATCCCAGCGAGCATCAAGTGCCGGCGCTCAGGAACGCGCTTGGGCCCCGGTTTCCACAGGTCTGATATCAGCTTCAGAATTGGCATCGTCATCCTAATGAATCCTGATTCTTATTCTTCATTGCCACGCTAAATCTCATTTTTACACAAAACCTATTCCCTTTCAATAGAATTCTCATTCGATAACCAAACTTTCTCTCATTGACGAATCCAGTTTCAAGCAGCCTTCTGTGGCGCTACGTGGCGTCAAAAAAAATCATACTTGCGGAGTTTTAACCGTATTTTCTTGCAATCGGTGTGCCACAGCGTAAAACGAAGAATTATTGACATGTAAAGGCACAAAATGTCAGCAGGCCGATAATATTTTCAGAGAAATTGATGGTGTGCTTACGGTAAAAAATATAAAATATCATATAATTTCAGTTAGTTAATGTTTTATATGTCAGCGGCATAATATTTGCTTCTAAGTCTTCATGTATTCATATTTACAGAAGCATAATAAATTTCAAGAATCCATCCAGATTTGCCTCCGTAACGAAGAATGGACACAGGTGTTCGCACATGATCTTTCAGACTAACTCTGGAGGTTTTGCATGGTCACCATGAAAAAAGGTAAGGTCTTTTTTCCGTTTTTAGCGTCGTTGTCCGTATTTTTTCTCATTGTGGGCGGTGCGGTGCTTCAAACACCCGGCATCGCCCAGGAATCGCGGGACGCCCGGTTGGCCGAGATTTATGAGACCAACAGGATGATCGAGGAAACGGGAGCGAGGTGGATCGCGGGCGAAACGTCCCTATCAGGGCTGTCCACAGAAGAAAAAATGAGGCACCTTGGCTCGATGCCTCCGCCAGTTACAGGGGATGAAGAAATCTTGAGCCCCTATTACTCTCTGGGTGCCCTGCCTTCGAGTCTCGATTGGAGGAGTAATGGTGGAAACTTTGTAACTCCTATTCGAAACCAGAGCAGTTGCGGGAGCTGCTGGGCATTCGCAGCAACGGCGGCCCTTGAATCGGCCATGCTGATCTATAGCAATTCTCCAGGGACAAATCTCGATCTGTCTGAACAGGTCATGGTCTCCTGCGGAGCCTCCGGAAGCAACGACGCAGGAGGATGTGGCGGCGGATATGTCAGCTATGCTTCGGACCATATCCGTAACACAGGATTGCCGTTGGAGACTTGTTATCCCTACACGGCTACGGATGGCAATTGCGGAAGTGCGTGCGCAAATTGGCAGTCGTCCGCCTACAAGATTGCAAGCTGGAGCTGGGTTGCGACAACGGCACCGACAGTGGATGGCCTCAAGAACGCCTTGTCACAATATGGACCTCTGGTGACAACGCTCAGAGTTTACGATGATTTCTACGATTACGTCGACGGTGTTTATTCTTATGTCTCAGGCCCGTACCTGGGTGGCCACGCCGTCCTCCTTGTGGGCTACAACGATAACGAGCAATGCTTCATCGTGAAGAACAGCTGGGGGACCTGGTGGGGAGAAGACGGCTATTTCAAGATCGCTTATTCCGAGGTCAACGGCACAACTCAGTTCGGGGATTACACGATCGCTTACGGAACCGCCATCCCTCCGAACGGCGAAACCATTTCTGCTCCCACCACGTTATCTGGCACAACCAACGGTACCACGGACGTCTCGTACTCCTACGCTACCGGGGGCTCCACGTCCAGCAGCGGCCATTCCGTTCAATACCGTTTCGACTGGGGAGACGGGACAAATTCGGGTTGGCTGGGGGTCGGAACAACCAGCGCCTCCAAATCGTGGACTTCTCCGGGAACCTATTCTGTGAGATCACAGGCACGGTGTTCGATAGACACCGCGGTTGTTTCTTCCCTGTCCGGGTCTCTTGGGGTGACCATCACCTGTCCTACGCCGGGAACCCCTTCATCGCCCTCTCCGTCGAATGGAACAACAGGCATTTCGACGACTCCGACGTTAAGCTGGACGGGCGCAGGCGCGAATTCCTACGATGTCTATTTCGGAACGGGAGCGAATCCACCCTTGGTCGTTACTGGAACGACGAATGCAAGTTATTCGCCTTCCATTCTTAGTTACGGTACCACATATTACTGGAAGATTGTCGCCAAGAATAGTTGCGGAGGCTCTGCAGCTGGAGCTATATGGAGCTTCACCACCGTCTGTGCTCCGCTTGGAACGCCATCGAACCCGACACCGACGAGTGGGGCAACGGGGATATCGACGACCCCGACGTTGAGCTGGACCGGCTCCAACGCGAGTGCTTATGACGTCTATTTTGGGACGGGAGCGAACCCACCCCAGGTGACTACAACTCCGAACGCGACATATTCCCCTTCGAACCTGAGTTACGGCAGCACGTATTACTGGAAGATCATCGCCAGGAACAACTGCAGCGATTCGGCAAGCGGAGAGGTGTGGAGCTTCACAACAGCCTGCGGGACACCCGGAGCCCCTTCTGTTTCATTTCCGCTAAATGGAGCGGCAGGAATACCGACGAACCCGACCCTGATGTGGACCGCTTTGAATGCAAGTTCGTACGACATCTATTTCGGCACAGAATCAAATCCACCCCGTGTAGTGACTGAAACGACGAGTACGAGTTATTCTCCCTCTACGTTGTTGAACAACACGAAGTATTACTGGAAGATCGTGGCGAGAAACAGCTGCGGCGGTTCCACAATGGGAACCGTATGGAGCTTTACAACGGCCTGTGTGGCGTCTGGGACTCCGGCAGCCCCGACACCGTCGAATGGGGCGACAGGCGTATCAACGAGCCTGGTGTTGAGCTGGACGGGGTCGAATGCAAGCTCTTACGACGTCTACTTCGGGACATCCCCCAGTCCCTCCTCCTACGTGACGACGACCACCGGCACCACCTACAGCGTGTCCGGATTGAACAACAACACCTCCTACTACTGGAAGGTCGTGGCGAGGAACGGGTGTGGAGATCTCGCTTCTGGGCCTGTATGGAGCTTCACGACAGTTGCCGGCACGGGCATACCGGTGACCGTCATTGGACCCAATGGAGGGGAAACCCTTCCCACGGGTTCAGCTTACACCATCAGGTGGAATGCCCCTGCCCAGGCAACGAAATTCAATGTTGCCTATTCAACCAACAACGGATCTTCGTGGAAAACGATTCAAAGCAACGTCACGGGGTCGAGCTACAGTTGGCAGGTCCCGGCATTGAAGAGCAGTCAGAAAAACTGCCGGATTAAAGTAACCGGACTCAACTCTCAGGGGGTTATCGTCGGAGAAGACAGATCGGATTCGACCTTCGCGATTCAGGGAGTCAGGGTGACGGGGCCAACCCTGGGCGAAACACTCACATCGGGCAGTACCCATACCATCACGTGGGAGACCATCGGCTCCGTTGGCCCTGTTGGGGGCGCCAAACTATACTACTCAAAAAATGGGGGAACCGGTTGGACGCTTATCGGAACCGTTTCCGACGGAACAAACAGCTACCTCTGGACCGTGCCGTCTACAAAGGGAGTGGTAAAAAACACGTGCAGGATAAAAGTGGTTCTGAGGGATGCCGTCGGGAAGACTCTGACTGCCGACATCAGCGATGGATACTTTACCATGCAGCCGGCTGGCTCCCAGTAATCCCGGCCGGGGCCGGATCAGAGTGAGATGTCGTACCCTGCACGAAATCAAACGATTTCGTGCAGGCTAAAGGTTTGAGGTGAGTTCCTTGAGGGCAAGGGCGTTCTTGACGGCGAAGCCGTAGGCATCATTGTTGAAATAGGCAAAGACGATTCTTCCTTCTTCATTCCATGACCTGATTTTTTCAGTCCACTCCTTCAGTTCCTGATCCGAATAGTTCGATCCATACAGAATCCGTCCTCCGTGAAGACGCAGATAGACAACATCGGAGGTCGCAGCCTCCACAAAAGGGCGGCCAGGGCCATGGGCGATGCAGAAGGCGAAGTTGAACTCCTCGAGGACACGTAATGCCTCCCGGCAGAGCCACGTCGTATCTCTGAATTCAAAGGCATGGCGAAGATTTTTGGAGCGCGGGAGAGTTGAGAGAAGCACGCAGAATTCCTCCAACCGTTCCTTCTGGAAAGTGAAACGAGGAGGGAGTTGCCAGAGCAAGGCACCCAGCTTTTCCTTCAGCGGGGCAGAATGGTCTAGGAGAAGAGAGAGAGGTTCCCTGCAGTCCTTCAATCGCTTGATGTGGGTGATGAACTGACTTCCTTTGACGGCAAACAAAAAGTCCTTGGGCGTCCGCTTGTACCAGTGTTCGAACACTTCCTTCTTCGGTAAGCGGTAAAACGTTACATTCAATTCCACGGTATCGAAATGAGCGGCATAGAATTCAAGCCATTTCTTCTGTGGGGTATCCGCAGGATAGAAGACATCGTTCCACCAATGGGGATAATTGTAACCACTGGTCCCGATGAAGCTCGTATTCTTAGGTTTGGCGTTCGGCGTTTGGCGTTCGGTGTCCAAAACCATCACCATCAAAGCTGAACATTCCGTTTTTCAACCACAACTCGGAACAACCCGTCATTCAGCTGTAATAGCCGCTGCCCGGCCGATTGTCCGGGCCCTTGTGTGACACCTTTCGTTTATAGGCTTCACGCCGAAGCCTCTGTCGAATCCGGGGGACGCCTAGATAGATCAAGCCGAAAAGGAGGCCGCCGAGATGGGTGATGTGGGCCACGCCCCCTCCTGCCCTTCCCCCGATAGAGGAAAAGAATTCGATGAGGCCGAAAATAATGACGAAGTACTTGGCGGGAATAGGAAAGAGAAAATAAATATAGATAAGCCGGTTGGGGAAGAGCCAGCCGAAGGCCAGGAGCAGTCCGTAAATGGCCCCGGAGGCTCCAATGACAGGGATGCCCTGATAGAGGCGGGGCGTGAAGAAGGCTGTACAGATTCCTGCAGCAATACCGCAGAGAAAGAAGTATTGTGTGAACTTTTTGGATCCCCAGGAGTTCTCCAACTCTCCACCGAACATCCAGAGGGCCAACAGATTGAAGAGGAGGTGTGAGAGCCCTCCGTGAAGAAAGATGTAGGTGAACAACTGCCACACGAAATAATGATGCCAGACCAGGTAAGGGACAAGCCCGAGATAAACAGTGATTTGGTCACTCACCAGGGTCTGGAGAAAGAAGACCGCGGCCATGATGATGAGCAATTTCTTGATCACCGGCGTCAACCCGTATCCGAAGGAGAACCGGTATTGTTGGTACTGGGTCATTCTTCTTTCACCTCGCCCGCACGGATTTTGTACTTCTTGATCTTATACCGGAGAACCCTTTCGCTGATTTGCAGGTTCTCCGCTGCCTTTGTCTGAACCCATCGATGCTGATGAAGGGCCTTGAGGATCAGATCTTTTTCGATTTCTTCGAGGGATTCGGGCAGCCCCTTCTCCTTCCTGGGGAGATCAGTCGACTCGGATCTCCCTTCCTGGAGATGAAAGGGAAGATCCTGAGTGGTAATGGTGTCCCCGCGGCAAAGCACGACCGCTCTCTCGATGATATTTTCCAACTCCCTCACGTTTCCCGGATAGGGGTAGCGAAGCAACAAGGCCCTGGCTTCCCTGGAGATGTCGAGGATCGATTTCTGATTCTCTTTCGAATATTTCTTGAGGAAATGGTCGATGAGCGGGGGGATGTCCTCCTTCCGCTCGCGTAAGGGAGGGAGATGAATCGAAATCACGTTAAGCCGGTAGTAAAGATCCTCTCTGAAGAGGCTCTTTTTCACCGCCTCTTCAAGATTCCGGTGTGTCGCTGTAATCACCCGAACATCCGTCCTGAGGGTGAAGTTTGACCCCAGTCGTTGAAACTCTTTTTCCTGGAGAATCCGCAGCAGTTTCACCTGAATCCCCGGAGAGAGATCTCCGATCTCGTCCAGGAAAATCGTTCCGGTATCGGCTTCTTCAAATCGGCCAACCCTTCTCTGCGTGGCCCCGGTGAAAGCTCCTTTCTCGTGCCCGAAGAGCTCGCTTTCGAGCAGTGTTTCGGGGAACGCGGAGCAACTTACTTTAATGAGCGGCCTGGAGGAGCGGGGGCTGGCATAGTGGATCGCGTTGGCAATCAGCTCCTTTCCCGTTCCGCTTTCTCCCAAAACAAGGACCGTGGCCTGGCTGGGAGCGACGCGGGCAACCAGCCCCAGGACGTCCTCCATTCTTGGGCTAGCGCAGACAATATTGTCAAAGGTGTAGCGTTCCTGGAGCTTGGTCTTCAGCTCTCTGTTCTCACGGATCAGACCTGCCCTTTCTATCAGTTTTTGCAGCTTGATGAGCAGTTCGTCCAGGTCGATCGGCTTCGTCAGATAGTCGAAAGCCCCCTCTTTCATGGAGGCAACAGCCGTCTCCACGGTTCCGTAAGCGGTCATCATCACCACCGGGAGATCCACATAGCGCTTCCGAATCTCCTTGAGCGTCTGCAGCCCGTCCATTTCAGGCATCTTGTAGTCGACGAGGATGATATCGAAAAGGGTTTCTTCCAGCTTCAGGAGTGCTTCCCTGCCGTTTCCCACGGCATCGACAGAAAATCCTTCTTTCTTCAGAAAGCCCGCCAGAAGGTCCCTCTGTGTTTTCTCATCCTCGGCAAGCAAGATGCGAGCTTTTTCCATGACAACATCCTATGACTTCTAAGGGTTCAAGGATTCAAGGGGGCCAGGGTTCAAGTAAAACCAAAATACTAACATTTAAGTAATGGCCTTGTCTCTTCGGGTCCTAGAACCCTAGAATCCTTGACCCCTCGAACCCTGATTTCAGATCGGCAGGGTGACCGTGACTTTTGTGCCGGATCCGACGCGACTCTCCACATCCAACTGGCCGCCGTGGGCCTCGATAATCCGATGGGCAATCGGAAGGCCCAATCCCACGCCCTTCTCCTTCGTTGTGTAGTAATAGTTGAAGATTTTCTCCAGTTGGTCCGGGGCAATTCCTGGCCCCGAATCAGAGATCGCCACCTGGATGCGATCTTTAAGCAAATGCGTTTCGACACGGAGGGTTCCTCCGTGTTCCATCGCCTGTATCCCATTCTTCATAATATTGATGAAGACCTGTGTCAACCTCTCTTCGTCCATTTTGATCAGGGGAAGGTTCGAATCGATCGCTTCCTGCAAGGTGATTCGCTGGGAGGAGGCCTCCTCCTGGAAGAGGACGATAAGATTCTTGAGAAGCTTATCGAGACGGCCCGGTTTCTGCTCCAGGTGAAAGGGCCGTGAGAGGCTCAGGAACTGCTCGACAATCTCGTTCACCCTTCGAATTTCCTTCAGGATCAGCTCTGTGAAAGCAAGATACTCCTCCCTTTTCGCTTCGTCCCTGGGAAGAAATTCTCTTTTGAGTCTCTGCAGACCCATCCCCATGGCATTGAGCGGGTTTCGAATCTCGTGAGCGACACCTGCAGCCAGATGGCCGAGGGAAGAGAGGCGTTCCGCTAACTGAACCCGGTCTTCCATCTCTTTCATCTTTTTGAGATGCCGGTTCTGATTTGCTCCGATCAGGACAACGGCAGATATTCCCAAGATGAGGAAAAAGAGGATCGAGAGGACCACGTTCTTTCTGATCTGCCTGAGGATGGGATGAATTTCCCTTGGGGAGTAACCAATCCGAATAAGGCCTCCGGGCGAGCCATTTAAAGAGAAGGACTTGACGACTTCGTACGTTTCAATTTCTCGTGAAGAAACGATGAGACGGGAAACGGGTTCAGGGCTGTGAAGGGCTGTTTTCAGGAAGTCATCGTCTTCTTTCCTGCCATACGCGGCGGGATCGGTGTGAGCAAGGACATTGAGTTGACGGTCGAGAACAGAGATGTAGAGAATGCCTTCCCTGAGGCCGATATCGGAGATGGCCCTCTGGATCGCGAATTGCCGAAAGAGCCCTCTCATCTGCTCCCCTGTCAGGTGAAGAACAACCATTCCCGGAATCGCTCTTCTCCAGATGGCCACGGAGAACCAGCGGTTTTCGCCGGTGACAGGTTTTCCGAAAAGGTCGATCACCACGGAGCGCTTCCCTTCGATCAAGTCCCTGAGAAGGGGCTCATGGCGAAGCGGCGGAGGCGGTGCAGGCCAGCCCTTCACAAGGTTGCCCTTAGGATCGAGGATTTCGATTGAGGTGATGGAATACTGTTCCGTGAGAGATTGGAGGTCGGAAGACGCCAAGGGTTTTTCCCCTTCGAGTTGGTCTACGTAAATGGCAGCCTCAACAAGGTACTCACCCGCCGATTCCTCCAGGCCGTAATAGAATCCGGAATCAGAAGGGGTCAGCAGAGGAGTTCCCGCTTTCTCCTCCAGGCGCTGGATGAAATCCAGGGCCTCCCGAATATTTTTCTCGAAGTGCTGAATGAGGACGACTGCTTCTCTCTGAAGCAGGAGATAGAACCCTCTCCGGGTTCGATTGATTTCCATGAACCCGGTGATCATCAGGATAATGATGATGATTGCGGAGAGGATCGCCAGATAGATGGGCGAGAACCCCCTTTTTTCTCTGTCCCCGCGTCTGAACAACATCGGCGCCGTTTCTATTCCTCTCGTGGCCTTTCGTGTGGCAGCGTCTTCCGAGGAGGCATCGACCCCATGGTTTCAGGCCGTTGCATCATTCCCCTCAGGAAAGGGAACTCTTGCTCGGGACACCAGTTCTTGAGCTGTTCCAGGGTAAGAAGGGATTTCACTTTGATGAGATAGTCGACTTCCCGATCCCCGATCTTCGATTCGAGCGCGAGGACCTCCGTGTTCTTCAGTTGAATTGACTCAGCCTTGATGTTTGGGTCAGTGAGAAATTCCCGAAACTCCAGCCGTTTTGAAAAGAGTTCGTTGCGGAGAGGTCGGGTCTCTTTGAGGTAGGCCTGGCTAATGAGATCCAGCCCCTTGACTTGGTCCGGAGACAGGTTGAGATCCGCTGCCTTCCAGCAGCGATTCTCCCCCCTCCACTGCCTCATTCCCATCCCCGCCGTCGGTCTCGGCGGTATGGTTTGAGCCTCGGAGAAAGAGGGGAGGAGAAGAAAAAGAATAAGAAAAAGGGAGAAAACACATGTGGTTTTTTTGAATTTTACCATAGGTCACTCTAACCCTACCTTACAACGACGGCCATTCCTTCCTGCCTCCGTTTTCCAAAGGGATGAAAAAAGGACCCCCGATTTTGAAAATTTGAAATTTGACCTTTGCCTTTTGAATTTCTCTATGGATACATCCTTCCCATGGCCCGTTCCAGCGAGGCCTTGGCGATATTGTAAACGGACAGGGCACCGTAGTAATTGAGCCTTGCCTGTGCAAGGAAGGTCACGGCATTGAGGACATCCGTCTGTGTTGAAACCTGGTACTTGTACCTCTCCTCTTCGAGCCTCAGGTTTTCTTCGGCCTGTTCGATCGATTTCTGGGCCACGAAAATATTCTTCTCCGACTGTTCCATGGTGATAAAGCTCTGCTTCACCTCGAGGATAATATTGTCAACGATCTGGTATTTCGCCTCCTGGGCCTGGGTCACTCTGACCTTGCTCTCTCCGACTTTGTAGCCCAACCTCCACCAGTCGCTGAAGGCAAGCGTGGCCTGGGCCAGTACGGTGTACCTTTCGTTCCAGTGCCCGTTCAGGTCTGAATCGTCCGCCAACTTTGAGTAGTTCCCGGCCAGGGAGACCCAGGGATAATAGCCGCTCCTGGCGATGGTGACTGCCTGCTTGGTCTGCTCGACAGTCAATTCGGCGGTCTTGATCTCTGGCCTCCGCTGCAGCGCCTCTTCGATGCTGTTTTCCAAGGTGTAGCCGGAAGGTTGGTAGGAAAGAATATCGATGATGTTCAGGGGAGCGTTGATTTCCCTCCGCAGCAAATTGTTGAAAGACGACTTGGCCAGGGCCAGGGCATTCTCCGCGTTCACCTGAGATTGTTTGGCATTGGCCAGCCTCACCTCCGCCTGCAGGACATCATTCTTGGCGACAAGACCCACGTCAAAGTAGGCCTTGGACACTTCCAGTTGAGCCTCGAACTGTTTGACTGCCTGTGCGGCCACCTCCAATGCTTTCTGGGCCGCCAAGATGTTGAAGTACCCCTGCCTCACCTGGAGAACGACATTGCGCCTGACGGTTTCTACATTGTATTTCGAAATGTCGACCCCGAGAGATTCTGAGCGGTAATTGGCGGAAATCGATCCCCCGGCGAACAAGGGTTGGGTAACGGTTGTGCCGAACGTGTAGGTTCCGTCGGCCACATCCGGCACCCTTCCCGCGGAAATCGTCAAAGGGTCGTTATATCGTGTGTACCCGTATTGTCCCGTCCAGGTCGGGAAGAACTGGGTCAGGGCTGATTTCTGCCTGAATTCGGAACCCGCCACACCCGCCGTTGTAATTTGGAGGCCGAGGTTTCGGTCCAGAGCAATCTTGATACTCTCCTCGAGAGTCAAAGGTGCCTGGGATTCCTGCGCCAATGTGGTGCCTGCGAGGAGAACCCCCCACAGGATGAATCCAACCACCCATCTGTTTCTCATGGATCTGTCTCCCCCTTTGTCAGTAGATTTGAAGCGGAGCTGGTTGTCTGTTCGGAAAAAACTGCGTGTTTGCCGCACAATACGTATAGCGTATAGCAGATCGTTATTCATAACGCAAGGCGTCAATGGGATTGAGCTGCGAAGCCTTGCGCGCCGGGTAAAATCCGAAAAAGACCCCGACGGATCCCGAGAAAAGAAAGGCCAGCAGGATCGCGTTCGGGGAGAAAAGGGTGGGCCATTGAGTCACCCTGGAAAGGATAACGGTCCCAAGCATCCCCAACCCGATTCCAAGAAGCCCTCCCATGAGGCTGAGCATCAATGATTCGGTCAGGAACTGGAGAAGAATATCCCGGCCCTTGGCTCCCACGGCCATCCGGATGCCGATCTCCCTTGTCCGCTCGGTCACCGACACAAGCATGATGTTCATGATCCCGATGCCCCCCACGATCAAAGAGATGGAGGCAATGGATCCCAGAAGGAGAGACATCACCTTGGCCGATTCCTCCCTGCTCGACATCATTTCCGTCAGGTTTCTGACCGTGAAATCGTCATCCTGGTTCGGCTGGATGCGGTGCCTTTGTCTCAGGAGATCGGCGATCTGCGCCTCGACCTCTTTCATCTCATCCGGTCCCCATGCCTGGACAGCGATGTTTCTCACCATTCCGGGGAAGGCCTGCCCGAAGAGTTGCTTCTGAGCCGTGGTCAGCGGCACGAAGATGATATCGTCTTGATCCTGTCCCCATGTTGTCTGGCCTTTGGGAGAAAGAACCCCGACCACGGTGAAAGGAATCTTCTTGATTCGGAGGATCTGGCCGATGGGATCAATCCCCCCGAACAGATTGTCGGCAACGGTCTTTCCAAGAACGCAGACCTTGGCCGCACCGTCAAGCTCCTGTTCGCTGAAGGATCGTCCAGAAGGGATGGTCCACCCCCGGATGTCGATCATTTCGGGGCTTGTTCCCAGAATGCTGGTGGACCAGTTCTGATTACCATAGACCACCTGTGCAACCCCACGGGCGCTGGGTGCAACATACTTGACCCCCGAGATTTCTGTTTCGATGGCCTTTGCGTCGGCCACGGTCAACGTCGGAGCCGTCCCTGCCCCCATTCGGAATCCTCCGCTCGATGAACTGCCGGAATCGATCATAAGAAGATTTGACCCCATGCTGGCGATCTGTTCGTCAATTCGTTTTTTTGCTCCGGAGCCGACAGCGATCATCGTGATGACGGCGCTGACGCCGATAATGATTCCCAGCATGGTCAACCCCGAACGCATCTTGTTGGCAACAAGCGCCCTCAGGGCAATCCGAAGACTGGCCATGAGACGTGTCATGCGTTTCCTCTTTCCGTCGCGATCAGGGGGGCCGAATTCTCGCGGTCGCCCACCACCACCCCGTCTCTGAAATGAATGTCCCGTTTGGCGAAGAGGGCGATGTCAGGCTCGTGGGTGATCATGATGACGGTGATCCCCAGGTCCTGGTTCAGTCGTTGAAAGACGGCCATAATTTCGTTGCTTGTTCGGGAATCAAGATTTCCGGTCGGCTCATCGGCCAGAATAATGGAAGGCTGGTTGACCAGGGCACGCGCAATGGCCACTCGCTGCTGCTCGCCGCCGGAGAGGCGGTTGGGATGGTGGTGTTCCCTTCCCTGAAGGCCAACGTCGGCAAGGGCCTTTTTGGCGATCTCCTTCCGTTTGGACGAGGAGGTCTTTGCATAGATCATGGGGAGTTCGACGTTCTCCATGGCGGATGTCCTGGCCAGGAGATTGAACCCTTGAAAAACGAAGCCGATTTTCCTGTTCCGGATTTCCGCGAGTTCATCCCTGGAGAGGTTTTCTCCACGGAGGCCTTCCAACAGATACTCCCCGTGAGTGGGCTGGTCCAGGAACCCAAGGATGTTCATGAA
>Ga0079037_100000252_pt1 | contig 22484 bp, 14 predicted proteins | sample Mud3Dept4metaG_FD_71479 | JGI IMG/M metagenome (GOLD analysis project Ga0079037, IMG submission 71479) | Freshwater wetland microbial communities from Ohio, USA, analyzing the effect of biotic and abiotic controls - Mud 3 Core 4 Depth 4 metaG | ecosystem: Environmental > Aquatic > Freshwater >... | reverse complement strand
CGGGCACCTCCATGGCGAAATCGAGGAGCCGCAGCCCGGGGAGGAGCTCCTGCTCGCCGAGGCACACGAACGCCCGGGTCCGCTCCAGCCGGAGCTCGAAGCCGCCGCCGCGGGAGGGCGCGGAGGGTGCCGCGGAGGCGGGAGGCTTTCCCTCGGGCATGAACCCCGAATTCTATCGCCCGGACGGCCGGCCGAGGAACTGGGAGCCGGTGGGCCGCGCGGACGATATCGCCGCCTCCCCGCAGCGGGGCAGGCTCAGCGGGCCTTCGAGTCCTGGGCCACCTCGGCCGGCGCCCGGCGGTTCACCACCACCGTCCGGCGCGCCTGGAACTCCTCGTCCTCGCGGGCGAACACCGTGACCGCGTTGTTGCCCGGCTTGAGGGTGAACTCGGTCGAGAACTCCACGGTGGAGGTGGCGCCCTGCTCGGGCACGACCTTGAAGAACACCTTCTGGTCGTTCACGAAGACGTAGACGTCCCGCAGCCGGGTCCCCACCCCGGCCACCGGGGCGGGCACCGAGGCCGTTCCGGAGAGCCGGAAGCGCTCCCCTTCCACGGTCGGCGCTCCCTTGGCGGGATCCACCGAGAGGCTGATGCGGGGCGGCTCCCGCTGCCACAGCTCCACCGGCGACCCGTCGCGCTTGGCCCGAGGCGCCGGCTGCACGTCCTGCGCGGACGCGAAGGCGAAGCGGTCCTTGCTCCACTCGACCTTGTAATAGCCGCCGATCCGGGCCACCGCGGGCAGCACCATCCCCTTGCGCGCCAGGGCAATGGGCGCCGCGTCCGGCGACGCTCCGGACAGGAGCAGCGCCTCCGCCGCGGCGACCCGCACCGGCCCGGACTCGGGCGTCCGGCCCGGCGCCTCGCCCTGCACCGGGAACTCGAGCTTCTCGGAGACCAGCTCCTCGAGCTTCTCGTCCACCACCTGGATCCGCAGCGGGACCTTGTCCGGCTTGAAGCCCTTCTTCACCTCGAGCTGCAGCAGGGCCGGCTTCACCTCGCCGGCCTTGAGGGCGCCGATCACGGCGCGCCCCTTCTTGATGAAGATCTTCTCGTCGGCGAGGTTCTTCACCGAGACGAAGGTCTTCTCGCTGCTCGCGCCGGAGCCGACGTTCCGCACGTCGACCCGCAGCGTCAGCTCCTCGCCGCGCTCGATGAGCCCGTCGCCGTTCCCGGCCGCCTCGTCCTCCACCTGGACGCTGAAGGCGAACTGCGGGTGGGCCTGCTCCACCACCTCGAAGGAGGTGGACACGTCCTGCGAGAGGCGGCCTCCCTCCTCCTCGAGGTGGAGGGACACCTGGTCGAGCCGGGTGTCGAGGCCGCGGGGGAGCTTCAGCGGCACCACCCAGGTCCGCTTCTCGCCGGGCTTCACCAGCCCGAAGAGGAACTCGCGCCGGTCGAGGAGGGGGTTCTTCTCCACCACCGTCCAGGCGCGCAGCCGGTAGAAGGGGGCGTCGCCGGTGTTCTCCACCGTCACCGTCCACGGCACGGTCTCGCCGGCCTGCGCCCGCTTGCCGGGGGCCGGGGAGACGTTGACGGCGGCGCGCGGCGCGCCCCGGGCCGGGCCGGCCGACCAGTCCACGCCGAGCTGGGAGAGCCGCGCCTGCAGCCTGGCCTCCTCCTCGGCGCGCCGCTCCGCCACGAGCACCCGCGCCGCCTCGAGCTGCCTCGAGCGCTGCGGGACCGGGGCGCGGGCCAGCAGGTCGCGCGCGAAGCGGATCTGGTAGTCCTCCACCAGCTCGTCCGGGTTGGCCTCGGCCTCGTCGTCCTCCTGCTGCTCGGGGGTGAGCTCCAGGGCGTCCTCGCCCCGCGCCTTGCGGGCCTCCTCGCGCTTCTGCTCGGCCTTGAGGGCCTTGGCGACCTGGTCCTCCTTCTCGTCGAGGAGGTAGCGCAGCTCCAGCGCCGGCTTCTCGGCCCGCCGGCGGCGCTCCTCGGCGCGCTTCTCGCGGTCGCCCGGGGGGCCGCCGGAGTTGGCGAAATGGCGGTCCAGGTCCGCCTCGCCCATGGTGCGGGGCGGTGCGAAGTAGTTCACGGCGTCCGGCAGGACCCGGCCGGGCTGCAGCGCCACGTCGGGGGTGATGCCCACCTCCTGGATGGAGAGGTCGCCCGGGGTGAGGTACTGGGCGATGGTGAGCTTCAGGGCCGACTCCTCGGAGGTGGAGGGATCGGCGAAGTCGTAGAGCACCTGGACCGAGCCCTTGCCGAAGGTCTGCCGGCCTGCCACCAGCGCGCGGTCGTTGTTCTTGAGGGCGCCGGCGACGATCTCGCTGGCCGAGGCGGAGGCGTTGTTCACCAGCACCACCAGCGGCAGGGCGGCGAGGTCGTCGCGGTCGGCGTGGGCCTCCTTGACCTCGTGGATGCGGCGGCGGTCGCCCTCGCCCACGGTCTTGACGATCACGCCCTCCGACAGGAACAGGTCCGACACCTGGATGGCCTGCTCCAGCAGGCCGCCCGGGTTGCCGCGCAGGTCGAGCACCAGGCCCTTGAGGCTCCCGCCGGCCTGGCGCCGCAGCTGGGCGATGGCGGCGTTGAGGTCGCGGGTGGTGTTGGCGGAGAACTGGGAGACCTTGACGTAGCCCACCCCCTGGTCGAGCACCTTGGCGAAGGGGATGGTCTCGACGTTGATCACCTCGCGGGTCAGGGCGAAGCGCTTGGGCTCCGGCCAGCCGTTGCGCTGGATGGTGATGGTGACCCGGGTGTTGGGCTTCCCGCGCAGGCGGTCCACCGCGTCCTGGAGGTCCATGTTGACGGTGGACTGCTCCTCGATCTTGCCGATGATGTCCTTGGCGCGGACCCCGGCCCGCTGCGCCGGCGTGTTCTTCAGCACCCGCACCACGGTCAGGTTGCCGTCGCGCATGGCGATGATGAAGCCCAGGCCCCCGAACTCGCCGCGGGTCTGCAGCTTCATCTCCTTGAAGAACTTGGGCTCGAGCAGCACCGAGTGCGGGTCGAGGGTGGAGAGCATCCCGTTCACCGCCGCGTACTCGATCTCGCGGAGGTTCTTGTGGGCCACCAGGTGCTGCTGGATGAAGCCCATGATCTCGCCCAGGGCGCTGCGGAACTGCCAGATGGACTCGACCTTGGAGACGTCGAACTCCCGGCTGGCCGAGCCCACCGTCACCTTGAGGCGCGGCGCGGTGGCGTCGCCCTCCACCATCACCTCGGCCACCGTCTTCTCGACCTGGTCCAGCGCGGCCGAGAGCATGGCGCGCGGCTGGATCCGGCCCTGGTCCACGTAGTTGTCCTTCACGTAGATGATGACCCGCGACAGGACCGGCAGCTCCGCCAGCTCGTAGCGCTCGCCCCCCCGTTCCCCGCCCGCGGCCTGGTGCGAGACCTCGCCCAGGGCGCCGGTGCTGGCGACCGCCGCTCCCGGTGCGAGGCGCGGGGCGCTGCGGCCGACGACGAAGGAGAGCCCCAGCGCGAGGGCCGCGATGGCCGCCAGGAGGGCGGCGAGTCGAAGGGGGCGAGGCATTCTCAAGGGGCGAGCTCGGGGACGACGGGGAAACGCTGCAATTCATCGAGGATAGGGTGCAGCCGGGGGCCGCGCAAGGAGATCAACCCCGGGCCGGACCGGGCGGGTGGCGCCCCTCCGGCGCGGAGGGTAGATTCGCCGGCATGTCGCTCGACCGCCGGCAGGAGGAGAGCCCGCCGGTCGGCGGCGTCGAGGACCTGGTGGCCTACTTCCGCGCCCGGGAACGGCCGGCGGCGCAGTGGAGGGTGGGCATCGAGCACGAGAAGGTCGGCCTGGTGGCCGGCACGCTCGACCCGATCCCCTACCGGGGCCCGAGCGGGATCGCGGCGCTGCTGCGCGGCTTCTCCCGCTTCGGCCACGCGCCCTTCGAGGAGGATGGCAACGTGATCGCCGCCCAGAAGGGCGGCCTGACGGTCTCCATCGAGCCGGGGGGACAGGTGGAGCTCTCCGGCCGGCCCTTCAAGGACGTGCACGTGGTGGCCGCCGAGATCGATCGCCATCTGGAGGCGTGCGCCGAGCTGTCGCGCGAGCTCGGGCTCGAGTTCCTGGCGGTCGGCTACCGGCCGTGGGGCCGCCCGGCCGACATGCCCTGGGTGCCCAAGGCCCGCTACCAGGTGATGCGCCCCTTCCTGGCGGCCCGCGGGACGCGGGGCGAGGACATGATGGCCATGACCGGCTCCACCCAGGCCTCCTTCGACTTCGGGTCGGAGCGGGACATGGCCGAGAAGCTCCGCGTGGCCCTGGCGGCGCAGCCGCCGGTGGTGGCGCTGTTCGCCAACTCGGCGGTGGTGGACGGCCGGGAGAGCGGCTGGAAATGCTTCCGGGTCGAGGTCTGGAACCACGTGGACGCAACCCGCTGCGGGCTGCCCGACTTCCCGTTCCAGCCGGGATTCGACGGGGAGGCCTACCGCCGCTACGTCGAGTGGGCCCTGGACGTGCCCATGGTCTTCCTGCGGCGCGAGGGGCGCTACCTCGACACCCGCGGCCTGACCTTCCGCGCCTTCCTGGCCGGCGGAATGGCGGAGGTGACGCCCACCCTCACCGACTGGGAGGACCACCTCACCACCCTCTTCCCGGAGGTGCGGGTCAAGGGGGTGGTGGAGGTGCGCGGCGCCGACGCCTGCGACGCGGCCATGGTCAAGGCGCTCGCCGCCCTCTGGAAGGGCATCCTCTACAGCCGCGAATCCCGCGACTGGGCCTGGGACCAGGTGAAGCGCTTCACCGTCGCCGAGCGGCGGGCGCTGATGCGGGCGGCCGGCCGCGAGGGGCTCTCGGCCCGCGCCCCCGACGGCCGGACCCTGGCCGAGATCGCGGGCAGCCTCGTCGACGCGGCCGCGGCGGGGCTGTGCCGCCAGAACGCCTGCGGGCAGAAGGGCGAGGACGAGCGGGTCTGGCTGGCGCCGCTCGCCGAGCGCGTTCGCTCGGGCCGCTCGCCGGCCGACGAGGCGCTCGAGGCCTTCCGACGGGGCGGGGATCGGGCCCTCGCCGAGCACCTCCGGGTCGCCTGAGCCCCGGCCGCCGCCGGGATTGGACCCCGTTCCCGGTTCGTATCAGAATGCACCCCGATGGGGGGTGCAGGCTGAAGCAGGAGCGACGTCGTCCGGGCCGGCCCGTCCGGCGGGCCCAGCGCGGGTCCAGCGGGCGGCGGAGCCCCGCCCACCGGGGCGCGCGGCGCGACGGCCCGCTCGCGGCGGCGGTGACGCCGGCCGAGGTCGGCACCGCCGCCGAGGGGCAGCTGCGTCGGCTGCTCGGGGCGAGCGCCAGCGCGCTGTGGTGGACCGGCGGCGACGGCGACCTGGAGCTCCTCGCCAGCTTCGGCCTGCCGCCGGAGGTGCTGCTCCCCTGGCGCCGGATGCACGCTTCGTCCGGGGCCCTGCCGGTGGAGGCCTTCCTGCGGCGGCGGGCCATCTGGACCGGAAGGTCCGAGGGCGACGCCGCGAGCCGGCGGGAGCTGCGGCAGCTGGCGAGCCGCCTCGGCTTCGGCGGGGCGGCGCTGCTGCCGCTGGCGCTCGACGGCCGGTCCCTCGGCGCGGTGCTGCTCGGCTTCCCGCGGGCGCGCCGGGCGACCGCCGCGGAGCGGGCGGCGCTCCAGGCCCTCCTCGAGCAGTCGGCCCAGGCGCTGGAGCGGGCGCACCTCTACCAGGCGGAACGCCAGGCGCGCGCCCGCGCCGAGCGGGCGGCCGAACGGCTGTCCCGCCTGCAGCAGCTCACCTCCGCGCTCTCGGCCGCCGCGACCTCGGACGAGGTGGCCGACGTCATCTTCCGGGTGGGCATGGAGGTGCTGGGCGCCTCCGGGGCGAGCCTCTCCTTCCCCGCCGGAGCGGACCTGGTCCAGGTGGCGCACGTCGCCGGCCGGATGGACGAGGGCGGGAGCGCCGCCGAGCCCCGGGCGGGCCTGCGGGTGCTCCTGGCGGAGGCCTTCTCCCGGCAGGAGCCGGTGTGGATCGAGTCGTCCGACGCGCTGGCCGCGCGCCACCCGCGGCTGGCGGCCGAGGGCGCGCTCCGCGGAGGCGCCTGGGCCGCCGTCCCGCTGCTGGTGCGGGAGCGCCCGCTGGGCGTGCTCGGAATCGGCTTCGCCTCTCCGCGGCGCTTCGACGAGGAGGACCGGGCCTTCACGGTGGCGCTCGCCCACCAGTGCGCCCAGGCCATCGAGCGGGCCCGGCTCCACGAGGCCGAGAGCCGGCAGCGGGCCGAGGCCGAGCGGAGCGCCGCGGAGCGCGAGCACCTCGTCGGCGAGCTCCGCCGGACCCTGCGCGAGCGCGACGAGTCGATGGCGGTCCTCGACGCCCTGTTCGCCAACGCCCCGGTGGGCCTGGCGCTGCTCGACCGCGAGCTGCGCATCGTGCGCGTGAACCCGGCTCTGGCTGCCACCAGCGGGCTCCCCGCCTCCCAGCTCCTCGGCCGCACCCCGTGGGACGTCCTCCCGGGGCTGCCGCTCGAGCCGATGCTGGCCGGGTTCAAGCGGGTGCTGGAGGAGCGGCGGCCCATCATCGACACGCCCATCTCCGGGGAGACGCCGGCCGCGCCGGGACGCCTGCGGCACTGGTTCGACACCTTCTACCCGGTGTCGGTGGGCGACCGGGTCATCGGGGTGGGGGTCCTGGTCCGGGAGGTCACGGAGCAGAAGCAGGCCGAGGAGTTCCAGCGGCAGCTGCTCGGGATCGTCGGGCACGACCTGCGCAGCCCGCTCCTGGCCATCACCTCCTCGGCCGGCCTGCTGCAGCAGAACCCGTCGCTGCCGGAGCGGGAGGCGCGTGCGCTCGGCCGGGTGCAGTCGGCGGCCCGGCGCATGGACGGGATCATCCGGGCGCTGGCCGACTACACGCTGGTGCAGCTGGGGCGCGGCATGCCGCTCGACGCCGCGCCGGTGGACCTGGTGGACGTCTGCCGGGCGGTGGTGGAGGAGGCCGAGGCGGGGAACCCGGGCCGGGTCATCGAGTGGGACCGTCGGGGGCCGGCCGAGGGGGAATGGGACGGCGACCGCATCGGCCAGGTGCTCGCCAACCTGGTCGGCAACGCCCTGCGCTACAGCCCGGAGGAGTCGGTGGTGCGCGTCTCCTGCCGCGGGGAGGGGAGCGAGGCGGTGCTGGAGGTCCACAACCGCGGCCGCCCCATCCCGGCCGAGTTCATGCCGCACCTCTTCGAGCCCTTCCGCCGCGGTCCCGACCCCCGGGGCGGGGACCGCAAGGGGCTCGGACTGGGGCTCTTCATCGCCCGCCAGATCGTCCTGGCCCACCGGGGCACCATCGAGGCCCGCTCCAGCGAGGGCGAAGGCACCCTGTTCACCGTTCGACTGCCGCTGCGGCGGTCCTGAGCCTCGCCTCGCCGGCCGGCGCGGGCGGCGCCTCTCGCGGCGCAATCCGCGAGAGCCGGGCGGGAGGTCGAGGCTCTTCGCTCCGCGCTCGCGCGAAGTCGTTTCCGACATTCTTCTGCCGAGCGGCTCCGACCGCTCCGGCCGCGGCAAGGCCGGGCCGCGCTGCGCGCGTCCAGCGGCCTTGCATGCGGCTCACGCACGGCGATCGATTCCGTCCGCCACTCCGCGCGCTCGGCGCGTCTCGAAGCGCCTCGACCTCCCCGCCAGCCTGTCGCGCTCTGCGCGTCGAGGAGGGCCTTGGCCCCGTCCGGCGCCGCGCGGTGCGCCCACCGGTCACTCCCCCAGCGCGGCCAGGTCCGCCGCGGCCGGGTCGGGCTCGAAGCTGCTCCCGCCGGGCGGGAAGTGGAGGTCGACGAGCCGGGCCACGTCGGCGGCGGTCTCGAGGCCGGCGGCCTCGCGGCGGAAGTGGGCGCCGCCGCGCCGTCCGCGGGTGTACCAGAGCAGGTGCCGGCGCAGCTCCCGCACCGCGCCGCGCTCCGCCTCCTCCGGCCCCTCGCGGTCGCCCCGCTGGCGCAGCCGGTGCTCGACCTGGAGCCGCACGTGCCGCATCACCACCTCCACCCACTCGTCGCGCCCCACCGGCGGCGGGGGCGGCTCCCCCCGCTCGGCCGCCCGCAGCTCCCGGAAGATCCACGGATTGCCGCAGGCCCCGCGCGCCACCAGCACCGCGTCGCAGCCGGTCTCGCGGCGCATGCGGAGCGCGTCGGCGGCGGTCCACACGTCCCCGGAGCCCAGCACCGGGATCCGCACCGCCTCCTTCACCGCGCGCACGTGGTCCCAGCGGGCCCGCCCGGCGTAGCCCTGCGCCCGGGTGCGCCCGTGGAGGGCCACCGCGCTCGCCCCGCCCGCCTCGGCGGCCCGGGCCACCTCGACGCAGTTCACCGAGCCGTCGTCCCAGCCGGAGCGGATCTTGACGGTGACCGGGACCAGGGCCGCGGCCCGCACCCGGCGGACCGCCTCCTCGACACGGCGCGGGTCGCGGGCCAGCGCCGCGCCGGCGCCGCTCGAGCACACCTTGCGCACCGGGCAGGCCATGTTGAGGTCCACCAGCTCGGCGCCGGCCCGGACCGCCGCGGCCGCGCCGCGGGCCAGCACCTCGGCGTCGGCGGCGAAGATCTGCACGGCGAAGGGCACCTCCGAGGGATCGCGGTCGAGGTAGCTCGCGGTCTGGGCGGTTCCCTGCAGCAGGCCGTGGGCGCTCACCATCTCGGTGTAGGCGAAGGCCGCCCCCATCTCCCGGCAGATGGCGCGGAACGGGCGGTCGGAGACCCCGGCCAGCGGAGCGAGGAAGTAGCGGCCGGTGAAGGCGTAGGGACCGATGCGCATGGGGACCCGGGAAGGCGGGCCAGCGGAGTTTGGCACGGCGGCCGGAGGCCTGGAATCCAAGGGAACCGGAAGGCGCGCCGGGCGGTTCCGTGTTAAGCGGAGGTCGGCGCATGCGCAAGCGGTTCGCCCTGACGGCACTGGCAGCGCTGGCACTCTCCGCCCCGGCCGCGGGAGGCGAGGCCCGGGCCGGGCCGCGCCGCCTCACCCTGCTGTACCTGGCCGACCTGGGAGGGAACCTCGAACCCTGCGGATGCAGCCGGAACCAGCGGGGCGGCCTTCCCCGCCTCGCCGCGGCGGTGGCGCGCATCCGCGCCGAGAACCCGGAGACGGTGCTGGTGGCCGGCGGCGACCTGCTCTTCGAGTTCCCCCTCGAGCCGGAGCAGCGCTCGCAGGAGCTCGCCAAGGCCCGGGCGGCGGCCGAGGCGCTGCGCCGGATGGGGCTCTTCGCGAGCGTGGTGGGGGAGCGCGACCGCCTCGCCGGCGACGACTTCCTGCGGTCGACCGGCCTGCCCTTCACCCGCGCCGCCCGGTCCGGCCCGCTCGGATTCGGCGACCTGGAGCACGTCCCGCGGGCGCCGGTGCGGGTGGCGGTGGTGCAGAGCGGCGGCACCCGGGAGGCGCTGGCGCTCGCCGGCGAGGCGCGGCGGCGCGGGGTCCACCTCCTGCTGGCGGCGCACCGCGGAAGCCTGCTCGCCGACGACGTCAACCGGGCGGTGCTGGACGGGCCGGTGCCGGTGGTGCAGGTGCAGGGGCGCGGCCAGTCGCTCCTGCGGGTGGACTTCCTGATCCGGGGAGACCCGTCCAAGGGCTTCGCGGTGCTGTCGGGAGCGGCGCAGCGGGAGGAGGAGCTCGACCTCCTCGCCGAACGCCGGACCGAATACGCCCGGCGCCGGGCCGAGGCCGAGGCGGCCGGGAACCTCTCCCTGGCGAAGGCCCTGGAGGGAAAGCTCGCCGAGCTCCAGGCCCGCGACAAGGCGCTGCGCGAGGCGCCGCTCCCCGCGCCGCCCGCCGATCGCCCCTCGATGACCATCGGATTCGTGGTCATCGCCGATTCCTTGCCCGAGGACCCGGCCGTGCGGGCGATCCTGACCCGCACCTACGGAGAGGTGGCCCGCGAGAACCTGGCGCAGGCGAGGTCGGCCCGCCGGCCGTGCCCCGATCCGGAGCGGGACGCCCCCGCCTTCACCGGCCTCGACGACCCGCCTCGCGGCGGCACCTTCGCCTGCCGGACCTGCCACGCCGCCGCCGCCGCCTTCTGGGAGCGCACCCCCCACGCCCGCGCCTACGAGACGCTGGCGAAGGCCGGCCGGCAGTACGATCTCGACTGCATCCGCTGCCACGTCACCGGCTGGAAGGAGCCGGGCGGCCCCTGCACCGTCGCCGACACCGAGGGACGGCGCGACGTCCAGTGCGAGGCCTGTCACGGTCCGTCCAGCCTGCACGCGCTCGACCCGCCGGGGCACCTGCGGCGGGCCGTCCCGGCCTCGGTCTGCCAGGGCTGCCACACCGCCGAGGCCTCCACCGCCTTCGATGACGGGCGATATCGGGAGCGGGTGATCGGTCCGGGTCACGGCGCGAGGCCGTAGGCGGGCCGAACGGCCCCAGCCTGGGCCCCCGGACCAGGGGACGGCCGGGGAGTTTCCTTCCGGCGCCGGGGCCGTTAACATCATCGCTTCGGCTCCGGCCGAGGTTCCGCCCTCCACATGACGTCCTCGACCGCCCCGAGCTTGCTCGTTCCGCTCCTGGCGCTCCTCGCAGCCCCCGCCGCTGGGGCGACCGAGGCGCCTGCCGTCCGGAGTCCGACCGCGGCGGCGCCGGCCACAGCGGAGGAGGCCAGGTCCGGGACTGCGGTCGTGGCGACCGCCGAGCAGCCGCGGCCCGCCCCGGCGGCCCAACCCCCGGTCGCCGGCCAGCCCGGAACGGTCGCCGACGCGCCCGACGAGGACGAGATCGAGGGCGAGATCGAGGCCCAGTCGGCCGAGATGGAGCAGATGCGCGAGGCGGAGGAAAAGGCCGCGCTCGCGCCCTCCCGCCCCGAGGAGGAGGCGGCCCGCGCCGCCGCCCGGCTCGGGCTGGAGTCCCCGCTGCGCCACCGCCTGGAGGGCGCCCTCGGCCGCGACACCACCGCCGGCGAGGAGGACCAGGGGCGGATCGCGCTCCTGCCCGAGATCGACCACGACCTGCGCCGGCTGCAGGCCGAGTACGACATCCCGGTCGAGGTGAACGACGCGGTGGTGGCGTACGTGCGCTTCTTCCGCACCGAGCCGGCCCGGAGCCACTTCGTGCGCTGGCTGGGCCGATCGCACCGGTACCTCGAGCGCTACCGCCAGATCATGAAGGAGGCGGGACTGCCCGAGGACACCGTCTACCTGGCCATGATCGAGAGCGGCTTCGCCAACCTGGCCTACAGCCGCGCCCGCGCCTCCGGGCCCTGGCAGTTCATCGCCGGCACCGGGAAGCGCATGGGGCTGCGCCAGGACTTCTGGGTGGACGAGCGCCGGGACCCGGAGAAGTCGGCGCGCGCGGCCGCCCGCTACCTCAAGGAGCTGCACGGTCAGACCGGCGACTGGCGGCTGGCCTGGGCCGGCTACAACGCCGGGGTCGGGAAGATCTACAAGGCGCAGCGAAAGGGACAGACCGACTTCTGGTCGATGGCGCGGGGCCGGGTGCTCAAGAAGGAGACCAAGGGCTACGTGCCCAAGCTCATGGCCGCCGCCATCATCTCCAAGCACCCCGAGGCCTTCGGCTTCCGCGCCGAGGAGATCGCCCCCGAGCGCTGGCCGGAGTACGAGCTGGTGACGATCGGAGAGGCCACCTCGCTCGCCGCGGTGGCCCGGGCCGCCGAGGTGACCGAGAAGGAGATCCTGGACCTCAATCCCGAGCTGCGCCGCTCCTGCACCCCTCCCCGCAGCTACTCCCTCAAGATCCCGAAGGCCAGGGCCGAAACCTTCGCTCGCAACTGGCCCCAGACGGCTGCCGACGCCCGGCTGGCCTTCGCCAACCACCGCGTGCAGCGCGGCGACAGCATGACCGCCATCGCGGCCGCCTACGGCGTCACCCCCGCCACCATCGCCAGCATGAACGGGGTGAAGCTGGGCCGGCGCCTCAAGCCCGGGACCGAGCTGGTGATCCCGATGCAGGGCGCCTCCCGGAAGGGTGGGACGGTGCCCACCGAGGTGGCGGTCCGGACGCGGATCCAGGAGTTCCAGGCGAAGAACCCGGCGTCGGTGGAGAGGGAGCCGGAGGCGAAGGTGCTCGTGACCCAGGTCGAGGACGAGGGCGGCCGGGCGCGCGCCACCGTGAAGGTGCAGGAAGGCGACTCGCTCTGGGCCATCGCGCAGAAGTTCGGCGTGAAGCTCGAGGAGCTGTGCCGCTGGAACGGCATCCGCAACCCGCGCCGCCACAAGCTGCAGATCGGCACCCTGCTGGTGGTGTACCCGAGGACCGCCTCGGGCGGCTCCCCCGGCGCGGTACCGGTCGTCCGGGCCGGCCCGGGCTAGAGCTGGCGGGCGGCGCGCCTGAATATCGGCGCGGCCGGCCCGTCGTCATGTCGGACAGGACGGCGCCCCGCGCCGGAACCCCCTGCCAAGGAGCACGTGATGAAGCGCATTCTCCTCTCACTCGTCGCCGCCTCCGTCGCCACCATGGCCTTCGCCGACCCGGCCGCCACCTTCAAGGCCAAGTGCGCCATGTGCCACGGCCAGTCGGGTGAAGGGGGCGCCATGGCCAAGAAGCCCATCAAGGGGGCGCCCGAGCAGGTGGTGCTCAAGGCCATCAACGAGGGCAAGGGGCCCATGAAGCCCATCCGCCTCGAGGACGCGGAAGCGGTGGCCAAGTACGTCGCGGGCCTCAAGTAGTCCGCGCGGAGGAGCCCGCCGTCAGGCGATGGTGCGCGCCGGATCGACGCGCGCCGCGGCTGCCGCCGGGGCGATGGCGCCGGCGACCGCCGAGATCAGCGCCACCCCCACGGCGGTGGCGTGGAGCCAGGCCGGGAAGGCGAAGTAGGTCTCCGGCCGGAACGGGAAGTCCGGCAGCATCCGGGCCGCGGCGGAATCGGCGGCCAGGGCGCCGAGCCTCGCCAGCGCCACCCCGGCGAGCCCGCCGGCGAGCCCCAGGATGCCGGCCTCGGCCAGGATCAGGGCCCGCACGTCACCGGCGGTGGCCCCCACCGCCTGCAGGATGGCGATCTCCTTCACCCGCCCCCGCACGCTCGCCGAGAGCGACTGCGCGATGGCCAGAGCGGCGAGGGCCGACATGACGAGAGAGAGGAAGGCGAGCGCGCCGGTGGTCACCGAGACCACCATTCCGACGCGCTCGGAGACGGCCCGCTCCCCCTCCTCGACGGCGAAGCCCATGCGGCGCACCTCGGCCGAGATGCGCGGGACGTCGTCGGGCCTTCCGGCCAGCAGCGCCACCGAGGTGTACCCCTGGTCGGGCTTGCCATACTCGCGGTGGAGCCGGCGCACCGCCTCGAGCGGCACGGCGACCATGTAGAGCGGCACCCGATCGGACAGGCCGGCGAGCAGCACCCGGCCCTCGACCACCCGGTCCTCGGTCTTCTGCGGGACGATGGAGTACCCGACCCGCACCGGGAACTGCAGCCCCACCAGCTCCAGCCCGGCCGGCAGCCGGCGCAGGTTCCAGGCCGGCGCGATGGTCTTGTTGTAGATCTCCAGGATGCGGCGGGAGGCCACCGCCGGGATGGGCTGGCCCTCGCCGCGGTCCTCGAACCAGGAGCCGCGGCCGAGGTCGGCGGCCACCAGTCCCGGGTCGACCCCGACCGCCGGGATCTGGATGGTGATGCTCTCCGGCCATTTCATCTCCACGCCCTGGGGCGGGCGGTTGGCGGCGATGGGGACGCGCAGCGTCAGCTTGCGGTAAGCGCCGGCCACGCCGGGGATGGCCCCGAGCCGCGCCACCGCCTCCTCGTCCAGCCTGCCGCCTCCCAGCACCGAGCCCAGGGAGATGGCCGAGGGGACCACCTCCACCAGCCGCGCCTCGCCCGGGAACATCCGGCGCGCCGCCTGCCCCACGCCCAGGCCCAGCGCCACGAAGAAGACCAGGGCCGCCGCGCCGATGCAGGCCGCGGCCGCGTTCAGCGCCGCTCCCTTCCACCCGGACCGGAGCTCGAGGCCCGCCAGGTGCATCAAGGACCGGGCTCTCACCGCAGCCTCCCGCCGTCCAGGTGGAGCACGCGGTTCGCCACCGTGGAGACCCGCTCCTCATGGGTGACCACCAGCACCGTCATGCCGGAGCGCGCCATCTCCACGAACAGGTCGATGACCCCGGCCCCGCTGACCGTGTCCAGGTTGCCGGTGGGCTCGTCGGCGAGCAGCACCTTGGGCCGGGAGAGCAACGCCCGCGCGATGGCCACCCGTTGCCGCTCGCCGCCGGACAGGCGGGCCGGGAGCCGCTGCTCCTTTCCCGAGAGACCGACCCGCTCCAGCGCGGAGCGCGCGTCGGCGCGCAGGGCCCCGAGCGTGGGCCGGGCGCCCGCGCCCCGCGCGAACAGGCCGGGCAGCATCGCGTTCTCGAGCGCCGTCAGCGCCGGGAGCAGGTTGAACGACTGGAAGACGAAGCCCACCTCGGCGTTGCGGAAGGCGGCCCGCTCGCGCGGGCCCAGGGCGGGGAGCGACCGGCCCGCCACCACCGCCTCGCCCTCGAAGTCGGCGTCGAGCCCGCCGACGATGTAGAGCAGGGTGGACTTGCCCGAGCCGGAGGCACCCACCACCGCCACGAGCTCCCCGGCCGCGGCTTGCAGGTCCACCCCGTCGAGCACCACCTGGTCCCGGTCGAGGTCCCGGAACTTCTTGACGACGCCGCGGAGCGAGATCATGGCGGGGAGGGCGTCTCCCGCGCCTCGACCTCCAGGTCGACGAGTGCCGCGCCGGGGACGAGGTCGAAGCGCAGCGAGACCGCCCGCAGCCGCGACGCCGGTTGAAGGAGGCGGTCGGCCAGGGAGCGCATCACGAAGGCGTTGGGACCGGTGCCGTAGGCCTCGTCGGGGAGGGCCCGGACCCCGTCCACCAGCCGCCCCACGTCCAGCACCGCCCCCAGCAGGCCGCCCTCCAGCGCAGCGCGGGCCCGTGGCGAGGGGGCCGCGTAGCCCGGGCCGCCGCCCGAGATCCGCCGCTCCAGCTCCTCGAGCCGACCCTCGCCGCCGGCGACCGCCAGCCGATCGCCGGCCAGCGCCAGGGAGAGCTGCACGCGCCCGTAGGAGAGGGTCCAGGCGCCGGGCGCGCCGGCCGGCCCGCGGGCGGCGAGCTTGCCGCCCCAGCGCGGCGCGGCCTGCCCGGCGCGGAGGAGGAAGGCCCGGAGCCGCGCCGGGTCCTTCACCCGCAAGAGCGCCTCGAGCTTCACCAGGCGGAAGGGGTCGGAGCGCCGCGGGTCGAGGGTCGGGGCGGTCAGCTCCGCCAGCGTGAAGGTGGGGGCGAGCGACAGGGAAAGTGCCGCCCCGGGGGCCAGCGCCGGCAGCAGCTCGCCCTCGAGGTCGAGCCGGGCCGCGTCGAGCGCCGCGCGCACTCGGGCCGGCAGGAAGGGGACCAGGCGCCGGCCGAGCGCGGCGGGATCCCCGCCCGAGCGAACCGCCAGGATCGCGTCCGGCGCGAGCAGGCGCGCCTCCGCCTGGCCCGCCTGCCGGGCGGCCTCGGGGCCCTCGGCAGCGATGGCCTTCCAGGCCGGGGCCCGCTCCTCGGCCAGCAGCAGCGCCAGCCGCAACCCGACCTCGGCCGGTCCCGCCCGCACCGCCAGCGCCGCTCCGTCCCGCGCCGCCGGGAGGTCGGACAGGAGCGGCGAGCCACGGGGCGCGAAGGCCAGGCCGGAGATCTCCTCGCCCACCGCGATCCGGGCGGAGGCGTAGGGGACGCTGCGCAGGAGCGAGGCCTCCTCCGGGTGCGTCGCCGCCGCCGCCACCGCTTCCGGGCCGCCGGGGCCGGCGGCGACGATGACGTAGCCGGGCACGGTGGCGTAGGCGAGCGCCGCGGGCCCCGAGGCGGACCGGCGGAAGCTCACCACCGGGTGGCCGCCTCCCATGCTGGAGACGCGGTCCGGGGCGCCCAGGCGATCGCGAGCCAGGCGCTGCGCCAGGGAGTCGAAGCGGCCCAGGTCGGCGAGGGGGAGGACCAGCAGCAACGGGCGCCCCTCCCCGGCGGAGGCGCCGGCGCCGCCGGCGGGAGCGAGGCCCGCCTCCTCGAGGCCCTTGGGGTCGAAGGGATCGAAGCCGAGCTGCGCCCGCAGCGCCTGGTGGGACTCGACCAGCTGGGAGGCGCCCGGGAAGGTGGAGGCGGTCCGGTAGAGGCCGCCGAGCTGGCGGGCCGCGGACCCCAGCGCCGGCACCACCACCGAGAGGTAGCCGCTGGCCGGGAGGAAGCGCTCGGGGGGAGCGATCGGGCGCGGAGCACCGCACCGCGCGCACCCGGCCGCGAGTGCCAGGGCGGCGACCAGGGCCGGGGCCGAGGCGCGTCGCATGCGGCTCCATTATCCACGAATCGTGGTAAGAAGCCGCGCCTCGTGATCTTCTCCGCCGAAGACGACGCCCCCATCGCCGCCGACCTCCTCCCCGACTGGGTGGCGCTGCGGGGGGAGGCCGGGCGCGCCCCGGAGCTGGAGATCGGGAGCGGTCACGGAGGCTTCGCGCTGGCCTTCGGGGCCCGCCACCCGGAGCGGCTGCTGGTGGCCATCGAGCAGCGGAAGAAGTTCGCCCGCGACCTGGAGGAGAGGGCCCGCCGGCGCCGCCTCGACAACCTGGTGGTGATCCAGGGAGACGCCCGCCTCCTGGCCCCGCGGCTCTTCCGGGCCGGGACGCTGGCGCGGGTGCACGTCCACTTCCCCGATCCCTGGTGGAAGCGGCGCCACCACAGGCGCCGGCTCCTCGACGACGGCACCTCCCAGCTGCTCTTCCGGCTGCTCCGGGCCGGGGGGGAGCTCGACTTCCGCACCGACGTGGAGCGCTACGCCCGGGAGGCCCTGGAGAGGCTCGGCGAGGTCGGCTTCGTCAACCCCGCCGGGCCTGGGCGCTTCGCCGACCGGGCCGAGGGGGAGATCCCCTCCACCCGGGAGAAGCGCTACCTGGCCACCGGGCAGCCGGTCTGGCGGCTGCGGCTGGTGCGGAGGTAGCGCGGGCGCTATCCTCCTCCCATGCGCTCGCCGGCCCTGGCCGTCCTCCTGGCCTTCGCCCTCGGGGGGTGCTCCCGGGACCTCGGACCCGAGGCGAGCTACCGCGCCCTGGCTCGGGCCGTCGCCGAGCGCGACGCCGACAAGGCCTGGTCGCTGCTCTCGAGCGGCAGCCAGAAGCGGCTCGACGCCCTGGCCCGCGAGGCGGCGGCTCGGGCCCCCGGCGTGGTCCCGGCCAGCGGCCGCCAGCTCCTCCTCGGCGACGCCTCGCTCGCCTCCCGCAAGATCGCCTCGCTGGAGCTGGTGGACTCGAGCGGCGACCGGGCCCTCCTGAAGGTGGCGGCCGAGGGCCTTCCGCCCCGCGAGGTCCAGCTGGTGCGCGAGGGCGGACGCTGGCGGGTGGAGCTGCCCGAGCCGGATTCGGCCCGCGCCCGCGGCGCCAGGTAGGGCCGCTCCCGCGGCCGCGAGGCCCCGCCGGGCGGCGCGGGCCGGCGTCCCCCGCGCGAGAGGGCCGCTCCGGTGGATCTCGGCCGGATCCGGTGCTATTTGAGGAACCCCCTGACGAGGTCCCGTTCGCGCATGAAGAACCGCTCCGCCGCCGACATCCGCGAGGCCTTCCTCCGCTTCTTCGAGGAGCGCGCCCACCGCCGCGTCCAGAGCTCGGGGCTCGTCCCGCAGAACGACCCGACGCTGCTCTTCACCAACGCCGGCATGGTCCAGTTCAAGGACGTCTTCACCGGCCGGGAGAAGCGGGACTACAGCCGGGCCACCACCGCCCAGAAGTGCGTGCGCGCCGGCGGCAAGCACAACGACCTGGAGAACGTCGGATTCACCGCTCGTCACCACACCTTCTTCGAGATGCTGGGCAACTTCTCCTTCGGCGACTACTTCAAGAAGGAGGCGGTCGCCTGGGCCTGGGAGTTCGTGACCGGCCCCGACTGGCTGGGCCTCGACGAGAAGCGCCTCGCCGCCACGGTCTTCTCGGGGGAGGGGACGCTCCCGTGGGACGAGGAGGCCTACGAGCTGTGGAAGGGGCAGGGGGTGCCGCCGGAGCGGATCCACAAGCTCGGGGCCAAGGACAACTTCTGGTCCATGGGGGAGACCGGCCCATGCGGCCCCTGTTCCGAGATCCACTTCTTCCAGGGCGACGACATCCCCTGCGCCGAGGAGAAGGCCGGGCGCGGCTGCTCCGGCGTCGCCTGCGACTGCGATCGCTGGCTCGAGATCTGGAACCTGGTGTTCATGCAGTTCGAGCGCCAGGCCGACGGCACCCTGGAGCCGCTTCCCAAGCCCTCCATCGACACCGGCGCCGGCCTGGAGCGCATGGCCTCGGTGGCGCAGGGGAAGCGGTCCAACTACGACACCGACCTGTTCCAGGAGATCATCCGCGGCATCGAGCGGCTGGCCGGGAAGCGCTACGGCCGGGGCGCCGACGACGACGTCTCCATGCGGGTCATCGCCGACCACGCCCGGGCCACCACCTTCCTGGTGGGGGACGGGGTGCTGCCCTCCAACGAGGGGCGCGGCTACGTGCTCCGCCGCATCATGCGGCGGGCCATCCGCCACGGGAAGCGGCTGGGACTGGAGAGGCTCTTCCTGGCGGAGGTGTGCGGCTCGGTGATCGGGCAGATGGGAGCTGCCTACCCCGAGATCCGGGAGAACCGCGCCTTCGTGTTGAAGGTGGCCGAGCAGGAGGAGGAGGGGTTCCGGCGCACCCTCGACAAGGGGCTCGCCATCCTCGAGGAGGAGATGAGCCGGCTCGCCTCCAGGCGGGAGAAGGTCATCCCCGGCCGGGTGGCCTTCCAGCTCTACGACACCTTCGGCTTCCCCATGGACCTCACCCGCGTCATCGCCGCCGAGCGCGGCCTGTCGGTGGACGAGGCGGGCTTCGACCGGGCCATGGCCGAGCAGCGGGCGCGCTCCGAATGGAAGGGCTCGGGCGAGACCGCGGTGACCGAGCTGCACAAGCAGATCGCGGCCGAGCTGGGCGAGGTGGCGTTCCTCGGCTACGAGAAGCCGCGCGCGCGGGCCGAGGTGAAGGCCCTCATCGCCGGCGGGGCGCGCGCGGCGCGGGCCCGCAAGGGGGACCGGGTCGAGGTGGTGACCGACGGCACGCCCTTCTACGGCGAGTCGGGCGGCCAGGTGGGAGACACCGGGTCGATCGCCGCCCCGGGCGGTCGGGTCCGGGTGACCGACGCCCAGCGGCCGGTGCCCGGGCTGGTGGTGCACCTCGGCGAGGTGGAGGAGGGCGAGGTGGCGGTGGGCGACGAGGTGGAGCTGGCGGTGGACGAGGAGCGCCGCGACCTCATCCGCGCCAACCACTCGGCCACGCACCTGCTGCACCACGCGCTGCGCGAGAGGCTCGGCGAGCACGTGAAGCAGGCGGGCTCGGTGGTGGCCCCCGACCACCTGCGCTTCGACTTCTCGCACTTCCAGCCGCTCAGCGAGGCCGAGCTGTTCGAGGTGGAGCGGCGCGTCAACGAGCTGGTGCGGCAGAACGTCGCCACCGAGACCGCGGTGCTCCAGCTGGAGGCGGCGCGCCGCAGCGGCGCCATGATGATCTTCGGGGAGAAGTACGGCGACACGGTGCGGGTGGTGCGCCTCGGGCCCTCCCAGGAGCTGTGCGGCGGCATCCACGTGCGCCGGACCGGCGACATCAACTTCTTCAAGATCACCAGCGAGGAGAGCATCGCCGCCGGCGTTCGCCGCATCGTCGCCTGCACCGGTCCCCGCGCGGTGGAGCAGGCGCAGCGGGCCGAGGAGGAGCTCCACCGGGCGGCGGCGGCGCTGCGCGCCGGGGCCTTCGAGGTGGCCGCCAAGGTGGAGGCCTCCCAGCGCCGCATCAAGGAGCTGGAGCGCGCCCTCGAGGAGGCGAGCGGCCAGCTGGCGGCCGCCCGCTCCGGCGACCTCGTCTCCCAGGCCCGCGAGGTCAACGGGGTCAAGGTGCTGGCGGTGCGGGTGGAGGGCGACGGCAAGGCCCTCCGCGACCTGGCCGACAAGCTGCGCGACCGGCTCGGCCGCGGGGTGGTGGCCCTGGGGAGCGAGCAGGGCGGCAAGGCCATCCTGCTGGTGGCCGTCACCAAGGACCTCGTCGGCCTCGTCAAGGCGGGCGACCTGGTGCGCGAGGCGGCCAAGCTGGTGGGCGGCTCGGGCGGCGGGAAGCCGGACCTGGCGCAGGCCGGGGGTCCCGAACCCGAGGGACTGGACAAGGCGCTGGCCAGGGTTCGGGAGCTGGTGGCGACCGCCACCGCCTGAGCGGCGGAGCACCAAGGGGGAGTCGGCGTCAAGGCGCAGGGCGCCAAGCCGGCGCGCTATCGTCCGATAGCCCGTGTCGGACCATTGACCACCGCTCCGCCGTGGACCTACCATCTCGCACCGAAGGAGAGGGGCACGGCCGGTCCGTCGCGAAGAGGGAGCAGGGGCTTCCGGGTCATCGACCTCGCCCGCGTCCGTGAGGCGCGGCGCCTCTGCGACTACCAGTGCCGGCTGCGGGCGGTGCTCGAGACCAACCGCCGCGCCCTCGGCCGGCTCTTCCAGAGCGGCCTCATCTTCTCCCGGCAGGGCTCGCGCCTGGGTCGCGACCTGCTGCTCGCCCACCAGCACCTCCTCAAGGTGAGCGACCTGCTGTCGCGGCTGGGCGACGTCGCCGCCGGGTCGAACGGGAGCCCCTGCGAGGCCGAGGAGCTGTACGCGCAGGTGCAGACCCTGCTCTCCCGCACCACCGAGCTCACCGCCCGCTCCGACGTTCTCCTCGCCCGCCAGCGCTAGCGGTTCGGCCGGCGGCGCCCACCCCCTCGACGACCGGAAGGCCGACCGTGCGCAACCCGACGCGTTGGATCTCCCTCGCCCTGGCCGCCGCGCTCCTGGCGCCGGCGGCGGCTCGCCCCGCCGAGCGCTCCGAGACCCCGGAGCGCTACCGCTGGGACCTGCGGGACCTCTACCCCTCGGAGGAGGCCTGGTCGAGGGCCCGCGAGGACCTGGCCCGCCGCATCCAGAGGCTGCCCGAGCACCGGGGCCACCTCGGCGACTCGGCCCAGGCGCTCCTGTCGGGGCTGGCCGCGATGTTCGGCGTCGACCGCGAGCTGGGGCGCGTGTCCACCTACGCCTCCCAGCTCTTCGACGAGGACACCCGCGTCGCCCGCCATCTGCAGATGCGCCAGGCGGCCGAGCAGCTGGCGGTGGATTTCGGGGTGGCGGCGGCCTGGGTGCGCCCGGAGATCCTGTCGCTCGACCCGGAGCGGGTGCGGAGCTTCCTGGCCCAGGAGAAGGGCCTGCGCGAGTACCGCTTCTACCTGGAGGACGTGCTGCGCTGGAAGCCGCACACGCTCGGGGCCGCCGAGGAGCGGGTGGTGGCCGAGGCCGGCAACCTCACCGGCAGCGGCCAGGCCGTCTACTCCATCCTCAAGGACGCCGACCTTCCCTGGCCGACGGTGAAGCTGGCGAGCGGGGCGGAGGTGCGGCTCGACCCGGCCGCCTACGCCCTGCACCGGGCCTCGCGGGTGCGGGAGGACCGCGACCGCGTCTTCGACGCATTCTTCGGAGCGTTCCGCGCCTTCGAGCGGACCAACGGTGCGACCCTGTTCGCCCAGGTGAAGGCGCACCTCTTCACCAAGAACGTGCGGCGCTTCGGCTCGGCGCTGGATTCGGCGCTCTTCCGGGACAACGTGCCCACCTCTGTGTACCGGCAGCTGCTGGCCGACGTGCGCAAGAACCTGCCCACCCTCCACCGCTACCTGCGCCTGCGCCAGCGGATGATGGGACTCGAGTCGCTCCGCTACCAGGACCTCTACGCGCCCATCGTCGAGAAGGTGGAGCTGCGCTTCACGCCCGAGGAGGCCATGGCCGTCACCCTGGAGGCCTTCGCCCCGCTCGGGAAGGAGTACGTCGAGGCGCTGCGGAAGGGGTACCAGGGCCGCTGGACCGACTTCCTGCCCTCGACCGGCAAGCGCTCCGGCGCCTACTCCACCGGGGCCTACGACGTCCACCCCTACCAGCTGCTCAACTTCAACGGCCTCTACGAGGACCTCTCCACCCTGGCCCACGAGTCGGGCCACTCGATGCACACCTACTTCGCCAATGCCGGGCAGCCCTATCCGACCAGCCAGTACTCCATCTTCGTGGCCGAGGTGGCCTCGACCCTGAACGAGAACCTGCTGCTCCACCACATGCTGGCGCGGTCCCGGGACGACGCCACCCGGCTCTACCTTCTCTCCACCCACCTCGACACCCTGCGCACCACGCTCTTCCGGCAGACCCTCTTCGCCGACTTCGAGCTCGCCTTCCACGAGATGGCCGAGCGCGGCGAGACGCTCACCGGCGAGAACCTCTCGGCCGCCTATCTCAAGATGGTGCGGGACTACTACGGGCACGCCCACGGCGTGTGCCGGGTGGACGACGTCATCGCCCACGAGTGGGAGTACGTGCCGCACTTCTACTACGACTTCTACGTCTACCAGTACGCCACCAGCCTGGTGGCCTCCACCTCCATCGCCAAGGCGATCCGGGAGGAGGGGAGGAGCGGCCGCGCCCGCGACGCCTACCTCGGGCTGCTCCGGGCCGGCGGCTCGGACTACCCCATCGAGCTGCTCAAGCGGGCCGGGGTGGACATGACCACCTCGGCTCCCTTCCAGGCGGCCATGGCGGAGATGAACGCCACCATGGACGAGATGGAGCGGATCCTGGCGCGCCGCGGGCCGGG
>Ga0079037_100000251_pt1 | contig 22508 bp, 17 predicted proteins | sample Mud3Dept4metaG_FD_71479 | JGI IMG/M metagenome (GOLD analysis project Ga0079037, IMG submission 71479) | Freshwater wetland microbial communities from Ohio, USA, analyzing the effect of biotic and abiotic controls - Mud 3 Core 4 Depth 4 metaG | ecosystem: Environmental > Aquatic > Freshwater >... | reverse complement strand
GTCGTCGCCCGCCAACGCCACCTCCGCGGCCGCCTCGGCCATCGCCCATGTGCGGGCGTCGGTCGGACACAGCATCTCCCGGGAGAACCGTGAGCGGGACGAGACGGCGGGGTTGAACTGGCCCTTGCGGAAGATGACCCCGGCGAGGCCGTCGCCGTAGCGCCGCCGCATCGTCGGGGAGCGCTCGCCGAGGCGGACGCGGTTCATGACGCCCCAGGCGATGGCTTCGTAGACGAGCGGATCCGTCGGATGCCCGGTCGAGCGACCCTCCGCATGCGCGAGCCGGCTCAGCAGCTCGCGAGACGAGGGGCCATGACGTCGCACCGCCGCCTCGATGGTCTCGCCGTCCGTCACGGCGAGGCACGCCGGCAGCGCCGCCGCTGCGCAAAGCGGCAGGGCGGCGACGATGGCGAGGCTTTTCCGGAGCGACATCATCGGCACCCCTGTGCGGCCACGCGTCCTATGCTTAGAGTGTTTCCTGTTGATGCACCCCGTCGATGCACCTCGGACGATCATTCTGGCATCCCTGCTGGCTGGCGAGCCTGGCGCTGGTCGCCTGCGGCGCAGAACTTCCCGGCCCCGGCGACGACATGTATAGCCAACCTCGCATTGAAATGCTCCGCGCGATCGCGGGCGACACCAAGGACACCCGCGACTATCTGGGCAAGGACAGCCTGGCGCCCGAGGTCATGGCGGCAATGGAGCGGGTACCGCGCCATGAGTTCGTGCCGGAGAACCTGCGTCGCCAAGCGTACGACAACCGGCCGCTCCCGATTGGCCTCGGCCAGACCATCTCGCAGCCCTACATCGTGGCCCTGATGACCGACCTCCTGGAATGCGGGCCAGGCGCCAAGGTGCTGGAGGTGGGCACCGGATCCGGGTACCAGGCGGCGGTCCTCGCCGAGCTCGTCGACCACGTCTACACGATCGAGATCGTGCCCGAGCTCGGTGAAAGCGCCCGCCGGACCCTGGAGCGGCTGGGCTATCGGAACGTGACCGTCCGGGTCGGCGACGGCTATCTCGGCTGGCCGGAGCACGCCCCCTTCGACGGAATCATCGTCACCGCCGCACCCGCCGAGGTCCCTCCCCCCCTGGTCGAGCAGCTCAAGCCCGGCGCACGGATGGTCATACCCATCGGCGAGCCCTGGACCGGGCAGAGCCTCCTGGTCCTCGAGAAGCGGCCCGACGGCACGCTCACCCGGAAGAACGTCCTGCCCGTGGCGTTCGTCCCGCTGACGGGGCCGCACGCGGAAGGCCGTTGACCCGCCTCGCCGTCGTCGTGATCCTGCCGCCCCTCGGCCACGCCACCTCGCCTGGCAACGGAGAGGCGGTCGACGCGTCGGCGCGGCGCGCTGCCGGCGAATGACGGGACAGCCTTCCGTCGATTCGCCGGCGCGGCAGATGCGCTTTCAGTGCTCGACGAGCCTTGGCAGATCCTTGGCGCCGGCGATCCACTTCTCCACTTCTGACAGGGACGGGACCCGGCGCACGGCGTTGTTGCTCTCGGCGGCGGCCTTCTTGAGCGCTTCGTGCGCGCTGGCCGCGTTGCGCCGCGCCAGCTCCGGCACCGAGTCGATGCCGGCCAGCTCCAGCAGGTCCCCGAACTCCTCGCCAATGCCTTTCACTCGCGCCAGGTCGGCCCGATTGACCCAGTTCAGGATGAGCTTTCCGCTGATGCCGGTCTTCTGCGCCAGGTCCTGGCGACCCTTCGGCGTGCCGCCCGAGGCGAGGAGGTCTTCGCGCGACTTCACCCCGGCCGCCTCCAGCTTCGCCGAGTAACTCGGGCCAATCCCCTCGATCTCCGTCAGCTTCTTCGCCATCGTCCAATCCTCCCCGCTCGTTTGATGGTGATCACTCGGGCGGCGCCGATCGTCGCCCTCCCCCGAACGCGGGGGACGAGCGGGCTCGATGAGGGCCTCCCTAGACCAATACGCCGACCGCCCTGTGCAGCTCCTGCGTCACGCGCTGGTCGAGACCCGTGCGCGCCGCAAAGTCCGCCAGGTAGCGCTTCTCCCCCTGGGTGTCCACCTCGACCGCGAACAGCGAGGCCGCGTACACCTCGGCCGCCACCTGCTGGTCAGGGATCTCGCGCACCAGACCGTCCATGTCGAGCGGACCCTGCATCTCTTCCATGACCCACTTCTGCAGGTCCGGGTCGACGCCCGATTCCTGCAGCTTGCCCGAAATGCGCTCAACCTCCTGCCGATCGATCTGGCCATCCGCCTTGGCCGCGTTGATCATGCCTTTCAGCACCAGACGCGCCCTGTCTTCCAGCGACCGCGCCTCCTGTGCATTCGCCGGCAGCCGCAGCCCGACGGGCAGCTCCTGGCCGGCGAGCGACGGCGTCCCACCCTGGGGAGCCCGCGCGTTCTGCAGCGCCTTGAACGCCAGCCCCGCCAGCATGGCGAGGGCGCCGCCGCCCAAGGCCCCCTTCAGTGAATCACCGCCGCCACCGAGGAGGCCGCCAAGGATTGCCCCGATGCCGCCGGCCGCCATGGGATTCTGGGTGGCGGTCCTGCCTGCGCCTTTCAGCGCGTCCATCGCCGATTTCAGCACATCGCTCCCCGGCTGCTGCCCGCCGCCGGCTGATCCGAGTATTTGATCGAGGAACCCGCCGGCCCCACCGAGCCCCTGGTTGCCCATCGCATTGCCGACCCGCCCCGTGCCGGAGTCGGTCATTCCGCCCTGCATGAGGACGCTGATCAGATCGCCTATGCCTGCCATGTCTTCTCTCCCCGCGCGTGCTGCGCTCCTAAGATCCTTCGACTCGATGAGCCTATGGGAAAGCCCGTGACTCCGTCATTGCGTGCAACGCGCAGCAACCCGAGGCGTCATTCTGGCGAACGCCTCTGGATCGGCGGGTTCCTGCGCTCCTCGCGACCCCAGCTCGTCCGGGGATCCTTTAATCTTAGGCAGAAACGCTGCGGGTGGCTCCGGGAACAACCCGGTCGCGCACGGGCGGCCGGCCGTCCGAGGTCGCCATCGCCCTCCAACGCCACGTCAGGATCCCCGCATCAGGGTACGCACGAGCTCGACCAGGCGGTTCTGGACGGCCTTGGCCCAGGGTGGCTGGGGAAGGTTCCAGCCGATGAAGATCCCGATGACGAGGACGAAGAGCGTGGACACGTCGTGAGCTCCGCGAGGTCCGAGACGGCCGAAGGGGAGCGGGCCACGTCGTGGCGCGCAACGGGCCCCCGATGGCTTGCTGCAGTATAGGGTAGGCAGGTGGCACGCCCCCGGCACGGCTGCCGTCGCGGCCGGCAGAGAGGTGCAGGCGCTGGGCCGGCCAGGAAAAAACTCGGTACGCTTCGGCCCATGCAGACCACCCTGACCGTCGCGGCACCCTCTCCGCCCACCGAAGAGCTCGAGCGGCATTACGTGCCGGCCATGCGGCAGCGCTTCAGGGCGGAAGTGAACCGCCTGACCGGCGGCGCAATGAACGAGCTGCTCGGCGCCAATCCGGACGCGGAGGAGCTGAGCTTCCTCCTCAGCTACGTCCATGCGTTCGAATGGCTGCGCCGGGACGTCCACCCCCGCTACCGCGCCGCGGTGGTGGCGCCGTTCCGCACGGCCTCCCGCGCCTTCCTGATGGACCTTCTGATCGACGCGCGGAATGCGGCCGGCTTCATCCGCGCCTATGTCGACCACATGGTCGGCACGGCCGACGAGGCACTGCGGGAACGACAGCAGGTGATGCGGCTGCTGCAGCGATGTGACGACGACAGGGAGAGGCTGACGGAGAGGGCCCTTGCGTGCTGGGTCGAGCTCGGCTTGCTCCAGGAATCGTATCCGGAGGCCTACCGTGAGCTGGCCCGGCACGAGCGCGAGCGTTACGGCGGGATGCTCGGCGCCGAAGACCGCGAGCGGCTCGCGCTCGTCGACGCCCTTCCCGAACCGTCCGGAACGCCACCGCCATTCGCCAAGCTCGGCGTCATTCCTGCCATGGGTTGCCCGCAGACGTGCCGCCACTGCATGTTCGTCTGGCGCCCGCCGATGCGCAACGCGCCCGACCCCGCAGCGCTGTTCCGGCTCGTCGCGGCGCATACCGACAGCGTGCTGTTCACCGGTGGCGACCTGACCCGCCACCTGCGCCACTTCGTCCGCGCGATCCGTGCGATGCCGCCGGTGCGGACCTTCGCGATCCTGTTGAACGGCGACTTCGCCGACGACCCGGCGACGACCGACGCCGTCCTGCGCGACATGGCGGCGGCGATACGCGAGCGCCCCCGCTCCTGGCCCGCAGCGCAGGTTCTGCTCCAGGTCAGCTTCGACGAGTTCCACCAGGAGATCGTGACGGACCGCGATGGTCGGCTGCGCGAACGCATTCCGGTGGCGAAGATCGCCAACGTCGTCGAAGCCGTGCCGAGGTTCCGCGAGATCCAGCTCTGCCTGGTGCACAAGCAGACGGCGCTCAACTTTTCGATGGACCTGTTCCGCGAGGGCGTCTTCGGCCGCCTCGTCGACGAGCTGGGGCGGCGCGGACATCAGGTGCAGATATTGGCCGCCTCCCCCTCTCCGCGGCTCAAGCAACACCCGCTCGATCCGGGGCGGACCGGCCAGGTCGTCAGGGACGCGAGCTTCGTCCTCACGCGCCACCCGGACCGACCCATCCTGCTGACCAGCTCGACGATCGACGCCTACGGGCGGGCCGCCCTTCTCGATCCGGGCGAGACCGTGAACGAGCGTGTGCTGCTGCGCCGGGTGCTCGAGGGCGAAAGCGCGGGTGGCGAGGCGTTCGATACCGACCTCATGTTCTGGTTCAACGGCTGGGCGACCCTGTTCTCGGCCGTCCACGTGTGCCTCGGCAACGTCTACGAGGACGGCGCCGACCAGGTGCTCGCCCGGCACCGCAAGGACCCGCTGACCGCTGCGCTGCGGGTGTTCGACCGGCGCCTGCTGGCGTGCTACGGCGAGGTTCGCGATGACCTCGAGCGCCGCATCGGCCAGGCGACCGGCCCGCACCACCTGTTCCACACGCTCACCGAGGACCCCGCGGTAAGGCTGCACCTGACGCGCCGGCTGGCGGGCGCGTAGCCGTCCTCAGCCGCCGAACCGCTGCCGGATCGCCTCGATGCGCCGCCGGTTCGTGCCGAGGTCGCTGTACCCCAGGCGGGACGCCGACCGGACGTGAATCGCACCGGCTGCCGCGTCGAGCTGGAGCTCCACGTCGTCGACGAAGCGCAGCAAGCGGGTCGAGAACTCGGCATGCAGGTAGCCCGGCGCCTCGGCGACGATGACGGCGCCGGGCCAGGCCGCCACCAGGTCACGCAGCCGCGCGAAGGCCTGCACGCCCTCCCCCTCGTACCGCAGGGGCGCGACGCGGTGGGCGTCATCCGCCGCCTGGCTGCTGACGCCATTGGGCGTCGCCGGCGGCGCCTTGAGCCTGCCGTCGCGCACCCCGAGGTCGGTCGGACGATGCCCGGCGAGCCAGCCGAGCTGGCCGGCGGCGACGAGGGCCGCCGCAAGGACGGCCATGAGCAGCGTCGCGATTGCAAGAGTTTTAAATAAAAACATGTAGATAGAGAGTCTATCTCGTATGAGACTTCGTTTCTTGAGCCTGCGGGCGCAGCAGGGGATCCGAGGACCAGCCCCACGGGCATTCAACTGGCGAGCGATCAGCGCCCCTCGGTGGCCCGTTGCGTCTTCGCGTCGACGTACTCCCTGCCGCCGCGCCTCTTCATCGAATTACTATAATTTCTATAAAAGTATCATAGACGATTGTTCATATTAATTTTTTATTTCGCTAATGCCTCACCAGGCGAGCAGCCCCACCATCGCCAGCCGATCCACGTCCTCGGGGCGGTCGACGTCCCAGAGCGTGGCGCGCTCGGACCAGCGCAGACCCTGGGAGCGCAGGCGGCGTCGGGTTTCGTCCATCACGCGCTCACTGCCCCAGGGCACCCCGTCGAATAGTACCGGCTGCGGCGCCTTCAGACCGATCAGCACGTAGCCGCCGTCCTCGGCCGGGAGCAGCACCACGTCGTCGCCGTCGGCCAGGGCGGTCGCGGCCGCTCGCAGGTGATCAGGTTTCAGCGCCGGGCAGTCGGTCCCGATCAACAGCACCGGACCCCGCGTCCCCTGCTTGGCCACCGCGTGCGCCATCCGCGCTCCCAGATCGGCACCCCGCTGCTGCTCCAGCGACACACCGTGGCGCCGTCGGAGCGCCGCGAACGCGGGGTGCCGACTGTCGGGGGCGCACCAGAGCGTCACCGGGCCGAGCCCCGCCGCGAGCGCCGTCCGGATCGCTCGCTCGGTCAACGCCGCCTGGAGCCGGGCCGCGCCCTCCGGACCGAGCCTGGAAATCAGCCGGGTCTTGGCAAGGCCCGGAATCGGGGCCTTGGCCAGCACCGCGATCGCGGGTAGCCGGAGGGAGTCAGTCATACCGTCGCGCCAGTTCCGCCGGGTCCGCACCGCAGAAATAGCGTAGCCGCAGCGACCACATCAGCACGACGGTGCGCACGATTCCGTGCCGCTCCCAGCGCCGGCTGGAGGTGGTCACGCGGGCGCGCAGGCAGAGCGGCGGCCCCTGGTGCCTGAGCGCCTTCGACAGAGCGATGTCCTCCATCAGCGGGATCTCGGGATAGCCGCCGACGGCGCGGAACCGGTCGCGGGTCACGAAGATCGCCTGATCGCCGGTCGCGATGCCCGTCAGCCGCGAGCGCCAGTTCATCGCGGTTTCCACGACCCGCAACAGCGGGTGGCGGCCCGACAGGCGCACGTCGAACCGGCCCCAGGCAGGGCCCGTCCCGGCCAGGCCATCGGCGATCAGCTGCTCGGCTGACGGCGGCAGGCGGGTGTCCGCGTGCAGGAAGAGCAGGACGTCGCCGCCCGCCACCGCGGCACCGCGGTTCATCTGCACGGCGCGACCGCGCGGTGCGCGCAGCACCCGATCGGCCAGCGGCAGCGCGAGCTCGGCCGTGGCGTCGTCGCCGGCGTCGACGACGATCACTTCGTGGCCGCGCTGGCGCAGTCCTGCCAGGGCGTTGAGCGCAGCCGCGATCCCGGCGGCTTCGTCGAGGCAGGGGACGATGATCGACAGGCGCATGCGCTTTCGACGGGAAACCGCCCGGCCTATCGTCTCCGCCACGCGTGATACCGCTCGACCCAGCGGAGCACTCCCTGCGGGGCGTGCGCCCGCTTCCAGGCGCCCGCCGCGTACTTGCTGGCCTCGGACAGGGTTGGGTAGATGTGGATCGTCCCCAGGATCTTGTTGAGGCCGAGGCCGTGCCGCATCGCGAGGATGAACTCGGTGATCAGCTCGCCGGCGTGCTCGCCGACGATCGTCGCACCGAGGATCCGGTCCTTGCCGGGGACGGTCAGCACCTTCACCACGCCGTGCGCCGCCTCATCGGCGATCGCGCGGTCCAGGTCGTCGATGCCGTAGGTGGTGACCTCGCAGGGCACGCCCCTCGCCTTCGCCTCCTGCTCGTTGAGACCCACCCGTGCAACCTCGGGGTCGGTGAAGGTGCACCAGGGAATCACCGAGTAGTCGGCCTTGAACCGGCGGAATTGCCCGAACAGCGCGTTGACCGCCGCGTACCACGCCTGGTGACTCGCCGTGTGCGTGAACTGGAAGGGTCCGGCGACGTCGCCGGCCGCGAAGATGTTCGGGTAGACGGTCTGCAGGTAGTCGTTGATGTCGACGGTGCCATCGGCCTTGACCCCGATGCCGAGGGCTTCCAGCCCGAAGCCGGCAACGTTCGCGGTGCGCCCGATGGCGACGAGGAGCTGATCGAACTCGATCCTCACCTGCCCGCCGGCGTGCGCGCACACGAGTGCCCGTCGGTCGCCGTCACGCTCGAAGTGCAGCGGCGCGTGCTCCATGCGCAGATCGATGCCCTCCGCCGTGAAGCGCTCCATCACCAGCGCCGCGATCTCCGGGTCTTCCTTGGGCAGCAGGCGGGGTCCGCGCTGCACCTGCACCACCTGCGTGCCCAGCCGGGCGAAGCACTGTGCAAGCTCGCAGCCGATGGGGCCGCCGCCGAGCACCAGCAGGCGTCCCGGGAGCTCGCGCAGATTCCAGACCGTATCCGAGGTCACGTAGCCGACCTCCTCGATGCCCGGCACGCCCGGCACCGCCGGACGGCCGCCGGTCGCGATCACGATCGCGCGCGTGCTGAGCATCTGCGTGCCGCGTTCGCTGGTCACCTCCACCGTCCAGGGTGAGGTGATGCGCGCTTCGCCGATCACGACGTCCACACCCAGGCCGGCGTAGCGGTCGACCGAGTCGTGAGGCTCGACGGTGCGGACGATGCGCTGCACGCGCTCCATGACTTCCGCGAAGTCGACCTCGGCGCTGGCGGCCCGGACGCCGAGGGCTTTCGCGCGGCGCACGTCCGCCAGGAACCGCGTGGTACGGATGAGCGCCTTGGAGGGCACGCAACCGGTGTTGAGGCAGTCGCCGCCCATGCGGTGCCTCTCGATCAGCGTCACCTTCGCCTTCACCGCCGCGGCGATGTACGCAGAAACCAGCCCGGCGGAACCGGCGCCGATGACCACCAGGTTGCGGTCGAAACGCGCGGGTCGCGGCCAGCGCGCATAGATCTTCCGCGCCTTGACCCAAGCGATCGCCTTTTTCGCGATCAGCGGGAAGAGCCCGAGCAGGGCGAAAGAGAGCAGGAGGGCCGGCGACAGGATGCCCGACAGCGAATCGATCCGGCCGATCTCGCGACCGGCGTTCACGTAGACCAGCGTGGCCGGCAGCATGCCGAGCTGGCTCACCCAGTAGAAGGTCGCCGCGCGCAGCGGCGTCAGGCCCATCACCAGGTTGATGACGAAGAACGGAAAGATCGGCACGAGCCGCAGGGTGAACAGGTAGAACGGCCCATCCTTCGCGACCCCCGAGTTGATCGCAGCGAGCCGGTCGCCGAACCGCCGCTGCACGCTGTCGCGCAGCAGGAAGCGCGCGGCGAGGAACGCCAGGGTCGCGCCGATCGTGGACGCAAAGGAGATGATCAGCGTGCCCCAGAGCAGCCCGAAGATCGCGCCCCCGACCAGGGTCATCAGCGCCGCGCCGGGCAGCGACAGGCCCGTGACGACCACGTAGACCAGGAAGAAGACCAGTGCCGCCTGCCAGGGATGGCTGGCGCGATAGGACTCGATGGCCGACTGCTGGGCCTTGAAGTAGTCGAGGCTGAGGTACTGCCCGAGGTCGAAGGCGAAGTAGGCCGCGGTGAGGGCCGCGATGACCGCGAGCAGCAGCAGCTTGCCGGGCCGCATCGCGGATCAGCGTGCCGCGGCCGGAAGGCCGCTCTCACCGCGCGGACGCCGGTGTCGTGCAGGCGCGAGTGCCTCCACGGACACGATCAGGCCCCCTGCAGGAGTCATGCGTTCAGCGCGCCGCCACAGCTGCTGCCCTGCCCCGCCGTGCAGCCGTAGCAGTGGTCGGCCACTGCGATGGTGTGGCCCTCCAGATTCTCGACCAGCAGGTCCGTCAGGTGCATGCGCCGGCCGCCGGGCTGACGCACGGGAATGCCCAGCATCTGGTTGAAATCGCAGTCGTAGAGATGGCCCTGCCAGTCGACGCTGACCAGGTCCCGGCACATCACCTGGTCGAGGTTGGCGTGGTGGTGAGCACCCTTGAGCAGCGCCATGTAGTCGGCGAACTGCCTCCTGGAGACCAGCGTGCTGCCGAAACGCTTTATCGGCATGTTCGCGAGCGTCAGCAGGCGACCGAACCGGATACCGTAGCGGTCGAGCAGATGCGCCTTGTAGTCCGCCTCGAGACCGGACTGCGACGGAGGGAGGCTCGGACCCTGCGGGTTGTAGACCAGCGAGAGCTCCAGGCCGCCGGCCTCCATCCCGTAGCCCAGGGCGTTGAGCTTGCGCAGGGCCCTGATGCTCCTGTCGAACACGCCCTTGCCGCGCTGGCTGTCGACGTTCTCCTCCAGGTAGCACGGCAGCGACGCGACGATCCCGACGCGGTGGACGGCCAGGAACCTGGCGAGGTCTTCCTGGCCCGCCTCTTCCAGGATCGTGAGATTGCAGCGGTCGGTGACGGGAATCCCTGCCGCGCGCGCCTCGCTGACGAGGTGGCGGAAATGCGGATTGAGCTCCGGCGCCCCGCCCGTGACGTCCAGCCGGACGGCCCGCCCGGCGCGCAGCAATGCGAGCACCTGCTCGATCGTTTCGAGGGCCATCTCCTCCCTGCGGTTCGGTCCCGCGTCGACGTGGCAGTGCAGGCATTGCTGATTGCATCGGTAGCCGAGGTTGACCTGCAGCGTCTGCAGCGCCCGGCGCCGGATCGGCGGGAAATCGGTGTTCTCCAGCAGTGGCAGGGTCGCTAGCACGGCAGTGTTCCCGAAGCTCGTACCGATTGAGCGTATCGCAGGTCGCCGACCATTAACCCTGCAAACACCAGTCGAGGGTGATCAGGTCGAACGCAGCCCGCGTCACGCGAGGGCCGGATAGTCCGTATAGCCTTCGGCGCCCCCACCGTAGAAGGTCGCGGGGTTCGGCTCGTTCAGCGGCACGCCGCGCCGGAATCGCTCGACGAGGTCCGGGTTGGCGATGTACGGCCGGCCGAAGGCAATCGCATCGGCCAAGCCCTGCCGGATCCGCCCGGCGGCCGATTCCAGGCTGTAGCCACCGCAGTAGATGAGGGTCCCGGTGAAGCGCTGGCGCAGGCCGGCGCGGAAGGCGGCGGTGAGCGGCGGCCCGCCCGCCCAGTCGGGCTCCGCGATGTGGAGGTACGCCAGGCCGCGCGCCGCGAAGGCCTCGGCCAGATAGAAGGCCATCGGCTCCGCCTCCGCGTCGTCCATGTCGTTGAAGACCCCGAACGGCGACAGGCGGACGCCGACCCGGTCGGCACCGTATTCCGCCGCGACCGCGTCGATCACCTCGAGCGGGAAGCGCGCGCGGTTCTCGAGTGACCCGCCGTAGCGGTCGGTGCGACGGTTGGTGCTGGTCGACAGGAACTGGTTGGGCAGATAGCCGTTCGCCGCGTGGACCTCGACCAGGTCGAAGTCCGCGGCCATCGCCCGTCGCGCGCCCGCCCGATACTGCTCGACGAGGCCCGGCAGCTCGTCGGCGCGCAGCTCGCGCGGCGCGTCGCAGGGCGCATTCATCGGCTGCCCCTCCGGCGAGACGACGAAGCACTGGGCGTCGGCACGTACCGCCGAGGGCGCCAGGGGGGCCTCGCCGTTCGGCTGCAGCCAGCGGTGCGATATGCGCCCGACGTGCCAGAGCTGCAGCGCGATGCGCCCGCCCGCGCGGTGCACGCCGTCGACCACGCTGCGCCAGCCCGCCTCCTGCGCGTCCGAGTAGATGCCGGGCGTCCAGGCGTAGCCCTTGCCGCGCGGATCGACGTGAGTCGCCTCGGTGACGATCAGGCCCGCTGTCGCGCGCTGCGCGTAGTACTCCGCGTTGAGCGCGGTCGGCACATCGCCGGGCTGTCCCGCGCGCGAGCGCGTCAGCGGTGCCATGAGGATGCGGTTGGGGGCTTCGACGGCACCGATCCGGAGCGGCGCGAAAAGCGGGTCCTGACTCATCACGGGAATCCTCTGTGTTGGCCCTGACGCGTCGGCATGTGCCGCCTCAGCGCTCGAAGATATAGAAGATGTCGGCCGCCTGCTGGTCACCGGTCTCCGTCTGCACCTGGAGCCACTTGGTGAGGTCGTAGCGCATGCGCAGGCGATTGATCTGCGACCGCAGGCCGCTGACGTACTGCAGGTAGAGCTGCGGGGTGACGTACTGTCCCACGGTCAGCGCCGCCTTGTCGCCGGTGCCGCTGACCGAGAACTCGTCGAGGCCCAGCTGCCGGCCGATCTGCGACGCCAGCAGCTGGCCGCCGAGCGCCCCCGCGGCGTCCGTCACCGTCCCCCGGTCTTCCTTGGCCGTGCCCGACAGCGGCTTGCCGAACAGCAGGTACGAGAGTACCTCCGACTGCGGGCGCGGCGGCTTGGAGAAGAGCTCGATCTTCGGCTCCCTGGCCGTGCCGGTCATGATCATGCCGGCGGTGACCTCGGGCGTCTCGGTCAGGGCACGGACGTTCAGGCCGGGGTTGTCCAGCGGACTGCTCGCGTAGTTGATCTCGCCCCGCTGGATCGTCAGGTCCTTGCCGAGTCCCGAGTAGGTGCCCTCGGCGATGCCGAGCCGGCCGTTGCCGACCAGGTCCTTGCCGGGCAGCTGCTCCACCAGCAGATTGCCTTCGAGCCGCGCGCGCAGCTGATAGGCGTCGACCCGCACCTGATCGCCGAGCCGCAGCCTGACCCTTATGGTGAACGGCGGGCCGCCACCCTTGGACGGCGGCTCCTTGCCCTTGATCCGGACGTCAGCCGAGGGTGCGACCGTTCCTTTCGGCAGCCCAGCGGGACGGATGGTGGCGCGGGGCACCAGCAGCTCGCCTTCCAGGATGCCGCCGTCCTTGCCGGTCCTGAGCCGCAGGTCGGGAGAGATGAGCGCGAGGTACTCGGTGGTGTTGAACACGGTGAAGTCGCGCCCGTTGACCTGAATGCTCGTCGGCCAGCCCTGCTGCGGATCGAGCAGCGTCTGGCCGGTGATCCGCAGATTGCCTTCGCCCGACCGGGCGCCACCGTCGTAGTCCAGCCGGTCGCTACCCTGGCTGCGGACGGTCAGGCGGAGCTCGCGGAGATCGAGGCCGGCGTCCGGCACCTCGATGCGACCGTTCGTGAGCCCACCCTGACCCTTGGCGCGCGGCTTCGCCAGCGTGCCCTCGAGGCCCAGGTCGATCGCCACCTGGCCGGACACGGTCCCGAGGTCGGGCGCGAAGGCCTTCACGAACGCGAGGTCCGGCACGCGTGCCTTGAGCGCGCCGCCGAGCCGCTGCTTCGCCGGGTCGGCCCGCATGGTCCAGCCGGGCAGGTCCGCCTGCGCATCGACGCTCGCGAGGTCGCCGAGGGACACCCGGGCCTCGGCGTGGGCGCCCTTGGCGTCGACGCGCGCCGTGACGCTGCTCTTCGACAGGTCGAGGTCGCGCACCTCCTCGCCCATCGGTATCCGCAGGCGCGCGCCGGGCAGCGTCACCGCCGCGTCCGCCTTGAGGGCGCCGTCCGCGTTGCCGGAGGCGGTCGCCTTCGCCGTCATCGCGCCGGCGATCGCCATATCCTTCGGCAGGTGGGGCTGGACGAGGGACAGCGGCAGCGCGGACAGGTCCAGGTTGCCCTTCCAGTCACCCTCGGCGCCCCGGCTGCCGTCGACGCAGAGGCGCGCCTCGCCGCGGGTCAGACAGACCGGCGCGACCTTTGCCGTGGCGCCGAGCACGATGTCCGCCGGACGCTGCAGCCGCCAGTCGCCCCACTCGGCGATCCGCAGCTCCGTGCGCTCGAGCCTGCCGTTCCAAACCTGCCCGTCGGCCACCCCGCCGGCCAGGGCGAGCGCGCCGCCGATGCCGATCTCGCCCCCGCTCAGATCGACCGTGAAGCGGTGGTCGCGCTGGCTGCCGCTGGCCTTGGCCGAGACATTGCCGACGGCCTTGCCGCCCGCGCTGATGCCGGTCGCCGTCAGATCGAGGCGCAGCGGCGCGTCCGGCGCGAGGCCGAGGTCGGCATCCAGCGCCAGCCGCGCGACACCGTTGTCCTGGAAGCGCAAGGCGCCGCCGTCGAGCTTCGCCGTCAGCCGCGGCTGCTCGCGCGAGCCGGTGACCTTGCCCTCGCCCTTCAGCGCCCCCGCGGCATCCGGCAGGAGCTGCGCGAGGTCGCGCGCGTCGACCGACCAGCGGAGGTCGAACCTCTCGTCGATGCTGCCCGCGGCATCGATCCGGGCGTTGCCCGAACTCAGCGAGAGCCGTTCGAACTTGACGGCGCGGCCTGCCACCTGCGCCGTCGCGGTGAGGTTGACCGGGTAGTCGCGCAGCCGGCCCTCGATCGCGGCGATTTCGAGCGCCGCGTTCGGGCCGTCTCCACCGACCCGGCCACGGCTGGTCAGGCTGCCCTTCAGCCGGCCGGCCCACTCCGGCCACTGCGCGCCGGGATTGATGCCTTCCAGCGCCAAGCGCAGGTCCCAGCGCGGCTCGACGGCCCAGCCCACCTCGCCGACGGTTTCGATTCTCCCTTCCAGCAGCTCCAGCACGAGGCGCTCGATGCGGGCCTGCGACGTGTCGCCGGTTCCCGCCAGGCTGAAGGTGGTGGCCGGCGCCTGCGGCGCCACCGCCCTGCCCCGTGTCTCGAACCGGAACGCGCTCGGGCGGCCCTCGACGGTCAGCTGTCCCTCGGGGCTCGCCGCCACCGCCTCGCCCCGCGGCGGCCACTGCAGCGCCGTCCAGCGCGCCTCGGCGGCGAACTCCGGTTCGTCGGCGAGACGCGCCCGCAAGGTCGCACCGAGCTTAGCCGGGCCGTCGGGCTGCGTGACCTCGAGGCGCTGCACCTCAACCAGATCGCCGGCGAGCGTGGCCGCAAGGTCGATCTGATGGGTTCCGAGCCCGGGCTCGGCGACGCGCAGGCGGCCCTCGGCCGAGAGGTCCGTGGGGACGCCGCGACTCGCGAGCCGGCCGCTCAGCGTGAGCGCGGGCACTTCCGCCACCAGCAGCGCCGGCTCCACGCGCACGAGGTCGAGCACCGCATCCCAGCGCAGCGCGGCTGGCAGGCCAGCGAGGCTGACGGTCAGCGTCGCCTCGGCGGCGCCGGTGACGCGATGCTCGATCTGCAGCGCGTCGATGGGGCCGGTCACGCGCCCCGTTCCGCTCAGCGACTGTCCCTGTGGCGCATCCCAGGTCCAGTCGAGGCGCAGGTCCGAGGGAATGCCGGCCGCGAGGCCGAGCCCTCCCGCCAACGCCAGCCGAAGTCCAGGCAGCTGCAAGCTCAGGTCGTCGATCACGACCTCGCGCCCGCCCGCCCGCGCACGCAGGACGGCATTCTCGAGCGGCGGGACGCCGTCCTTCAGGACGCGCGCGTCGCTGATCTGGATGCGGTCGACGACGACCTCGACCGGCAAGGCGATCTCGGGCAGCGCCGCCGGCCCGCTGACCGGCTCGCGCTCGGCCGGTGGTGCATCACCGGGCGCGACCCGGATGCCCTGGAGCTCGAGCAGCGTCAGGTGCACGCGGCCACCGAGCAGCTCGAGGGGCCGCCAGTCGAACGCGGCCCGGTCGAGCTCGACCGAGCCCGCCGCGTCGCTGAAACGCAGGCCCCGAATCTCCAACGGCCCGATCAGCCGGCCCGACACCGATTGAATCGACAGTTGGGACGGCAGCGCCGACTGCGCGAAACCGAGCGTCGCCTCGAGGCCGGCCTCGGTCCCGACGATCGCCGCGACGCCCGCCAGCACGAGCAGCACGAGCACGAGCGCGAGGCGCCAGAGCCAGCCGAGGACGCCGTGGCGCCGCCGTGGCGCCGCCTGCCCGGTGACCTGCTGTTTCTGCTCGTCGCTCATCGCGTCGCGTCCGGCGTGCGGGTCGCCTAGAGATCGGGCCCGATCACTAGATGGATGCGGACGTCGCCGTCGTCCTGCAACGGCTTGGCGACGTCGAACCGGATCAGGCCGACCGGGGACAGCCAGCGCACCCCGACACCGGCCGACGGCTCGAGGTCCATCTGCCCGAAGTCGTTGAAGGCGTTGCCGGCGTCGACGAAGGCGGCGGCGAACCAGTCCCCCGTCACCCGCTGGTCGACCTCCAGGCTGCCGAAGACGAGGTGCTTGCCGCCCGTCTTCGTCCCGTCCGGCAGGGTCGGGGAAAGCTCCTCGTAGCCGTAGCCGCGCACGCTGTTGTCGCCGCCGGCGTAGAAGCGCCGCGACGTCGGGATGTCGGCGACCGAGTCGGCCAGGGTCGCGCCGAGCTCCGCGCGCGCGATCAGGCGCATGTCGTCGAGCGGCGGATAGATCGCCTTCACCCGCGTGTACCCCTGCAGGAAGCTCGAGCTCGACAGCGCCCCTTCATAGGCTCCCTGGACCTTGAGATCGACGCGCACGCCGCTGCGGGTGAAGATCGGGTCGTCGAGGATCTTCCAGGTCCACCCGGCGTTCGGGATGAGGTTGTAGTACTCGCTTTCCAGGTCGTCCTCCGGCACTTCGTAGTCGTAGTCGACGGCCAGGATCTGCTGCCACTTGTCGAAGAACGTGTTGTGCTCGGCGCGCAGCGAAGCCAGCGTGCCTTTGCGGCTGTCGGTGTCGTAGCGCTCGGCGGTCGCGCGGAACTGCGCGAACTCCTTGCGCGGGTTCTCGAGCGGGATCCGGTAGAACGCATCGAGCCGCTGGAGGGCCGGCGACAGCAGCAGCTCGACGCCGGCGCTGTGGCCCTGGGTGCCGATGTAGCGGCGGGTCCAGTCGAAGATCCCGCGCACGCCGGTGTCGGTTCCGTACCCCAGCCCGAGGCGGTAACGGTTCGGCAGGTTTGGCGTGAGGCTGACCTCCACGGGGACGCGCCGGTCGACGACCTCGGCCGTACGCGGATGGACCTCCACCTGGCTGAAGTAGTCGGTGTTGATGAGCGCGCCCTGAAGGCCGAGCAGGGCGTTGTCGCTGAAGGGCTCGCCGGGGGACACGTCGACGAACTTGCGCAGGAACGCCGGATCGAAGCCCTCCTGCTCGAAGCTGATCTCGCCGAAATAGAACCGCGGGCCGGTCTCCAGCTGCAGCGCGATGTCGGCGCGATAGGCCTCGAGGTCGATCTCGACGCCGCTGTCCCGGAACCGCGCGTCCAGATACCCCCGGTCGCGCGCGAAGGCCTTGAGCCTGGACTTCGCCGCCTCGTAGCCGGCGTGGGTGAACGGCTCGCCCGGCTTCAGCGCAACCTCGGGCGGGTTCGGCTCGGCGCTGCCCTCGCCGGTGACACGGACGTCGACCCTGCCGATCGGAATCTGCGGGCCCGCGTCGATGCGGTATCTGGCGAGCCAGCCGCCGTCCGGCCCAGGGGTCAGCTCACCCTCCACCTTTACCCGATATCGGCCGAACGGCGCGAGGGCCTGCTGGATCTGCTCGGGGGCGAGCTCGTGCAGACGGCGGACGCGGCTCTCCAGCAGGTTGGCGGCCTCGCGCTCGCGGTAGATCGACAGGAACGCCTCGACGTTCTTCTCCTCGGCGCCGTCCACGCCTTCCAGCTCCACCTTGACGGCGGCGCTGGCCGACGCACCCGCCGTCAGCGTCGCCGCCATCACGCCGGCCGCGACGAGCTGTCGATACCGACGGAGCGAAAGAGGTGCAGACCGGCGGAACCGCATCGCGCGAGGGAGGGACAAGGCACGGGACGAGCGGCGCATTCTGACGGGCGGGAGAAGCGCCGGGAACCCCGCGACGGCGAACGACGCCACCCGTTACCGAGTATCTGGATGAATAATATGCTCTAGGTAACTGTTGTTAATGCTTTTTGTTTCGAGCGACAGGCTCCCTGGGCGCCGGACGCGCGGGCCCGGGCGCCCGGTTCAGCGCGGCGCGCACGGCGCCGTCCCTCGCGTCAGTGATGGTGGTGCTCGTGCGCGGAGCCCGCCGGCGCGGAGCCCCGCACCTCCGCCGTGGTACTGATTGGGGTGCCGTCCTGCAACCGCAGCTCGATGTCGACGCGATCGCCCGCGACCAGCCGCCGCTTCGGCTCCATCAGCATCAGGTGCAGCCCGCCCGGAACGAGGCTGAGGGTGACGCCGGGCTCGATCCGCAGCTCCGGCTGTGCCTCCATCCGGGCCATTCCCTGCGACTGGACCGTCCGGTGCATCTCCACCCGGGTGAAGTCCGCGCTGCGGGCACCCACCACGACGAGCGCGGACGGTCCCGCGTTCACGAGATCCATGTACCCCGCCTGGACCCTGGCGGCCGGCGGGGCTTCCGGAACCCATGCGCCGCGGATCGTCAGCGCCGGATCCGCGTGGGCGTTCCCGAGGCACAGGGCCGCGAGCACGGCTGAGCAGAGCGCTGGCATTCTCATGAGGCGTTCTCCTGGGGGCGCTCCGTGGCGCCGCCGCGACTGGACTGCCCGACACTCTGTCGCACCGCGGCATCTACCACAAGGCGCGGTTTTCAGTTTCAATCTCCACGGGGGCCGCGCCGATTCGCGATCGTCCGCCAGAAGACGGGGACGGCCGATCCCCTTCCAGCACTCCACTAGCGTTCTAACCAAGAGACGGCGCACCAGACGCCGCAATCACCCACGGGAGGCAAGAAACGACATGACGACCACGCTGAGCACTCGTTGCTGGATGTGGACCCTCTGGCCATCGTTCCTGGTCGCAGCCCTGGCCACCGGCATCTTCTTCTCGCTCTTCGACCCGGCGGAGCTGCGGCTGCTCGGCGAACCCGTTCAGGCGTCGCGCACCGCCGTCTACAGCGTCGGCTTCCTCGGCTTCTGGGCCGTGGCCGCGTCGGCAGTCTGGCTCGCGCTTCTGCTCGCCCGCCCCTGCATGGTCCCCGATCGCAAGTGACCGCGGCCTAGCGGCGCCCCGCCAGCAGACCGCCGATGTCGGTCGCCATGGCGGCCGCGTCGTGCGGCGCGCTGAACAGGGCAGTGAGCCGCCCTTCGGGATCGATCAGCAGCAGCGTGGCGGTGTGGTCGACCAGGTAGCCCAGGGCGCTGCCCGCCTCGGGCGCGCGCTGGTAGATGACGCCGAGCTGGCGCGTGAGGCGCTGCAGCTCCGGGTGCGGCCCGGTGGCGCCGACGAATCCCGGATCGAAGTAGCCAACGTAGTCCTTCAGGCGCCCGATGTCGTCGCGTTCCGGATCGACGGACACGAACATGAACCGCAGGTCCCCGTCGAGCTGGCGCTCGGCCAGCCGGCGGCGGATGTCGCGGAACGACGCCAGCAGCAGCGGGCACACGTCCGGGCAGCTGGTGTAGCCGAACCCGAGCAGCGTCCAGCGCCCCTGCAGCGAGGCCTCCGTGAAAGGTGCGCCGGTGGTATCGGTCAGCGTGAAAGGCGTCAGCATCCGGCGCTGTGGCAGCAGCGTGCCAGCGGCCAGGGACGTCGGGGCCGGCTCGAACACGGCCGGCGCCAGCACGCGCCACCCCAGCCAGGCGCCGGCGAGCAGCCCCGCCAGGCCGACGGGCAGGATGAGCCAGCGACGCTGCGACGCCGTCACGGTGCAGCCCTCGCGTCGCGCCGGCCGACCGATTGCGGCGTCAGCAGGCGCACCAGGCTCAGCAGGGAGAGCAGCAGCAGCGCCGCCCCGCCGTTGTGCGCGACCGCCACTGGCAGCGGCAGCTGGCCGACGACGTTGGTTATGCCGAGCGCGATCTGCAGCGCGAGGATCGCCAGCAGAGCCAAGCCGACCCGCCGCTCGACGGCGGACGCGGCATTCCGGACGACCAGCACGCCCAGCGTGCCGACGTAGAGGGCCACCACGACCGCGCCCAGCCGGTGCGCGAGATGGACGGCCGTGCGCGCCGGGCTGTCGAGCACGCCGAACTCGTAGTCCACGCCCAGTGGCCGCCACAGCGTGAAGCCCTCGGCGAAATCCGCCGCCGGCCACCACTGGCCGCTGTGGCAGGTCGGGAAGTCGGTGCAGGCGAGCGCCGCGTAGTTGGAGCTGGTCCAGCCGCCGAGCAGGATCTGACCGACTACGACGAGGAGGCCGCCGATGGCCCAGGGTCGCAGCGACGCGGAGCCCGCGGCGACCGGCCCGCTCCGGAGACCGCCCTGGCGCAGCGTCAGCCACCACAGCAGCGCGAGCGTGGCCACGCCGCCGGCGAGGTGCGCGGTGACGATGGCCGGGTTCACGAGCAGCGTGACCGTCCACATGCCGAGCAGCGCCTGGACCGCGACGAGCCCGACCAGCAGCGTCGGCAGCACGACGGGCAGGCCTCGTCCGCGGTTGCGCCAGGCGATCACGGCGAGGGCGAGGATCGCCAGCCCGAGGCTGCCCGCCAGATAGCGATGCACCATCTCCTTCCAGGCCTTGCCGGTGTGGACGGGACGCGCCGGGTGGGCCTCGTTCGCCGCCGCGACGGCGTGCTCCGAGGTCGGCGCGACCAGGTGACCGTAGCAGCCCGGCCAGTCGGGGCAGCCGAGCCCCGCGTCGGAGAGCCGCACGTAGGCGCCGAGCAGGATGACGCAGAGCGCCAGCACGCTGACGGCAGCGGTGAGGCGGGCGAAGGCAGTCGAAGTCATCGCGCTGCGGGTCTCCTGGAAAGCGTGTCGATCGCGACAGTGAATGATCGGTCATTCTTCACCACAGCGGCGCGCAGGCACAGAGAAAAGTAGCCGGCCGCATGGACCGCGGGGCGCAGAACGGACAACATCTGCTGCCGGCGGCGGAGCTTCTCGGCGCCGCGGCGCCTCCGTGGTTCAACCAGGGTTCTCCAGCATGAGCAAGAAAACTGCCGTCGGGCAGCACCAGGACATACCGGAAGTCCCGGACGCTTCCCGCCGGCTCGCCAGTGCCTGGCTGCTGCTGGGCATCGCCGCGCTCGCCATCGCGGGCCTGTTCGCGATCCTGCTCGTCCTCGCCCGCGCACCCGGCCTGGGCGCCCTCTTCCCGACCCAGGACTTCTTCCGCACGGCCCTGGTCGTCCACGTCGACCAGTCGGTGCTGATCTGGTTCCTGGCCTTCGCCGGCGCGCTGTGGAGCCTCGATGCCTGCGCGCCCTCGGGCATCACGCCGGCCCGCGCGACCGCGTTCGCCCTTGCCGCCGCCGGCTGTCTCGTGATCGCGGCGGCGCCCTTCCTCGGCGCCGGCGACCCGCTGCTCAACAACTACGTGCCCGTGCTGCAGCACCCCCTGTTCCACACCGGGCTCGGTCTGTTCGCCGCGGGCGTGGTGCTGCAGGCCCTGCTCGCGCTGCGCGCGACGACCACCGCGCCGCGGGCCTGGCTCGAGCGGCCCGTCGACCTTGCCGTGCTCAGCGCGGCGCTCGCCACGCTCGCGGCCATCGTCGCCCTCGCCTGGACCTGGCTGTCGCTCGGTCGCTGGGAGGGCCTAGCCTACTTCGAGTTCCTGTTCTGGGGCGGCGGGCACGTCGTCCAGTTCGCCTACACGCAGCTCATGCTCGGCGCCTGGCTGCTGCTCGCGGGCGCCCTCGGCGTGTCGCTGGGCGCACCGCAGCGCGTGCTCGGCGCCCTGGTCCTGCTCGGCATCCTGCCGCTGCTCGCCGTGCCGCTCATCTACGCGCAGCACCCGGTCGACACCGCCGAGACCCGCCTCGCCTTCACGCGACTGATGCAGTGGGGCAACGGCCTGGCCGCGATACCGGTCGGCGTGCTCGTGGCCGTCGGCCTGCTCCGCCACCGCATCGCGCCGACCCTCGACCAGAAGCCTTTGCGCCGTGCCCTCGCGACCTCGCTCCTGCTGTTCGCGGTGGGTGGACTGATCGGCGGGGCGATCTCCGGCCTCAACACCATCATCCCGGCGCACTACCACGGATCCATCGTCGGCGTGACGCTGGCGCTGATGGGACTGACCTACCACCTGCTGCCGCGGCTCCGGCTCGGCACGCCGCCGCCCAGGCTCGCCGCGCTGCAGCCGGTGATCTACGCCACCGGCCAGCTGCTGCACGTCGGCGGCCTCGCCGCGTCCGGCGCCATGGGCATCCAGCGCAAGACGGCCGGGGCGGCGCAGGGCCTCGACAGCCTCGGCGCGAAGGCGGCGATGGGCGTGATGGGCCTGGGCGGCCTGCTCGCCGTGATCGGTGGCATCCTGTTCGTCGTGGCGGTGATCATGGCGGTGCGGGGACGGGACAGGACGCGGGCTGCCGCGTAGGAGCGCCGCCCACGGCGCCACTCTTCGCGGCCAGCAGGCCGCTACCCGACCTCACTGTTCAACGGCTCGTCGGCGCCTCATGCGAGGAGCGCAGTGAGGTAGTGGTCGGCCAGCAGCACCGCGAAGAGCGCGGTGAGGTAGACGATCGAGTAGCCGAACGTCCGCATCGCCCAGGTGTCGCCTTCCTCGCGCAGCAGCCGCCAGGCGTGGTAGACGAAGCCGAGGCCGAGGCCGACGGCGCCGGCCAGGTAGAGCAATCCGCTCATGTGCGCGAACACCGGCATCAGCGACACCGCGAGCAGCATGAGGGTGTAGAGGAAGACCTGCTGCTTGGTGAAGACGACGCCGTGCGTGACCGGCAGCATCGGGATGTTCGCCCGCGCGTAATCGTCGCGACGCCTGATCGCCAGCGCCCAGAAGTGCGGCGGGGTCCACACGAAGATCAGCAGCACGAGCAGGAGGCCGTGGGTGTGCACCTCGCCCGTGACGGCGGTCCAGCCGAGCAGCGGCGGCAGAGCGCCCGCCAGCCCGCCCCACACGATGTTCTGCGGCGTGCTGCGCTTCAGGAAGACCGTGTAGATCACCGCGTAGCCGATGAAGGCGCCGAACGTCAGCGCCGCGGTCAGCGCATTCACCCAGACCAGCAGCACCAGCATGGCGACCGTCGCCAGCGTCAGCGCGAAGCCGATCGCGTGCGGCGCGTCCATTCGCCCGCTCGGCAGCGGCCGGCCGCGCGTGCGCTCCATGATCCTGTCGATGTGCTGGTCGACGACGTGGTTCACGACGGCGCCGGCGGCCGCTGCGAGGCCGATCCCGAGCAGTCCGAACACGAGCGTGTCCCAGGCCACCATGCCGGGCGACGCCAGCAGCATGCCCACCAGTGCGGTGAACAGGATGAGCATCACCACCTTGGGCTTGGTCAGCTCGTAGTAGCG